>Ga0116231_10009675_pt1 | contig 16049 bp, 10 predicted proteins | sample S1TSphgellanicum_2_FD_89695 | JGI IMG/M metagenome (GOLD analysis project Ga0116231, IMG submission 89695) | Host-associated microbial communities from peat moss isolated from Minnesota, USA - S1T2_Fd - Sphagnum magellanicum MG | ecosystem: Host-associated > Plants > Peat moss > Unclassified...
AAAAATCACTGATTGGAGGAAAATGCTGTGGTTGCCCAAGCTCACTTCACACTAAGGGCTGCAAAAGGCCTGATCAGTGCCTTTGAGTGCCTTTGAAAATCATAATGAATATGACAATTGACAGGCAATCTTGCCCGGCAGCAAAAAGACAATACTGTACCCTAGGTGTCAGTTTAGGGTCAGTTTCCACATTGACAAAATGAATGATTATTTTTTTCAAAAAATTAATTCTTTTTAGTTTTGAAAAAAGAATTCCACCGCCTAATATAATATAATGATATGAGGAGTGAAATTATTTCGAGTGTAGCCTATGATAATCATGATGATTTTCAACATGTCAACTTCATATTTTTCACAAATTTTCATTTCACTATTTTGAGGATTATTTAATGATGAAAGTGACCTCAGTGTAAGGTATTTGAAGTCTTCGAGAGTCAGGCCCACCTTAAAGGTATGACAGAATACATGGGAAGACCATCAGGCTAAAAGATGTGATCAGTTGGCAGATCTTTTCTTAATTTGTTTTTGAAGTGGCAGGTTTGGGAGAAATTTAAATACACAATCTCTACCAGGGGTTTTTTTTTCAACTTCATCATGTAGGTGGACTAGTGATACTCCACAAAAGGACTTAGCCAAATCTGGCTACAAATGGGCAAAAGCCAAACACCAGGCCAGGGGAAACCCAAACCCAGCAAAAGGCCTAACAAACAACCAAAGGAAACTACATTTCTTAGGCATGTGGTATGACCATTTAATATTCCTCCCCTCCCTAGCAAAGAGAGCATGATGAGGGCACCAAGTCTTATCAAAGTTCAAACAAAGGCAATATAAGGGCATGGAGCCCCAATAGTAGATCCAAGTCACATAACAAAGCCAAGTGTTTAGATGCAATGCTAGACTTAGTGGCAATTGCATGCATCTTGATAACCGAAAAATAGTATTTTACATAAACCCTTTTGGCAAGGCTAGCCATAAAACATGTTGATCCATTTGGTTTTCATATTTTTCAAAAAGTTGTCACCTATTAGCTTTATAGTTTCAACAAGCTTTTGAAACATTCAATACTTTCTTTGGAAAATGGGAAAACTACCCATAGAAGGATTATGAAAATGCCTATGGTGATGCACCAATTCCATTTTTGACAAAGTTTTGATTATCAAATTGGTGTGATGAGCACAATAGTGAACACCCAACCAAAATGGTGTAATTTTCTCCTTCGTTTGGGCAATAACACCACTTTAGTGACCTTCAAAATATAAACCCCACATCAAAGCCCATACATGAATTTCCCTGCAACATCTTCAAGTTACAAACCCCCATCATTAAAGAAGTCCAACATTAGGGAATACACATTGTTAGAGGTACTTTGGACATCCATTTTGTCCACACACACTAAAAGTGGGATCCTCGTCCAAGAATACACTACATAGTACTGAATGGCAATCCACTAGCTATTGTCCAATAGCTATAGTGGCCACTTCATCTACATTAACTACAATAAAATTAAGAAGTACCACTACCTTCTCGAATGAAGCTAAGAAGACAACTTGCATGTTTTCTACTATGGACCAACCAGAAGAATTAGCTTAATGTTCTTTTGAAATGTGCTTGACCTTTAGCAAAGTATACAAGTCTTTTGAACCTTCATAATTGGTCATGGGTCTTCCTTTGTTAAGGAGATGAAAGATTGTAGAAAATGGAACATATTTCTTTTTCATATGTATTGTTATTCAATAAGCACAAAGTCAAGCATAGAGGGACAAGGGCTTCAACTAATGTAATTTTTTTCATTTTTGGCAAGTTGAACCTATTTGTAAATAGTAGTAAGAACCAACTTCAACCCCAAGCATTGAGATTTTGGCCTTACACATTCCTACATGATTTTACAAATTATCAAGCTTAAGCTACAAAAAATTATGTCTCCTTCCATGTAAGTACATAGCCTCCACCTTGATGAACTTTACCACTTTCATTAAACACATTTTTGCCCATGCATCCTAAAAGTGTTTATATCCTTCATTTTTTGTTTTCCTCTTCTTTACAACATTTGGACACATACATTTAACATGAATTTCTTCATAATCATGGCTCTCATTCATACAAACTAGATTTTTTCATGAACTTGGACACTTAATTTTTGCTAGGAAGATGGGCTTGAATTGAAATTGGCAAGAAGGTTCAATGGAATCATACTTGTAAAAATAGAAGCTCAAATTCAAGAAAATTAATTATAATTGTAAACCATAGGCAAGTGTGAACTTTCATTAAGGAAAGAAAAAATTTCAAAGCACCTATTTACACCTATAGCAAATTGAAACATGCCTTGCATCCCCTTTTAAGTTACAAACCACTTGAACATATATACCATTTGATGAAAATGAAATGAGCAAAGTCATAAACATACTTGCAAGTTGCAACAACAATATTTTGGATATCAAATCCCCATGTTAGTTATTTTAGATCATATGTTTGGTAGATACCTATAACATAAGATTTACAAACAATGTTAATAGAAAAATCTTTATCAACAATCAATTTACCCCAACACCTTCCAAATCATCATGTGAAGATCCCTTTAACACCCAATCTCCAAATGGTGACAATGTTAAAAAATGCATAAGCCTCAAGGGGGATAATTTTAAAAGCAATAGTTTCATAAACTTTTCATTGCATAACCTAAATATTGAAAGCAAGTATCTATTACTAAAGGTGAAATCTATAAAGTAGTCAATAGAATTGGTAATAAGCTTTTGGAAGTAGTCCAAGAAATGACAAAAAAAATGTAAACCTAAATGTTATTGCCAAAAAAAAACCTTTACCTTCACATGCACAAGTAACCAAATAGTCTCCAAGTGGTGGTTTAATGGGCACTAGGGTAGGTGGTTAGTTGTTTTTCGTGATTTTTGTACAACAAAGAAGTGAACCCCTTTTCATTTTGCACCCCCCTAGTTGCACTTGAAATTTGGTGAAAAATTTACCACAGTAATATTGACTTTGAATATCATTTTTAATCTATATTGTTAAAACCCATGTTATAAGATTTTATAAACATTAGTTATGTAACATGGTAGCATCGAACCAAATAGGTAGCCCCTATAGTGATCGAGATCCATGGCCACCTTTAAAAATGGTTGTGGGTTCAAATCCATGTTGTCAAGTTCTTGATTTTAGGTAGGTTTAGGTTTAAGTTCTAGTTCTAGTTTTAAAGTATTCACATGTTTAATGTTTTGTTAGAACCACTACCATTGGAATTAGATTGGACAATTGACCTTTTTCTAAAATTGAATTAAAACTTAAATTGGGGGTCTTGTCCTTTTTTGAACAAACAAGTTCAAGTTTTTAAGGTAAATAAATATAACTTTTCAAAAATGATAAAGGCCTAATCACACTCTTTATGCAAATAATTAGTTTTAATTTGTTGTATATAATTAATATTCCATAATCTCTTTTGAATTGTTTGAACTGTTTGAACAAAGTTGTTTAAACCAATATTGCACAAATTTATGTTTAGTTATGTGTAATGGAGATGGAAATGGATTTGATTTAAAACTAAATTAGGCTTCAATTTTGTTTTACAATGATTGAAATTGGAGAGGTTTTAGAAATCCAAAAAACCATTCTCCAAATTGAATTGGAGATTCCATAAAAAACTAAAAACTTTTCAAAATTGGGACCAAAGGTTTTTTTAAAAAATCAAGAACCAAAGAACATTGGTTCAAATCAATGTTGTGAGTGGATGTGTAATTAACACATAAAATATGGCTAAATCTAATTGTGCTAGCCTTATTTGGATGTGTATGAAACCTATGCAAATAATTTTGATTCAACCCAATACTCACATTAACATTTTGTTGATTCAATGAATTCGTTTTACATAGCAAATGCATCTTTGATTTTGAAAATCATTATATATTTCCTTCTTAGAATGCATTGACAAAAATTGATTATTAGTTGACATGAAAAAAACCCATGCTTACATGTTTTGCGCTTATTAACTTCATATTTGTATCTATTTACATGATTTTACATGTCATTACATTTTGTGTAAATATATTTGTTTCACGATTACATTCTAATAATTTTATATGACATGAGACAACCTTACACAATTATACACTTACATGATGTGTATATTGTAAACCATATACACACAATAATGGTTCAAACCACCAATAGGCCTTAGGAAAAATTGCCAATTATTATGATGAATACACCTATGGTGGGAACAAAACTACAATAGTTGTCAATTGGTCATTGCAAAAATGTGATTGCATGGCCACAACTTTTCAAAAGGTTGGGCAACCATGGAATCGTCGTAACATTGTTAGAACATGGTAATGGTATGAGAAACCCAAATATGACAACACAATCCAAATTAGATAATATGGGGATGTGAATTACACATATTGTTGTTTCATATGTGGGTGTTAATGTTCATACTTTGGGTGGTCACATTGTATTTTCTCGTACATTGCTTTGGATGTTTGTTTTGTTACCATGCTCTTGGATTTTTTTATAGTCTTTTGTTTGTTGCTTTGCTTTAAAATCTTGTTTATGTGATTTTTTTCTAATATTCCATGATTTGTTTGTTTCCCTTGTTCTTGTAGGGTTTTTTACCAACAATTTATACCAACAAAATTTATTTTTCCTTCCATTTTTCCACTTCCTTTCTTCCAAACAACTTTGTGAAATTGACAAGTTTAAATTTTAAATCATTAGTTTTTTATGTTAAAAAATAATTGAAGCAAGAAGGAGGTTTTTTCTTAGAATCCAAAAATCACCACCATACTAGTATAAGATAATTGCTTGGAAAATATATTTTAAACTCTTGTCATGAGTCATTATCTTATGTTTGTCCTAATGAGGGAAAGGAACTTCTAACATCCTAGTACAAAAGAGGTGTGGGGCAATGAACACCATTATATTGAAATTGAAATTAAAATATGGTGATGGCACCTTATGAAATGGAGAATTTGCAAATGGGTGGCAAAAAAAAAGTTAAATTTAATCTAACTTCATATAATTTATCTTTTTTTGTGTTGTTATGTCAAGGGTTTTACTGTAGTTATAGATTTTAATGTAGAACATTCGAAGATGTCCTTTTCAATTGCATATTGATTGGAGTACCTTAAGGCTAGGAGTTGTGCTTATCCATCTAGATGACGATGGTTGGGAGTTTGTGGTGGTGTATGCCAATTGGTCCAACAACAAGATAGAAGCAAAATACAATTTGTATGAGGGATAGTGCCTCATTGTTGTTTGGGCAGTTTTTTCTTTCCATTGTTATTTATATGGTAGCACAGTTATTTTGGTTACCAATCACCAGCCCTTGAAGTTTTTGATGGAATTAGATCAACTCACAGGCAAGTTGGCCAAATGGGCACTTATTTTATAGGAGTATGATTTTGACATTGTTCACAGGGTTGGTAAGGTTAATTGGGATGTCAATGGGTTGAATCAGAACCCAAGTTCTAGTGAGGAGGATACCACAAGTGCCAGGTGGCATGGAGAGGTGGATTTGGAAGCTATGTTAGGATGGCATGCTTTTGCATACTTGTGTACTTTGTTGGGGTGTTCTAAGGATGTACCCCAGGGTAACATGGGTGGTGGGAATTCCTAGAGTAATGATGATGAACCAAAAGGCAATAATGCCCTAAACATCCATCTATATTTACTTGTTATTGCATATCTATAGGCATGTGCGGTTTCGGTAGGATTGACATCCAAGGAGTGGGATTGGGTTGTCCACAGGGCAAAATGGTTTTGATGGGAAGGTAATTCTTTATTACGAATGTGGATAGATGGGCAAGTATGGTAGTACCATGCCCAAAGTAGCATGAAGGTTTTGTGCAACATGTTCATGAGGAGTTGGGCCATTTTGGGCTTCAATAGACTTACAATTTGCTCTAGGCACAATATTGGTGGCGTGGGATGCAACTATAGGTCCTTTGAACCCCAAAATGTATCTCGGTGTGTGGTGTGTGATTGAGTACGAGCATCATTCAACACACCAACACCCCAACTACAACCCTTACCGATTATGGGGCTAGGTTATTGATGGAGCTTGGATTTTGTCAGCCCATTAAGTTTGACACCTTGACATAATCGCTATGTTTTGGTTATGATCGAACACTTCTCCAAGTGGTTGGAATTGGTGCCCTTGTTGGATTACAGCAATGAGGGAAATGTATATGCATTCTGTATAGAGTGCTTAGTAGGTTTGGTGTTCTAGCTGAGGTTCTCACCAACCAAGGTATAAAACTTTAATGGGATTTCTAAAATTTGTGTGAAAAGGCATTGATAAATCATTAGACTAGTTCACGAGATCATCCCGAGGCAAATGGGTTGGCCAAACGAATGATGAAGATGGTGAAGCGAGGATTGTGAAAGTATGGCTTTCAAAAAGGCCACACTTGAGATTGGGACTTGTAATTACCATGGTTGGCCATGGGATATAGGTTTAGTTGGCAAGCCTCATTGGCATCTTTTTCATTTTACTTTCTATTATTCAATTGGGTGCATGAGTTACCAACTTCCATTCAATGCGACGTTATGACTATGATTAGTCTCAATGATATTTTAGTGTGGGTTTAGGCATGTGAGTAGTGGGTTGTTTTATTCAAGCAAGTGATGCTTATGGCTATGGAAAATCTAACAATTGTTCAACACCAAGATACTCTTCAATATGCCATGATTTGTGGAGGAGGTTATCGACGTAAGGGTTCATAAGTTTGAGCTAAGGGATTATGTTTACCTACAACGAACAACACCCACCACATTGGATGTGATTGCAGGTCCTGTGATTTTGTGTGTTCAAAAAGTCTTACCTTTCAGAATATTGTTGGAGGGATGAGATGGTCAAACATGGAGGGACCATGTGCGTAATTGTGTGCCATGTCATCTTCCTAATGCGGATGGCCATATTGACCCATCCTTGCCTGTTATACCTATTGGTTTATGGTGTATGTTGTATGGGCAATCCATAGGAGTTGCCACTATGTTGGTTTGTGACTGATGTTCAAGAGGATGGCACATGGCATGTTTGACATCACCCTTGGACTAAATATCGGTTGGCAAATGGTTTTGTTTTCGATGCACCCATTAGATGTGGTTCCCATAGTTTCATAGTAAAAATTAATCTAATATTTTTTCCTAAGATGTCTCGCCTTTGGTTGAAAATGTGAAGGATTCCATATTGGCGACTAATGATGGGGTTCACATTTGCATTCGGCCTAATGATCCTCTTACCTTGGAACTGAAGGATTTCACCTTAGTGGTTTATTGACAGTAGTTCTATAATGTTATTTGATTTCAAAGGACTTTAACCCTAGATAGGGGGATGGTTTGGATGTGGTGTACCAATTAGGGTATTTTTATGTTATGTGTTGTGAGTATGGTGATAGTAATAGTAGTAGGTGCCGACCTTGGAACACATGATAGTTATAAGAAACATAAATAAAAATTGAGATAATTACTAAGAATTGTTTTTTACATTAAAATGCCCACATGCAACAAAAGTTACACCTAAATACACACTAGGAAATATTATAGGTATCATCTTTTGCTGAAACAAAAACTTTATTGAAGGTAATGTGCCGTCCACATACACTAGAAAAAATCTTTTTATTTTCGCATCTTGGGTAAAGACCAAAAAATAAGGTTATTTTGGGAATGAAAACCAAGTTTGAGACCCAAATTCCCATAATAGCCATGTTTTATTCCTTACCACATTTTAAAAATCTAATAAAGTTTTAAAATAATTATGATTCATTTGAAAATGAAATGATGCACAAAAAATGTTTTCTTAATTGGAGTTAAAATTTTATTAAAAGTAATGTGCCCTCCAAATATACTTGGAGAATTCACCAATTTTTTACAAAGTAGTGGAAAAGGGATGAAGGTAGATCCAATTGTTCAATTTCCTCAATATTCAGACTTCAAAAAGGTTGAAAATTGTTATTGAAAAAATCCTTAGTTTAATTATTATCCTACATGAGTAGGTTAATGGCAAACCAACCCACCAACCCATTACATTTTATAATGACACAATGAACACCATTAATTGATTGATACTAATAAAAAATAAAAAAGATACATGTGTGACCCAAAATGACATGATACACCAAATTTTGGATTAGTGTGAAAAGAAAACTTCAAGGATGACATGCATTAGGAATGGAAGAGTGTGAATGAAGAATGGTTTAGGGTTTGGGGCTGTTGGTGTCAACTTTATTGCAAAGGGAAAAGTTGCATTATGTTATCTTTTTTCCAAGGATGTTTATGGCCATTAAAAAAAATTATGGGGATGGTGCGGAAAAGTTGTGTGTTTATTGCTTTCTATTGGTGTTGGATATGGTGCATGTGTGCTTACTATTTTGAAAGAACTATGAATTGTGAAGGATAACAAATTATTAAAAACAAGGTTAACAAGCTTTACAAGAAGGACAACTTGGAAACTTTGTGAGGAGGATAAACAACTAGACAAGATTTTAGAAAGGGGAATTAAGTGGAAGGCATTGAATTGTTAAGTTAAATGTTCTTAAATTTTTTTGAATGTGCTCTTGTTATAAGTACAAGCATATGTTATTTGGTTTTAGACTATGGATTATTGTCGGATTTTTTTCCATTGCACCCAATAGTAGATCAGTTAGAATAATAAATGTATGGTCCATTACATTTTATTAGGGGTTCATATTGGAGTATAAAGACAAGGTAAGGAGGTTAGAGTTCTCAAGGTTTCTTTGAGGTTTTTGAAGCATATCAATGGCTTGGTGAGAATGAATTGAAGAGAAAATTGGGCTTATTATGTTAAGGTTAATGAGTTGGGAAATGTAAAGGAGGTCAAAAAACATGTTGTTGAGTATCCCTATACAAGAAAGATTGAAGTTTATGTTATGGAGCCATGAAAAAGAAGAATGTTTAAGAGAATGAAGGAAATGGAATAGAAAAGAATTGGTCATGAATTGAGGTAGTTGTAGTTTTGAACCTTTTAAGAGTGGGAATGAGTAATCCCATTCAAATATGATGTTATACATTGTTGAATGATAACAAAATAAGAAAGGGTTAAAACATGTATTTACTACATGGTTTGGATTCTAGACATGCATTGCCATTGGATATGGGATTAGGGGTTCAATTGACCCAAAGAACACTGAAAGTGTTAGTCTTTGGCCAAACCTTCAAATGAAAGATGATAATTATGGATTAAGGCATGTTTGTAGTGGTGAAATTGAAATTATCATTTGTTCATTAATTGGAAGAAGTTGCATTACTCTGATTTATTATGCCATTTTTCAAGAATTACTTGGGTTTCTGTGTTTGTATAACAAACCTTGATATTCAAATAACATTGAATTTGTGAGGCTCTATTTGAATCTATATATGTTTATGAAACAAACACCATATTTGTGAATATGTTTGAAATATAAATGTTATGTTGTGTGAATATACGTTTCAAAAGGTTTTTAATCTTTTTTTTTGGTAACACCTAAACATATACCAAATAATCAAAATCATAAATGGAATAGTATGAAATTTTATGGGCATCAATGAATACATTAACAAAAACTTGAATTGTCGGTTTAGTTGGAGTTTTCAAAAAAAATAAAAAAATAAAAATGTATTGGTTGTTTTTGGATTGGGCTAAAATGAACTAACACACACCAATGTTCAAGTTTGGATGGAATACAAGGAATGAATGAAACATTTCAAAAATTACATTGGGTTCTTATCCTTGTGTTAACAACCATTATGATTAGCACTGTGACATTTTTTGGTGCTAACTTTTTTGGTTTTTAATGTTTTGAAAAAAAAACTATAAACAGTCTTCAACTTTAATCTCACCTACCTACTACCCCATATTGTTTTCCACTAACTTATAACCCATCACCTTGACCTACATGTTGACATGTTACCTACCTACCCACCCCCCAAGATGTCTACCTATTTTAAATGACTTATTGTCCCCCCTTACCTAATTGAATGTTCGTTTACATACGTATGTACATACCTAAAATGACCTATTATCTTTCCCTACCTACTTGCATGTTTGTTTACCTATTTATGTACCTACCTAAAATAACCTATCAACTCACCCCACTTGCCTACCTACCTGATATTCACTTACCCTCACCTACCTACTATTCACTTGTTGACATGGCACAAACCCACCTACATTTATGGGCCGACGTACCTATAGACTAATGATGAACTAAATTTATTGACACAAAAAAAGGCTTGATGCCAATGCCAACAAATGTAAGTCTTACAAAACCTTTGTCACCCTTGACTTAAGTTATCCTTTTAATATTTGATGTTAATACCTAGAATGTAGGTATTGCAATAGATGCCCAAAAACACATGGCAATTATAAGTACATTTGGGGTAGATCCAAAAATTATTACCCAAAATTTAAGTTTTTTGAAACCAAGGGTAGTTTGTAAAATTTAATACTTTCATTGTTTTTGTAAATTATAATTTCAAATGGGAAAATGACAAAGTGAATGCAACACCCACATTGTTCACAACTATAATTGAAATTGACAAAATGATTTTGGGAATGCAATATCCTCATTTTTAATGCAAACTTTAATATACTATGACAAGAACATTTGTAATACCTTTATGTTTATGTAGACTATAATTTGGCATGGCAACATCATATACAACACCTTCATTTATATGTACTAATTTTTAACCAAAACATCATTTTGCTTATGCTTTGATGTAAATATCATGAGTTAGAACTCATTACTATAAATTTGACAAATATTTTCTTACTGAAACACAAGTTTCATAATCCAAATCTAATTTTTTTTAACATGTCAAAATATGGAAAAAAAGATCTAAATGATCATCAACCAATCAAATGCCATGTAAAAAATGATGACATAATCATATGTTTGAAATTGAAAAAAAAATTCCTTGACAAAAGCTTGACAAAAGTTGATTTATATTACATCAAAACCCAAAAAGCTATAGAAGTCATAACATAATAGCCTCAAAATCCAATGTTTTAAACATTAGCATAACAAGAACATTGCCAAACCATAAACTTGAAACACAATTTACAACAAAGACACAAAACCACACACGTGCGCACAGAAAAGGCACACAATATTTTATTTTACAATAAACCCCATTTATAAAGGATCCAAAAGTGGTCACCTTGGCCCTTAGTGACCACTTTTTTTTGACACTAACTAATTGTGATTTAAACATGTATAACCACATTCCATATAAATTCTTACAAGATTTTTATTATAGGCAAAATAAAACTATACAAAATAGCTCTTTTATGTTAGAGTAAAGGTGCTAATTGTTTAAATTTTTTACATAGGTTATTCTAAACTCTATTATGTATTATTGGACTTAAAGAAGGTTGTGATTTTTATTTGTTTTAATGTGACAATTTACATTGAGTTTGAACTCTTTAACTATTAACTTGTGTTTCTTGTCAATTAGGTTTTTTTAATTAATTTTTTTTGTTTTCTTAGCAAGTTCACATTTTTTTTGCTTGTTTACAGTAGAAAGTTGTTATTTTTTCTTTTCTCTTCAACTAGATCCATTGTTGTTAATTTGTACAACTTGAACACAAAGCAACATTAACATTGCCAATTATAATTTATAAAACCCTAATATTTACCCTAAATTTCCCCCGTTATAATCACATTTACAAAAAAAATACCTTTGCAAATATTTTGTGCTACTAACGGGTGTGATAGTGACTTTTAAAAATGGTGTTTCTTACTAAAATGGATGGTTACCAAGAAATATGTGACACAATCAAGAATGTGACTAAAATGGGCATGATTATAAAAGGAGTTTACTGTATTATGCTTTTGACAAGAATGGAAAAAATTCATTGCAGAATGAGACCAGTCCACAGAGAGCTGGGGGAGCTTCCAACCCTAGCCAAAAAAGACCCACCCACCTACCACGCAAAGCTACCATAGTGCGGTTGGTAGCACTGCCTAATTTTCAGCTCATCCTTGTTCGGATAGCATGGTGGGGACACCAAACTTCATCAAACCTTTCAAGGAAATGACCTTCTTCCTCTATATGTTTTAGGAGCTTCTGCATCATGCACTCCATTTGAATCAGCCATGGTGCAGAAGGCTCTCCCAAAATAGCATTCTAAGCTTACGATTATGCCACCTACTACCATTAAAAACTAAGTTGTTTCTTTCTAACTAGATGCACCACATTGTAAAGCCTTTAAGCAAAGACCATAAGTCGCTAGATTTTTCAGCCTAATGTGCAACCTTTGGTTGAAGAGGCATTCCTTCAGCTTGAAAGTTTCCCATGTATAATTGAGGTGAATTGGTGTCTTGAACCAATGTCTAAAAAACTATGGATTTTTTTTTGGTCCCAGGAGTCATCCAATGGATTCTTTGGATTCGAGAGATGAACCTCATATCTTCAAGTAAAATTTTAATTATGGCCCCTTGCTACAAAATTTTCAAGCTTTTGAGAATCCAAAATTGTTGTCGAATTTTTTTTCTTAAAATTTAAAGGAATCCATCATAGTGTGTATTATCTTGAATTCCCAAGCTTGCAAGTCCAAGTTCTCGAGCTTACAAGTTCCCGAGTATGTCTTTAGGGCTATGAACTTATTTTAATTCTAATCAAAATCCCAAATTATCTTCACCTTTGTTGTTGGTATCAAATTCAACAATGTATCCTCCAACCTTTACTTCATCATGTGGGCCTAATTCACCTCTTGAATGGGCTTGGAGTCCCCTTGATTTTGATGACTCTAGTTTCTAAATCACAGCTATTCCTACTTCTGTAGCATGTCTTAGTTTACTTTTAAATCCTAATGCCCCTTGTCTTTTGTTGTTTCTACTATTCCTTTTAATGTCCCTTCATCTTCTATTGCTCCTTTTAATGTCACTATCCTAGGACTTGATGATTCTTTTGTTGATCCTAACTTGCAAGACTATCAACTCCATGATGTTGTGCCATTCAATGTTTATCATTTGTCTGTGTCAAAGTTTGATGTAACAAATGATCCATTGAGTAAGAAGCAAAAATGTAGTGAAGGTAAATCATGGAAGAAGTCATATGATAGTACTAGAAAATTCCAAACAGAATGGGCAACCAAGGTGCCATGGGCAGAGGGTGTAGTGTCTAAAGATGGCATGATAAATCTAATGAAAAGCAAAATGTCTTTTCTATAAATGAAAAAAAGGAAAAAATTATGGGATGTAAGTGGGATACTTTAACTAAACATCAAGGTCATTAAATTACTTCTTGGGATGCCAAGATTGGGGGTGAAAAAAGGTGGGAAATATATTGCACAAGATTGTGCACATCTTAAGAATATGAAATTGTATGTGTAGAGGGGTTCCAAGTTTGTTTTGGTTCAAATAAACAAACATGCAGGGGAAGGGAATAGAAAAGTTATCCAAATGAAGTGTATCTTTCATGTCTTGTCTCATGGTTGTCCCATGTTGGAGTTCGAGTCAATCTATGAGCTTTTCAGAAGTTTGAATGTCCCAAATAATCCGTCCATGCATTGGTATGACAATGTTAGTCCTTTGTTAAATTCATGCATATGCAAGTCCATGAAGCCACTATCAAGGCTATTCAAGCTACCTAGTTCAAAATAGTGTCATGTGATGAAGTCACAACTATTGACAATGGTTTTTGGATTTGCATTCATGCATATGTTGTTTAATCATGGGTCAAAGTTCCTATTTTGCTTCAAGTTGAATGTATTGTGGATGCGTCAAGTAGCAATGATTTGACTGAAATTATCATTGTTACTTTTATGAAGTGTGGGGGTTTAACACAAGAAGACACGTGAAAGAAATTGTTATGTTTTGGTACAGATGGGGTTTTGGGGCGGGAGGGAAAGGTGTTACAAGACAAATTAGAGATGTTTGGGCACCTTTTTCAATGGGTGTTCATTGTATAGCTCATAGGATAAACCTTGCAATGCAACCCTTATCTAATCTAACTTTTTTTTTTGGTCTTGATGTGTTCATGACAAACCTACACTCCTATTTTTCACATTCCCCCAAGTGCCACTTAAAGTTCCAAAAACTTGTTGTAATCATTGAAACCAATGGCAATAAAATATTGAAAAACGTGTGAAAACATAGTGGATGTCAATGTTGGATCCTTTAAAGAGAATCATGGCAAAATATAAGCCATTGCTTGTAATCATGCAAGTTAATCAAAATTCCATACAAATGGCAAAGGTGAATGAAACCCCAAATGTCCAAATTATTCTTTATGAATTTCAATTTTCTAAAACCTATCAATTAATCAAATCAAAGTCTATTAAATTTCAAAAAATTGAGAATCAAATAATAGTTTAAAATCTAATTTCTTGTCTATGATTCATTTATTTACTCTTGAATTCTTGATAAAAAATCTCTCTAGTTTGGGCCTAGTCAAAAAAAATTCTTTTTTGAAAAAGCTCATTTGATTGATTCGATCAAAATTTCTAATGACACACAATCTTGTCTCAATTTTCATTTTGATGCTAGTTTAATGATTTCATTTTTTATCAATAAAACCTTTTAGTTTGAACTATGTAACAAATTTTTGGGTTAATATCACTAAAACTTGATTTGATTTAGTTAGTCACAAAAGTTTGTTCATATCAATTGGTCATTTTGATTAATTTTGATCAATTATGTACATAATCTGAATACTTAAAGTTAATACATGCATTTCAAATCTAATCAAGTGAAACCTTTTAGTGAGAAATGTTAGGATGTTTTAATTTCTTATGGTTTAAAATGGTTTGCTTCCTGGGCCTTTAAAAGATATAATAATCACAAATATTATGTTGTGACTACATGAGGACTTTCCATTTTCTAGTTGTTTAATGTGGCAATCTATTGGAATGTTGTTATTGCAGGTCAACTTGGGCCTCCTCACAAACCTACATTTGCTCCTTGGACTTGCTGTCATGCTTCCATTGATGGAAGCAATTGGTTCATTGTTGAAGTTTGCTCAAAGATGGGGTGATTTTCTCTATGAGTTCATTGCAACTGTTAAGGTCTGCCGAGGCCAACTTTGTAAGCTATATTCTAACAACAACATTGCATTCATTAATGATGAATTTTGTTCACCAAATAGTTTGATGGTATGTAACCATCAGCAGATCCACTTAAAGTGGGTCACAAATTACAACTCTGATATTGTTGAACACCTTGCTTTTGTGTTGAATGGTGAAAAAATATGGGCTCATTTGGGTGTCGTCTATTCATAATAAAGAATGATGCTTCCAATGACACAAACAACATTTGTTCATGTGCAACCTGTAAAAGTTGACTATAAATGTAAGATTGCAACCAAAATCCTTTTTCATATATTTGTTGTATGTTATTTTTTTGTTCCACATTGTAGGACTTCTAAGTTAGTTCATTTTAGATTGGAGTATCTTTTTAATGCAAAAAATCAGGTTATTGGTTGAGGCTAGAATTAACAGAGACTGCTACAAGCTTGATTGAGAAGCTGGATTTTCGGTTCCCCGAACAAACAATATTCAATTCCATGGGAATAATTTATCCCCAATATTAGTTGTAAGTAGATGCAAACATGTCTTTTCGAAAACATTTGGAGGTGCTAAAAGAGTTTTTTGGCAATCCATGTGCATGTGGAGTTGCAATAGGTGACAAATCACAGTGAATGGTGCCTACCATTATTTCCAGGTGGGATTTGGATGTTTAGCAAGGATTATTTCACGCTGACAATTAAGTCTAATACAGCTCAAGCAATGGTACCATGGCTACAGAATTGGTTGAACCTTCATTTGCAACTTGTTGCTATGTATGCACAAAAAAATTTCATTCCGGAAATTTTTCCATATGTAGCTACATTTGAGAGTTGGGCTAATGTGATGACAGCAAATGGATGGGGCCAGTACTAATAATGTTTTGTCTTTAGTTTTCATGACTACAGCAAGTTTTGGGTCAGCCCATTTCGGTTTTGATACATGAGTGCTATTTTGCAATCCCTTAGTCATGCTTTTTGCCATATTATTAGGATAGGAATAGTGTAGATAGTTAGAAAGTGAGAGATGCAAAGAT
>Ga0116231_10009678_pt1 | contig 16043 bp, 11 predicted proteins | sample S1TSphgellanicum_2_FD_89695 | JGI IMG/M metagenome (GOLD analysis project Ga0116231, IMG submission 89695) | Host-associated microbial communities from peat moss isolated from Minnesota, USA - S1T2_Fd - Sphagnum magellanicum MG | ecosystem: Host-associated > Plants > Peat moss > Unclassified...
GTCTAATGGTTGCAGGATCAACCTAGGTGCAAGAAGCAAAACCATGTGAATAAACAATTTTCCAAGTGCCTCCTTGAGCTACTTGGGAATCTCATAAGATACAAAAAGCTTCAAAATTTGTAACGTCAACTTCTGATGATTACAAGTGCAGTAATCTGAAATGTGTAGAATGATAATGTGCAATTCTGCTACTTGTGCAAGCAGGAATATCACGCAAAATTGTTTTACGGGTTTCACTAAGGCATCAGATTCATGTTTGCGACAATTTTCATGCCTTACAATCTTTAAGAATTTTGAAGGTATATATGTGTTTTGGTGGTCTGTACAAATGAATTTTTGGCTCCTTTGTATGGCATTGAGTGGAATACAAGACAAGTCATGAGGAATGTTCATTGAGAGCCTGTTAATCTCCAGATCTGGATTTGCTCGGAATATTTTCTCCTTTATGGAGTGATGAGGTGGCTTGAAGCAAGTACTAGTCTAGTCTTTTCTGATCACAACTAATTTTGGTGTTGAATTCAGGAAATTGTCCTCCCTGCCCAGGAAATTTTGTTCTGTATAACTCATCTGCATGCCTCTGTCAACCTTCAGGTAAATTGTTTCCTCTCTTACTAAAGATCTATCAGTGTTTGTTTGAAGGTAACATCAACCTTTTACATAGTTTATTTTTCTTGGGGGATGTGTCCTTGCTTTTGTTTTGCTTGTTCTACTTGGTTTGACAAGGAGATGGTATTTGAAGATAAGTATTTGTAATTGAAGTTCAAGGGTTTTTGCAAAGTACTGAGCTCTACAAAGGCTTGTTTCTAATGAAGTTAGGGATTGTTACTCTGAATGTGAGCATTGTTGCAGACTATATTGCATCAAGTTCTAAAAGCACACTTCCAATAGGTGCTGTGGTGGGAGGTCTTATTGGTGGTTTGGCTCTCATCCTAGCTATGGTTGCTCTTTACTTGTTCAAGCCAATTATCTTCAACCCCTACATAAAGAGAAAAAATGATTGTTCACTCCCTTCCTCTCCCTTATGATGATCCTCCTAACCAATTCTAGATTGAGTAATTTAACTTTCCCATCATTGAGAGAAAAGATCTCAACCACCAGCTTGCTTGTAGTATACATGTGGGTTAATAGAATCCGAAATGTAATAGTCTCTTTGTGGGAAGACTTAAGCAACTTCAACATGGTAATTTATATTTGACAAAAGCACTAATCCTTTTTAGAACCCAAATCATGGTGTTAAAATCACATGAAACTGAGATTGTATGTGGGAGATATGAATTTTCAAAAGCATCTCAAACAAATATTAAAACAAAATGTTCTTTTTTTTCCTCAAGTCACAACATAAAATAATAAGATGATGTGTTTAGATACAAACATCAAATTGTTTGAACTTTTAAAATAATTTTTTGTTTGATCATTAGGCCCTTGTTTCACTATAAGTTGGATGAACAAAATCACGTGCAATTATGGATGAAATACCTTTGAAATGGACGACAATTTGGAAAAAATGAAAAAATCGCCCAAAATAACCAAAAGTTAAAAATTTTAAAAAACGAAAATAAGGTTAAGTGACAAATTAGCCCCAAACTATGCCCTACCAAACTTCTTGTTCATAATTTTTGAAATTAAAAAGAAAAAAAACAAGGAACTTCATATTGAACTTTCCCCCTATTTCTTGTCTCAAGGTTCCTTCAAGCTTGGTGAACCTCCCCTTGTGCCCAAATCTTAGGCTTGGAAAAGCTTCAAGTTTGGAGTGATGGTGGGTTTAACACCAACACCACCCCTTCTTTCTCCTTGCTATAGTAACTTTAAACTATTGTGCTATTGCATCACGTGATGCTAATGGCCAAAACCATGAGGAAGCAAGTCCTCCCTAAACCTTCCTTCTTTTTCATTGCCCTTTGGAGACCGATGGTGATGATGTTTTTGCCACTATATTACCATTATGTTTAATGACAATGAGAGAATAAAAGGAAAAAGAAAGAAAATAGAGAGAGAAAAGCAAAGATAAAAAGACAAGGGATGGAATAAAGTAAAGGCTCCTCCTTGATCCTTTTATTTATTCATTTAATTTTCTTTTCTCTTTTCACCACTCACAACCACTGTGTTGCTTTGAGTAATAGCTCTTTCTAATTTCTTCTCCATGCTTTGGGGTACACAAGGCACCATTAAGGTTCAACTCCCTAAGGAATGACAAATGACAATAAATTTTCAAAATCTCGGTCAATGCTAATTGAAACCCACCATGCTTTCCCATGCAACTAGATGTTCAATTTTTACGCAATTTGACCAATTTTGGGGTTTCATCAACTCTATTTTTTGCACTAATAATTGTTGGAGACAAATCAATAGTGTCACAATGTTCAGTATGTTGTTCAATAGCATGAAAATTATAACCTTAATTTATTTTTTTGATAATTCAAAAAGTTAATAAAAAACCTTGTTGTTAAACCACAAAATTGTTTTAATTTCTTTTTTCACATTTTGTTCATTACCAATGTTCTTACATTTGTGTGCCCATTCATGGAACAAATTGTTGAGTGAATGCAAGTTAGGGTGAATCATTTTTTTTGTCACACTCTAATTTTTTACATGGTGTAATCTATAAAAGTGCAATCAACATTTAGTAAAATCAATAATGTGGAACTTTTTCAAATGGTTTTAGATTTTCAACTTGATGCTAAATAGTTTCGTAATAGATTTATGCCACAAAGGCACACTAAAAATATAAAAAAGGATTTTTGAAATAATTGCATATGGATAGTTATGGCATTTCTACACTTCAATATATATAAAAGTATTTTTGTTTATAATTTTTATTGCAAACATGTTATAAGGGATTTAACATATGATAAGTTTTTTAAAAAAACTCAATTTTTTTGACAACCTTGTTTAAAAAGCCTTACCCAATAATTAGTTATGGACTTTTAAATGATCATATTTGAACCATTTTTTCAAAAGTCCTTAGTGAAGCCATGTTTTGTTGAATCTTTGTTTTTTTTAAGTTTAGAATATATGTGAAAAAGTGTTCTAGATGGAAGACTTTTTTAATGGATGAGATTTGTCAAATTTGGATGATTTCATTACACAAGACGATATCAAGAATGGATTCCATGGGATTATGAAAGTTAGGTTTGGCATGCATTCAAACCCATTGGTGGGATTAATGTGTCTATAACACAAGGCTTTTTGACATGAATTTGTTTTTATTTGTTTGGCGCATGTTTTTTGAAATGAGGGTGCGTATTTTGGTACTTGTTAAGCTCTTACTTCCAAATTCACTTTTGTAATTTCGAAATTACACAAGTGAATTTGGAAGGAAAAGTTTGTCAAGTACCAAAGCAAATAAGAACCAAATTAATGATAAGTAACCAACAAGGTCTTTCACCATAATAAGTAAGAATCTTACCTTATAGAAGTGAATTTGTAAGTAATTTGGAAATAACTTGAATTATTTACAAAACTATTCTAGCAAGGTAAGCAAGGAATTTGAATACTTGAATTATTTTTAGTTGCTTGCACACATATTAGCACTATTGTGGGGCATAAACATGTTAAAGTAGGCCAAAAAATATCCCAATGATGCAAGAAAAAAATAAATTGTTAATTTTGGAGATTAAAAAGTAACACACATTCTTTGAAATTTAATATTCAAACTACTGAGCATATGTAATATGCGATGATTGTTTTTTAAAAATTTAAAATGTGTTTATTTTTTTCCAACTTACTTTCATTCATTTATTTAATTTGGTGTTGTTGTCCCATTTTGCACAAAGTAAAACATAAATTATATTCACAACCTTTCATTTTTAAAATTTATTATTATGGATCTTTCAAAAAATGTTGAAAGCATGTTTTACCATGTTACCACCACAAAATGCATTTGTAATTCATATTGAGAACTAGGTTTTTAGCATTTGAGACCTACATAAAGAAAAACTTATTTTTGAAAGGCTTCACATTGTCATAATTGAAATATTCAAGTTCCAAAAAATGTGTATCAATATGCATGATGGTTCAAATATTAATAACACATCATTTGAATCATTTAATTTGGAAAACATATCATATATAAACTTGTAGTAAATAAATAAAAAAGCTCAATAATAATATAGATTGGGGATGACCATAGATGGTTTATTTAATATGGTAAATACATCCCAAAATTTTTAATTAAAAAAATACAAAATTTGTTTTGCACTTATTTTTACTTTGGAACAAGGATCACTAATTGGCCTATTGTAGCATGTTTATGCATTATGTGAAACATAAAACAAGTACAAAATAATTCAAAGCATTATCTTTTACTATCTTTTACTAGAATAACAGTATTGCAACTACATACATAACAATAAAATCTTAAATGCATTGTGTAGCAAATGAATAAAACTATAACAACTATAGATAAACCTTAAAATGTGAACAATGCAAAAGTATTTAGTAATTATAGTTTTTAAAACATAAGTTTGAACATTATTGCTTGCATTCCAAATGTTCACAAGTGTCAATCTTCTCAAATTTTGGCACCTTGATTTGTAGGCTAATTTGGTTTTCACCAAAGTTGTTGATCTAACCTTATAATTTAAGCTTTTTGTAACATTTTAGGCTTGCACAATGCCTTGAAGCAATTTCTAAATGTATCACCAAGTAGAACAAGTGTTAAATGGATCAACATATGTAACCATAGTGTCATCGCAAGAAATAAAAACCAAAAATTGGGCAAGCATACATCACAATCACTTCAAAAGCAATTGAAGATCCATTAGTAGGATTGTTGATGGGCAAAGGGCTAGTAACCGTTCTTGACCCTTTCAACATTAATTAAATTTGGTTTAGGCGACCAACAATCTAAAGCTTATTACGACCACTTTTCAAGTTTAAAATTTCAAGATTTATAAAAGCATAAGTTAATTGTGTAGAAACAACCTTTTGCTCCTTTTCATTATCTAAAACTCTTTCACACACTCTACATAATAGGAAGGTTTACATCTCAAAATTGTGGTCAACATTCCTCAACTTTTGTTTTGTGTGCAATACGGAAGCTTCAAAATGTTCCAAGGTTCACCCTTTTGGAGATTCTTTACATTTACACTCTATAATAATTATTTCTTCTTATAGCAATTGTTTCACCATTTCAAGGTCTTAATGAATCTCTTGCTTTCAAGCAAAATGTTTGAACTCATGACTAGTGATTTGACTTTCAAAGATTACAATTGATTCTTCAAATCACTCTATTCACCTTGCAAAATACGTATATGGGGAGCGATCTTTATGGATAACCTAGTAGTTTTTTCTAGAATTTTTCGATCAATGTTAACTATTCTAACAAAAAAAGCCAAAGGTTTTTGAAAACTTTTTCAACTTCAACAATTTGACATTCTTCTTCACTATGGGCGTCTTTTGTTTTAGTTTGCCTTGACAACTTGAATCCATTACTTTTGTTTGTGCACAATAGCCATGGTTGTGCTGCTTTTTGGAGTCGTTTTTGAATGTAATTAAAAGCATACAACATTTAATTCACAATGTGTCCTTTCTTTTGTGCCATCCATCCCCTCAAAAAAATGCGGGATATTCACCATTCGATGATGTGTGTGCATACAAGGTTATGTAAAGCTTATCAAACTTTGTAGCCTTTACAAAAGACAAAATGCCATCCCCAACTTTTGCCTTCCACCCATTCAAGGGTCTTTTCATGAAAACATCTTTTATTGCATCAAACATCAAAATCTTGAAGCAAATGTCTTTGTGAGCGTCCAATCTCGTGCATTCAAAAAGTCCATCCTGCCCATACCCACATGCAAATTATAATTTCAAGGAGACTGGGGATGACGACAGCCAAATTGTTTCCATAATGAAAGCAAGAGTGATAGGAAGAAGAGACAAGAAGTGGCATGACAGGTCTGAGAGGCATTTTGAAGTTGTTGCAACGAGATTCAGCATCAGGAGTGAAAAAGCATTCTGAAAATAGCTTGCGTTCCAATTACGGTATAACATATTGCCAAAGGGGACAGGGCCAAATGCAATACAATGGCTCAACATCAAAATCACAACTGGAGTTTAAATAAACAGGTGAAGCAATCAAACGTTAAAATATGCAGACATTTTACTTGTGAATAATTAAGTTTTGGATATATAATATACCTATTTCTGTTACAATACAGACTTACACACTCTCTTTCCTTTGTGACCAGCGTTTTCGTTAGGAATTTTTTTGGTTTAAGCCAAAGTGGCCATCATGCATAGGAAGACGTAGAAAAGTGGTGATCATCCCTAAGAAGATTTAGGGAAAATCTGGCTATAAATCATATATGAAGTACAAAACTTTAACCATCCTTCTAAGTCTTTTTTGGCTGCACACTGAAAACCAATTATAAAAATCTGGTAATTTTTACTGATTTTCCCTCAGTTCTGAAGATTAAAAAACCTTCAGAATCACTCCATTTTTGAATTTTGAATTTCGATTCTTGGCGAAATTTTGCTAATAAGAAAAAAGGTTGGCCATGACCAGGTCCTCAGTCTCACTGGCAAGTAACATGTTGGCAATCTGATCGTTTTTACGCACTGCAGTTCATGATGTACTGCATCTGACTTCCATTATTCCAAGCAAGTGTCCCCACCCCTGATAATGTTTATCCAAGGTACTCTTCATTGCTACTCTCAACATGTCCTGGTTAAACTATGAAGGTGTGAGATCTGTATTGAAAAATCAAGTTCCTGCATTGCGGAAGAGAATGCAATGTAAGGAGGGGGTTTCCATTCTGCTACAGTTTGTAGTGTATCCAGAGGCCACCTTAAATCCAGGAATATAGCCTTCTCGAAAAGATGAAGCAACTTCCTCATGTGCCTTCAAAGTCTCTTGTACTTGCAAAAGAGATGTAAGATGCCTTGTTCTTTACACTGGATAAGCCCTGATGCCAGGGCCGTATGCCCTGGACCTCAGGCTCCACCCTGAGCTCCCAGGGCCTAATGTCTTAGCAACAGGGCCTTACCTACCACGAAATGCCCTCACGCAGGGCAGGGCCTCGCACCAGTCCGGCGGAAAATTCTGTCGTATTTGCTGACTCTATTATCAGAAGATTTTTTTTCATATGTCGTCCCAGGACCCAGATTGGCCAGCCTTGATCATTATTCCTAATAATGCGAAGATACAAAAATGCCAAAATACAAAACTCAGGCTCCACCCTCCGCAAAAGGTGTAATGCCATGCTGCTAGGTCAGTACCTTAGACCGAACTCTTAAAGGCCTCCTCCGTCTATAAAATATGAGTATAAAGTAAATGTTAATATTATTGGAAAATAATAGTACCAGATTCAAAATTGTACATTTCCATAAATAGTTATGAATTAGAAGTGAATGGATTTGAGGGCAATAGAGATATTTGTAAAATAAAGGGTATATAACAATATTACTTCGAGTTTGGTCATCGAGGGGTCAGATTTTTTTTAAACATTAAAAGGAATCCACTGCTACTGAATGGGCAATACCACCAAATTCATTGGTAAATGTAATTTCACCTTGTCTTTTTTATTTCTTGAGGACCTTCATTCCTATTGCATGGACTGGTGCTATAGTTACTCTTGAATTCTGGTCTTAACTATATTGATATTAGAGTTATCGGTAAGGTAATGCCCAGTTGGGCCCCCTCTCACCCTCTCTCTTATCCTTCATCCCTTATTTGATGTTGTCTGTAACGTCTCAAGATAGAGGTCCAAGTGGGGTCCAAAGTGGGCAAACCCAGGATGGGATCCCTGACATAGGCCCATCAAACTATTTTTTTTCACCTAGGGGCTGCCCACCTCTTAGGCCATTGGCTATTAACTATGGCTATCAGCTATTGACCATTGGCTATTGCTTACTAGTCATTGGCTATTGGCTATGGCTATTAGGTGTTGGCCATTAGTTATTGACTACTAACATTGGCTATTGGCTCTTTGTGGTGGAAACTAGTAAGTTTAGCCACATCAACATGCCCCCTATAATAAAACTTCAAAAATTTCTCAAAAAAAAAAAAATACCCAAAAAACATTCAATCAGTTGAGGCTGGACTGTAATTGTTTTTCTATCTACTAAAATTGATCTCACATTGACTTTATCTTCTTTTATTCTCTGGCACTATTTGTCATGGGAATAGGCGCACCCACCCTAGAAAAACCCTTAGCAATCAAACACCACGTGCATGAAGTCGAAGAACCATTGTTGAGAGCTCATACATGAGGTTTCAGCATGGTTGAAGCATGTTTTCATTATACATGTAAGTCCTTCCCAGTTCATATTGGAAAGTAAAACCATCATTGATACATATCATGGGGTGGCCCGGGTCCTCTCCCAGATTGCAACTCTTTCTCGGGACCAGCAATGTCCTCCTAAATGTAATGAAATGTCAGAGCTTTTGTAGCGTACGTGGAGGGCGTTCTGAAAACCATAAAATTCACTCCTACATCGGGATGACATCATACATTTCTAGGCCAGCTCTCACACATTTCCCATGGCCCGTTGTTGTCTTTTTGGTCTGACATGCTAAGTATGCGCAGTAAGGCCCCTGGATACTGCCCTTGGCTGCCACCTTGGGTGGGCACCTTAGGCCCGCTTTACACTAGGAGTCAGGGCCGGAAAAACTTGGAGCCAACTTTGATCATTTTTGGGTTGTTGTTTGGCACCAAGTTACTAATAAATGTAGAACATTGATGTCAGGACATTAATAAATACTGAAACATTGACCCCAAGGGTTGCAAATAGGCCTTGCAAATTCGTTCGTATCCTTTTTACAGCCTTGGGGCCAATACAAGGCCGTAAAGTTCAGCATTTATCAATAACTTTGGGCAGATTGAAAAGATTTTTTCTAGTTCAGGCTTGACTACTAGTGTAAAGCCAATGGGGCTGATTTCAACTTTTGCACCAATAGAATGCTTGATTTGGGTTGAACATTGGCCCTGACTCCAGGTGTCAAGGGTGCATAACTCTGGTAACAACTGTGGCTGTGGGCCTTACCAACCACAAAACCAGGCCTCATAAATTTGTGCGTCCGCACAAATCAAACAAAATAAGCTAATTTGTGCGCACCGCTTCAGTCAAAGTTGTGCATCCATGGATCTTTATGATTGCAATGCCCTTGGGGCAAGAAAGTGTTGTTTATTGTTGTATCGCATGGATGGGCGATGTTCGACGCTTACAAGATCGGAATCTGATTCATTTGCTTACATTGGAATATTCCTTCCAACGTTAGATCGGTCATGGATGAGCGATTGTTGTCCTTTTCCCATTTCAAAATGGAGAAATCTAACTCGATTAAAGTTGTGTTCGGGAACATCGTCGTTAGCCCACCACAAAATTGGCACAACTGATTGAAAGGGACAGTGATCTTGTCCCACGCCTCATTGTAAGACACCATGTGCTTGTATAAGTCAATGATCTGCTTGATGTGTTGGTCGTTGTTGTATCACTTGATTAGGTCGCATTGTTCAACTTTGATCATGTCAATTTCCTTTCGGACCAGAAGTGATCACAATAGGGCCAATACACATTTAACACGTTCGAAATGAAATGTCGCGATGCCACCTTGACAAGCTTGTTCGTGTTGTTGTTGCTGTCCTACTCGGCTTTGATGTAGTCGCATTCAGTGACAACAAACATGGTGAATCGCGTAATTTGCAGCACCACGTCCTTCTGGTTATTCTCATTGAAGCCTGCATAACACTCTTGGTTGAACGACCTCTGATCTTTAACATGTTCAATGATGTGCTGGTGCTTAACACACCAATCACTGTTGACACAGAACTTATTTCAATGTCCTCTTCATTGTCATCGATTTTGATGATGCCTTTGACCTTGAACATATTGATTAACAGGTCCTTCAGGAGCCAATTCTTGATTTTTTATTGGATGATGATGAGCGATCAATTTTGTAGTTGGACGATGGTATTGTTGATTTTGTTGATTGTTGGCATGATGTGAACATGATCGTCCACCACTTGGTCAACGATAATTCGAAATGTGCATGGCATCCGTGTGCTCGATGATTTGGTGTTAGCACGAGATGTAAAACTTGAGTGTGCGATCGAAGTGCGCTTCATGGTTTGTTTTCTTTGGGCACATTTCGCCATTCATATCCATGATGAGCTTCCTTTGGCAACATAGGTGTCGCAACCCCACTTTGGCCAAGTGTGGGGGTGAAGCCCAACACTTGGAAAAGTTGGAGGTTTGGAGTCCTCTGGGACTCCCGAATGTTCAGAGCTCAACAGCAAGGCCCAAAACGCCTTGCATTAGGGTGTTCTTAGTGTCATTGGAAAGGTCTTGAAACGCAGATATCGAAAATGGCCTCGCATTGGCAATTTGAACAGCTACAGCCCAAGTTATGGGCAAAAGAAAGCCCGGAAGTCAAACTGGCAGTCGGGAATCGACCTCTTCCCGACGTCACCTTGAAGAGTGCGACACGACGTTGGAAAGCTCTCGACAAGAGCTACAACATTGATTCAAGACTCGTCCCAATCCGAGTTCGGGGCGAGGAGCTATGGCCGTTCAAAGTTCCGGGAGTCTAGCCGGGACACTTTTGGGACTCCATTTCGGAAGTCCCAACAAAATGTGCCATTCGGATGTAGCCTCTACGACTAGCCGCAAAGAATACTCTAAGGGGGAAGGTGGTGGCTTCCCCCCGAGTCCAAGCCGTGGTGAGTCTTATGTGTCCAAATGCCCGTGGCAAGTCCCAACACCCAAGGGTGTCCCGAATGCTAAACTAACCCGATTTGGTTGGTTTTTGGATGCAGCAGATTCACATGAGCTACACCCTCTTCCTAGTCTAATCCCTGGGCTCCCAACTCGACCCTCTACCCCTTTTTAGAGTTCGAAGTCGGGAGCGTGCTACCAAGTCTCAATTTTTCGCAACTTGACTTTGTGAAACCCTCAGTGGGTTTCACCCTGTGACTTGGGAGTGCGTCAACAGGTGCATGCACCATTTGTAAATGACCTTGATCCACTGCCCATTTTGAAATAGGCTAGCAGCGTTCTTAATGACAATGTTAATTTGATGCAACACGCACCAGATTCGCATCATCGGGAATTTGGCATCTTGTTCGATGTCGCAACCCCACTTTGAGGGAAATGTGAAGTCGCCACTCACACTCTCGAAAATGAAACTTGGGAGTCCTTCGAGACTCCCAAAAACTCAGAACCGGATTGCAGGGGTCAAAACACCTTGCATTGAGGTGTCATTTATACCGTTGGAAAGGTCTTGAAGTGTAGATGTCCAAAATGGCCTCACATGAGCCATTTGGACATCTGCAGCACAAGTTATGGTCGAAAGAAGGGCCGAGAGTCAAACTAACAGTTTGACTCCCGACCACTAAAAGTCAGGAATTGATCTGATCTCGGTGTGTGAAGATGGAGTGCGACATACTATTGGAAAGCTCTCAAGGAGAGCTACAAGTTTGTTTTAGACCTTGTCCCAATCAGAGGTTGGAACGAAAAATTACGAACGCCCAAAGTCCCAGGAGTCCCAACTGGGACAGTTTCGGGACTCCACTTTGGGAGTCCCGAGAAAAAATGCCATTCGGATGCAAGTGTGGCGAAGATTCACAGATAATACTATATGGGGGAAGGTGGTGGCTTCCCCCGAGCTTGAGCCATGGTGAGTCAAATAGCACCAAGAATGCTCCAGAATATGAACTGACCAACTTGTTGGTTGGTTTGATGTAGGTTTGAGTAACTAAATAGTTTGTCCCTCTTCCTAGTCTAATCCCGGAGCTTTCAACACGCCCCTCTTACCCCCTTTAGTGCTAGAAGCTGGGAGCGTGCCTCGAGTCCCCCACATTTCTACAACTTGAGTGACTTAGCCCCAACTTGGGGTTAATTAGGGACTTGGGAGCGCGTCATTCGAGGTGAGTCACGACGCCATGATGGCATCTGGTCATTATGTTTTCACCATTGGTTGACACGGACACAAGCTTGGCACGCCAGATTGTCGTCATGCCACTTAGTGCATCCGAAAACGGGATATCAGGTTGAGAATGTTCTTGGTAGTGTGTCGCTCGCACATTGGGATGGTGACCAGGCTCAAATTGGATAGGACGTCATTGATGCAGATGTAGATGCGCATGTCGAAAAACGAGCTACTATGATGTGTGCTGCCATCTTCAATGATTGAGGACACCCAAACCAACGGGTGAAACAACAGATTTGCAATCTTGTTTAGGTTGGTGGCGACCAGAGCGCGAATGTATTAGCCAACATTATGATCGTTGATGCCGCCCAACTTCTACACTTTAAGGCAATCCTTAACATGATGAATCATGGCAGTGGTCTGTTAGAATGACATGTTACACCCGATGTAGTTAATTACTAGGAAGATTCAGGATGTTGACCATATACATTTCATTGTTTTCATTGAGCTTGAAAAGCTTCATTGCATTGTGCTTCAAAGCAATATTCTTCTTCGCCTTCTTACGAATTTGCTCCATGTTCATGTGGTGGTCCTCCTCATCCTCCTTGTTAACCTCATTGTTAACCTCATCGATGCTGGCAAGGATTTGATCATCATCGTGGTAGAACATCTCCTTGATGATGATGTCGACAATCAACAACGAGATAGTGAAGCAGATGGTGCCCTGGTTGGTGTTGATGTACATGTGCATCGTGTTTATGCGCTTGACCTTGTCGTCGAAGTACGCATTCTTGCGTTTGACAAAAAGTTCATTGTATTCCTCCCATGTCTCGGCATGTTGTTTCAAGTGTGACATAGTGTTGCTTGATGAACACTGCTTTGAAGATATGAATATTGTTGGTTGGGTTGTGCTTGCGATTCATCGGCTCGACATCCTAGCCGTGGTACATGTAAAATAGGCAATGCATGCCATCATGAGCAGCATATTGCCTTTCTCTTTGAGCTCGACAATCTCGAGGCCAAACTCCAATGCATGCTTGCGTTGCAACGAACCAGTGCACTTGGTCGACTTAGACATGGTGATAGCACAAGCTGGTCTGCCTTTGGTTTGGTTTGAGACCTCCACGTAGTCACATGCACTGCCGTGGCGCTCTTGGTGTGCCCGGAAGTACGAAAATGTTCCGCGAGCCCAGAGAATACAAGTGATGACACCAAGGGTGGTAAAAACCCAATTTTTTCCGCCCGACAAATCGGGTTTAAGGTTTAAATGAATAAAACCCGATTTGTATCAAAACCATGGTTTTATTCCGGGTAACATTAATCGAGGCCATGTGCACCTGGTCCCAGTTTTCAAGCCTAGGTACAGTACACCAACAGCCAAACTACCAATTGCCCACCTCTGAAGTTCAGATTCTGAACACGGAGTGGGTTGCCAGGTTACCGTTGCCTTCTTTCGCAGTCCGCACCCAATTAAAACCCGATTTTCAAAATAAAACCCGATTTTGTGTGATCTCAGACAATCGGGTTTTATATTAAAACCTTAAATAACCCGATTGCAAAAAACCAGGGTCTGCCACCCTTGGATGACACGACACGCACTTCCTGCCACCCTGCTGCCACCTGGGACACACACTGTGTGCATATGTCTTATTTTGTGCGCCGATGCTGCCCTTATTTGATGCACTTTGTGCATCTAAAAATAGAATACACAAATTTATGAGGGCTGGACAAAACACACTACCACAATCATTTGGACTTTTTGGGTTGGAAATCAAATCTTCTACTCAGCTTTTGGGCATCAGCAGTGTCACCATCCGTCCCATGAAGTAAATCGCATTATTAATGTGAGATTGTCGGAGAATAACACATTACTGGAACATTGGACTTGCCCAAAAGAAAATCATATATTGGATATAAGGTAGAGAAACTTCGTCCCTGCTCAGCTGCAAGTGAGTGACGAAGAAGACGAGGGTCCAAGTGCAGGGCAGGTCCAATAATTATTGGCTAGAGCATCCCCACCGGTGCTCAGTATGTCACTCTGGATAAAAATATTAAATGTTTGATTTTAGCTGTTTTTTAGGCAACCCCACCAATAAAACTATAACCTGAACTGCAGATATGTGGGGACTACTAATAGCAAACCACCTGGACCAATAATTATGATCGACCAATCAGAAATACTGAGCCGCAGTCAAGTACTAAGGTGCACCACTGTGTTGCGCCTTTCACCAGCCCTGGCAAGCTGCACGACTTTGGTGCAGAAAAACCAATTTCAACCGACACATTTTGGGTTTTTCACAAAACATTATACTGTCTGGAGTCACATACTGAGCACCGGTGGAGATGCTCTTAAGCTGAATACCTCCTGCCGCCCATGCTTGCATTTAATACAACTCCGTGGAAACCTCGTGCTGCTGATTCAGCTGGTATAGACTTTTGCGAAAAAAACAAAAAAAACCCTACTGATTGCCTAATACCTGTCAAATTGGCGCCTGCACCCATTCAAATTTGGGAAACTCCAATATTCCAATAATGTTTTTATGATGGGTCATTCAAAATCACTCATTCCCCAAGAAGGAGAAAAAAAACACGCACGCACACACAGACCTGCACAACTCCTGTAAGCACCTTGAAGGAGCTGGGAGAGTGAACTACAATTAGCCCAATTTATGTAGGCTGTCAGAGCCCAAGAAAGGCCCTGAGTAACACAGAAAGAAAAAGAAAAGAAAAGAAGAGAAATACTTGTGAAGCTTTGCCCGATTCAGAACGTAGAAGCACCCAGAACTGTCAGAATAAGCATACCACCCAAAAGCGTCAAAACAACCGATCGCAAGTAAACTAGACTTCAATGTATTCTTATCTTTTTAAGTTGGTCGCTGTGCAGATTAGACTTCACTGATTTCTTATGTTTTAAATTGGTGGCTGCGACAGTCCCAACTCAAGCAAACCAAAGGACTGACTTTACCACAATAGCGCCTCACACACACATTTCTGCCCCTTGCCCTAGAGGTTTTTGCGTGCAAGCACACGACTTTTTGATCGATGTGTTAGCATGGCATGATTAGCAAAGGGCACCAATGACCTTCCTCTGGTAGTCGTGCCTCTCATAGGTAGAGAGTGTTGTAGCTATGCAAAGAGCGCATGTCGTTTCTATTTTGAAGCATGCTGTTGTTGCAGGTGAGGGCTCTTCTAAGCTTTGCTGCTCTTTCAGGTTTCCGTCCTCTTACTTCTTTGATATGCTTCTTGTGACTGGTGAAAGCTTTAGAACATAATGGCCCCTTTATGACTAACTTTGGGTTTTTGCATTTTTGACTTGGACTTGGGTCCTCTCTCTTTGTTCTTCCTTTCCCCCTTTGCTGGGTGCTTTGTTTAATAAAGCTTGTAAGGTTTCATCATCTTGAGTCTCTCCTACGCTACAGATTTGACATTAACTCACTCACTCTAGGTCTAGAGATCTCTTTTCTTTTGAAAGGGGGGGAGGGAGAGTCTAGAGTGTTTGAGAGAGGGGCGTTGGAGGAAGGCATGAAAAAGGAGAATTGGAGGAGCTGAAGTCGGATCTGTGTTTGAACGAGTAGAGAGGAAGACCAGAGCCAGCAAATGCAGTACGCAGGAAGATCGATCAGTTATGGAAACAAGCTGGTGAGCTAGCTCCGGCAGATCGAGAATCGACAGTTTGTGGAAGCTCAAAATCTTGCAACCAGCAGCTGGTCCATATTGAAGGTCAGCCCATGCTACTGATTTTTCAATTTCAAGATTGTTAGACTTAGGAAATCATGTTCAGAGTCATTCAAATGGGTGCCTACATCAGCAGCTTATATATACGCGCGCACTATATACACATGCATGATCATGGAAGATTCGACGTAGAAGAAGAACTCAATGGGGCGTCATGCAGGAGCAGCTGGCTCCCACCAGGATATATATGTAACCATGTTGTCAAATTTCATGGGCGCTAGATGTTGATCTGGTGCGTTTTACACGAGCTCCAGCTTGATGAGTAGAATCGGCGTGCTGCGGCTCAACGGCAGCTGCTTCTTCGATGGCTGATCCGCATGTGCTGCAAGGTCCTGCAATGAAGAATGTGCATGTTTGCTTCCTGCTCTCGGTCTCTCTAGTGGCTGCATCTCTCCAGCTGCTGATCTACACTGAATCTGCAGTCTGTGAAGCAGTTTCA
>Ga0116231_10009679_pt1 | contig 16041 bp, 18 predicted proteins | sample S1TSphgellanicum_2_FD_89695 | JGI IMG/M metagenome (GOLD analysis project Ga0116231, IMG submission 89695) | Host-associated microbial communities from peat moss isolated from Minnesota, USA - S1T2_Fd - Sphagnum magellanicum MG | ecosystem: Host-associated > Plants > Peat moss > Unclassified...
AAACAAAAAAAAAAAAAAAAAAAAAAAAAAAAAAAAAAAAAAAAAAAAAAAAAAAAAAAAAAAAAAAAAAAAAAAAAAAAAAAAAAAAAAAAAAAAAAAAAAAAAGGAAAGAAGGAGGTTCGAGCAATGCCTGAAAACTGTCCGAACAAATAAACAGACATTATAAATTTAATATATTAGATTATGCATTGAAGACATCTCCTCAACCCCCTTTTTCGAACTCTTACTCCTTGCACTTATATGAAGCATGAATTCTATTAAACTGAAAGTCGAACTCAGCCTAACACTTAGATTTTGCAACTCAATTCTTCACAGGGGCCAATGGTCCGAACTTGGGCCCAACCAGATGAACCTGTGCACTTGAGGGTTTGCTTAGAAAGGCATGTCTCTCTTTTGCATTTGTCAAAGAAAATTGCAGAACACTCTTTGTGTACCTTCTTTCAGATATATGAAATATGAGTGTGGGTTTTTGAGAAGAAATTCGATTTCATTAAAGAAAGCATTAAGTAGATAGGGTATTAGAGTTGAGGAAGGAAATTGCAGAATTTCTGTTCATCCGTTTTCACATTGAGGGGAGCTATGTTCATCCAACCCAGTTCCAGTTTTTTCTTCGCACGACGACGGTGCTGCCGACGGCGCTAGTCGGCACCGAAGAATGAACGACGACGGTGCTTTTTCAAGGGGCTTGTCGGCAACGAAGAAGAAAGAAATCGCAGTAGGAAGACGACGGTGCTCACGACGGTGTTCTTCGCGCGCGCTTTTGCGTGCGTTGGTGTTTTCTTGAAGGACTTTGCAGGTTCTCGCAATCTGGATGCCTGCTAGGCGAGCGACGGATCTGCTTGCTGCCGGCTGTAGATCAAGATGCCGAGGTACGTCTTTTGCTAAACGGCTCGCACTTTCAGCAAAATTTTGTGAACAAGAGGATTGGGAGAGAGAGAGAGAGATTGTGTCGTGGTTTTTTTGTTTTTTGGTCATTGATCGTTGACAAGAGATTGTCGTGATTTTTGGTCAGGTCAGTGATTGCGGTTTAGAGAAGCTCTGGACCTTTTCTTTTTGGCTTGATCACTTTAGTGTTTTTCCAATTTTTGTTGGAGTTTGGTGCAGATATTATTGTGATTACTGCGACACGCACTTGACGCATGATTCGGTGAGTTGTGAACACTACTGATTCTATTTTAGGTCTTTCTTGTGCGGAGGAGAGTTTCTTATGAACTATGTATGTGGTTTTACTGTTGGTGTTTCTTTTGGGGAAGAATTTGGTAATTGCTTTTTTGGGTTTTCCCCTTTCTTTCCTGGATTCTGTGCTTGATTAGTGGAAGAGGGTTAGGGTTAGGTTTTATGCCTGCTGTAGTGTAAGGAATCGCTCAAGAGGATTGACTTGGCTGCTCTTTGGGTGTGGCTGAATGCAGCCATCCGTTAGAAAACAGCACTGTGCAGGATACAAGCACAAGGTATGTAAGACCTGAATCCAACTTGGTGTCCTTGCATAGATCTAGAGGCTTATATCTGTGTTATGCTGATTCTTGACTTTAAAAAAAGGTCTAAGGTCAGGAAAGGCAGCTTCACTGGATTGTAGTTTGGAATGTATATCTATGCAGAATTGCATCTTTGAATGACTTTGCCTTTTGGATGAGCCAGGCAAATGTGCGGCAGTACTACCAGCAGTTTGAAGAGCAACAGACACAAAGTTTGATTGATCAGAAGGTGAAGGAGCACTTGGGTCAAACTGCAGCAGCATTTGCACAACAACAAATAGGGGGTGCATTTCACCAACATTTGGCAACCCTGCAGTCTGGTCAGTACAAGCCACTCCCTGCTCCAGGGTTGCTCCAACGGCCTTCAATGCCACCAAGCATGCGTCCACCTGTTTTGCAACCACCATCTGCACCTCCTTCAGGTACTCTTTAAGGATATATTGCATCTTTTTGGCTGCAGTGACTGCTGTTCACACCTGGCAATGTGTGCTGTTATAGAACTAGGTTGAGTTGCATGCTTGGTATTATAGCCTTCTAAGCTGTGTGTTCTGGCTTTTATGGATCTATAACAAATGTTTGTGATTGGAGAGTTAACAAGGCAGCAAAGATTCCATCAGTGTCTACTAGAGTGATGCAAATATATGCCCTACAGCTGTACCTGCAATGGCTTGTTGGCAAAAGCACTTGATAAGTTGGCCTGGAATTTAGGTTGAGAATAGATGTGGACCTAAACCTGACATGTCTTTCAAAGACACCGCGAGAAGTGGGTACATACACAGATTTCAACCTGCAGTACTTGAGAAAGCTGCTAAGTCTTGCACTGCCAGCATTTAGTACAGCTGTTTGCTGTGTGGTCAGCCCCCATATCTCCTTCTTGTTCATTTTAAGCCTCTGAAGTCTGCCAGTTTACATGGTAGAATGGGCTGATTGATTCGATGATAGAAACTTACAAGCCAAATTTTTCACTTTTGCAGGTTATGGACCTGTAAGTGGTGGAGCACCACCTACATACAGGCCTTCAGTCACACAGACTCCAGCTAGTAATGGCCCAACACCACAGTACTATCCCAATGGCAATGGCCCAGCACAGCCACAACAGCAGCAATATTCCAGCAGCAGTAGTGCACCCCAACAGCAGTATGCAAACAGCAACAGCACATTACCACCACAGCAGCCATATTCAACCGGTAGCAGCACTGTGCAGCCTCAATATACTACTAGCAACACCATATCACAGCACCAGTATTCCAATGGGCCAAGCAGGCCACCAATGTCCTCTGGATTCAATGGGCCACCTGTGTATCAGCAGAGATGAAAAGTCTTTGAGTGTGAAAATCTGATGTCTATAGAATACCTGACTTGGGATCCCTAATTTGGTGAATTCTAGACTAATTTTTGCTGATAGTCTTCACCTCTTGGATAATCTCAGCTTTGCCATGCTTCTATGCTGATAAAATGCAGAGCATTCCATTTTGGACATTGCACTGTGAAGGGCTTGTTCAGAATGTGATGGAAGTTCAAGTGAAAGTGATGTGGAATCTCCTTCTAAGTGGCTTAAAGCATACTGTGGGGACAACAAAGTGTTCCGTTTACTGTTATCAATGTGAGAAGAAGAGGATTATAACTGGTACTGTTAGGAGTTTTACTGCAGTACACAGAAGGTTGCCAGGTGGGGAGTAAAAGTATTGGCAGACTATTAGGCACTGTGCCACACCTTAGTTTTGGCTGGCTGTTGAGACAGTGCAAGTGGAGCTCTGAACCATGTGGAAATCATTTTAAAACTCCAGTTCTGAACTAAATGTTGAGAAAGGCCATTGATACTCCAGGTACACTATGACCAATCAGCCTGACTTATGAAGAGTTTATTTTCTTAAGGTTCTGGCTGTGATAATCTGTTCAATAGCAGTTTAGATGAAGGCTTCAAATCTAATGAATGCACATCAAGGGAACTTCACTGAAAAAACCTGAAAAATTTCCAATCATGTCCATAAGTGCATTAAAAGTAAGAATCTGGTAAATTGAGTAGGTGCCTGTAACATACTCATTAAAGACTCAGATTAATGTATTGTTTTAAACTAAATAATAAGAATTTGGTTGGTCAAAATGCAAGAACCTCAATGTAGTCCACTTTACATGGAGCTGAATTGGTGTTGTTGAGTGGTGTCCAGGTTAAATTGTTTGGGTGAGCTGCATTCAACCAGACTAGTATTCGGATGATTGACCTTACAGGAGGTATAAGATACTGGGGCCAATAAACACAAGGGCACATGTCTCTGAATAAATTACCAATGACCTTCATGCCATTAGTGTTATGGGTTCACTCTAATCAGTCTCCAATGTCAAAATTTCCAATATCCACTTAACACCCATATTTTCTACAATTTTGGCCAGTTTTTGAGTGTGCTTATGAAATTTACCTGTCATGAGTGTAGATGCAACTATACACATCTATGAGATTACAGAGAAATCTCCACAAGTAGTTGAATGTGACAAAATGGAAACTAATATGACAAGAATCAGTGGCAGTAATGACCTACTGAATGTCACCCAAAAAGTACAACCATCACCTTTACCATGAATAGCAGTGACCAGCTGCCATGTGCACCACACATACACACAAGTACTCAACATTATTCAAAACAAATGAAAGGATTGTTCCAAGCTTAAAAATCTTGATCCAAGATGCAAGATCCACAACCATGTACATTTAAGGAGCAAAAGTTGAACCTGCTATTACAGCTGATGAGGCCAAGGTCAGCAGGTCTGGAACTCCGAATCAGAGGCACCAAGAAAGTGTCTCCACTGATGAATCCCAAGGTCATGAAAATGCTAAGTCCTGAAGGATCTTCAGGGTCTCCTTGTGTATCTGACACATCCCAGAACCAATCAAAACTTCTCAGTACACTTGGAGACTGGCGTACACAAACTGTTGAATCCACCATTTCCATGAGGCTCACAGGGCCACTTCATGACAAGCTTTTCTTTTAACTATCTGTGGCAACTATCAAATGAGTTCACTCCACAAACACGTGACCTACTTCAAGGGATATTTGACAAACAACAGATAGGTAGATATTCCCAAATTTGATAGAGAGCACATCAATCTTTAAAATCCATAAGATCTCTTCACATTTGCCATTACCCAAAATAGCCAATGTGGGACTCAAACTGAAAAGAAGATGTCAACCCAGAGGTCCCTGTAACCACAAAAAGAATTCCATTTATGCAGTACAGATATATGGAACTTGGTTGAAATTGGCCTTAGGTTTATCAGAGTGTCAATATGCACAGATAACCAGGAGGCAAGCAAAATGGTACTAACCCACTCAAGCTGCTGGAAGGTTACTCCACCAGCAGCCTTTGTCTCGTACATTCCTCCAAGAACCTGGTGCAAGAGACAAATCGGAATATATTCTACACAAAAGCCAACAAAATAACTGCTAGAAAGAAACTTCACATTACTGATGACCATTTCACAGTCTACTTCTCCACCAGTCACTTGTATGCACAAATATAAAATACTGTTGTATTGCAATGGATCCAGCGCTAATAACCATCCTGATCATCATGTCTGCATGGGGTGAAGCTTACCTTTGTGACTGTTTCTAAAAACATGCCTGGGCGAACTGGAAGAAGTTGAGGTTTCTTTTCTTTCATTCCCTGCCCCAAACACAGCTCCAAGGTAAGTGGCTCACAAGTGGCAAATTTTTGGTATCATCTCCACAAAGGTCTCTTCAATTACTGTCCATGAGATCCATAAAGCTGGACTGAGCTCAAAAGTCATCTTGTGGGTTCAATAGCCCTTTCCATATCCAGAAACCCCTTCTGTATTACAGAAATAATGGTCTTGTTAACTGATTCCTAAGGTCATTAACATATACTCAGCTCCCAAAGGTCACAAGCTAATTAACTATTTGAACACTATTTGTTATGACTGCTAAAAGCACAGCTCTCTTTCAACTTGATAACCCGATTAACCGAACCCAAGAAACCACTGAAAACACATGAGCACATTGAAAACTTGCAAGTACTTAGGTTACAAGGTGGTGCCTGAGCTTTAGAGTTGCGAGGATGGCCTTGCTCATCACTGACAACAATATCTGCTCCCTCATCCTGTCCTGCAATGACATTGGCCAATCTTTTGTGCAAATCTGGGCCTGGCCTCAAACCAACAATCTTTGACAGAAAATTTACCTGCAAATTTCCCACATATACAGAAACACTGTCAATCAATTCACAGGCCATCTTCTGGGTTGTCCCATTATAGAATAATTGAAGAGGTTGCTGATCAAAGTAGGAGAAAAAGACCCAAGTGATTAGCAATCCCTGTACTTCAACTACAGTGAAAGTGTGTGTTCACTACAGCTTCATTCACTTCTTGAACTCCTGTAAGATATGGCAAAGAAAATAACTTAATATGCTGTTCTTGGACCCACCTCAGGCTCTGGCAGATTCCTGAACTTGGTTCTGTCATTGCGCTCATCTAGCAGGCCACCACTCAATAGACTGCGAGCCTCTTCTCTAACCAAGACAAGCCTTGCCAGTAGTCGCCTGTCTGGTACAGTGGTTTTCTCTTCCATTGTCTGCCATGGCCATCACCAGACCTTCATTTACACCGAACATGATCACATGAGGATGAGAAAGAAACTAATTCTGTTGAGTAATAATACTACTTGAATATCTATATGCATAGTTTATGAGCAAGAAATGTAAATCTTGTTGCTAGGATTACTAGTAAACTATTGGATGGAAAGTCACAAATTTTTTGGAATAATTCAGTCTGAAGATGTGGGCTTCTAAAGCTCCCTTATTTGCAAGGTAAACAACCATTTGACAAAGCATTCACAATTGAAGGCATACCACTATGAGGTCATCAGCTTGGTTGGCAACATCATTGAGGTTGGTGGCTGGTAGTGTGATCTTCCCACCACCTGTCTTTTCAAATGTACCCCCACCACCTGCACACCGTCGGAGTATTTCCTGGCGAGCATCCTTGTCTGGAGTTCGGCACAGCATACCAACTATTTGCACCTGCAACCAGACCCCTACTGTGAACCAAAAGAATGCAGAACTAGTACATTACCCATGGCTGAGATGGAGAGTTTTTCAGAGAAAATTTTGTGCATTGTGCATCTTTGCGTCCACTGCAGTGCAAAGGCAGCCCACCTCCTCTATTCACAGGAGTGAGCTGGTGTCACTGACCAGGGGATTGCCTGGCCAGGTCCCACTGACCCCACAGGGTTATGGTGATCTGGATCCAAAGGAGGAAACAATCTACCAGCATAGTAGGGTATCCTGTGGATGCATAGAACATGAGATCAAAGCCTACAACCACTACCAGTGGGTTTCAAGCACTGTTCAAATTTTCAATTCCCTGCCTCCCAAAAGCAAGTTCATTAACCCACATTTGAAGGTTCACATGAGCAGTTTTGCAGCTCAAAAGTACTTGACATGAAGAATGCTAAGAGAAAAGGAATTATATGTGCACTCTATCATTACCTGAGATGGGAACTTCTGAGCAAGTTGTGCTAGAACTGTGTCCTTGATTACCTCCAGGAGTTGCCTTTGCTGCAACAAACAAGCACTAGCACATCATCAGATATCAGTGACATAGGCTTTTGGTACTTGACTCTGAACTGTTGTTCTCACAAAGCTGTGCTGGGTCTTATACATCACAATGATTTAATGCCATCCACTTGAAAACCATTTGCCCAGCAACTCAGCAGCTTGAAAGCATGGAGATTTGTCAGAACAATCCCAAACACTTCCTACCAGATCAACTACACTGGCAGATATTGGAAAATTTCTGGAGTAGACACAACATTAAGAGTTTCTGCACTGGAACATTGTTGCCAGATGGAGTCCAAATCCTTTGGCAGAGTATGCACAAATGCACTTTCATCAAGCCAATAGCATCATCTTCAAGACTTTCAAACAGCTAAAAAAACCCTGGTTTCTTGCCTGAGAAAAAAACACTATTGATAGAATGACTGCCTGATCAAGGAAATATTTTGAGAGAGTAGCCAGACAAGTCCTATCTATGGTTACTGGAACTTCAAATCCACATGGTGACCAGGATCAGTTTGACAAACAGTAGCAACAAAAGGATCAAAATCAGCAAAGATTGGCAGCAAGAAGAACAAGGGTTAAGGAATTGCTGAAAGGGGGTGTTAAGTAACTGCCTTGTCATCCTCCTCTGCCTGCAGTATCATCCAGTCCAATGCCATGAGGAAGCTTTCGTCTAGCTTCTCAAGCCGTTGCCCTACAGCACCTGTGGCTGCCATTTCTACAGCTACATCTTCTGCTTCATTTCCCATCTCTGTTATGTCTTCCAGCTGCAGATACCCCAATGCAGCAGCACAAAAGTTTCAGGAACAGTAATCTACTACAAAACTGAAACCCTAACCCTAATCCGGAACTGAAAATAGTGCCTCTCATCGCCACCAGAGAACACCAAAACATGGCTCACGAAAGAAACCATCAATCAAGGTCATTCAGAGTGCCTGAGAAATGAGAAATCTGGCTTATCCAGAGCAACTTGTGACTATCAAGAATGACAACGTCGAGGGGGGACAGGCAGCAAAAGGAAGAGAATGTGGAGGGAAGGGCAAAAAGGCAAAAGAAAAGGAGTTTCACCAGCTCGGTCATCTCCTTCAGCATGTCAATCACTTCTTCTCCACCCCGCATCAACGCCTGATAAGCCCTGTAGTCGACTTTCTCTCCAGTCTTGCTCTCTTCACCTGCCGCAGCCTGCAGTACTGCTCTCCTCTTCTTCTTCACCAATAAGCCGGTCCTTACCTTCCGAGGCTCCCAGTTCCCGAAACCGCCGGGGCTGCTGCTACTGCTGCAGCTACTACTAGCACACCCAGATTCCAAGCCTCCTCCTCCTCTACACTTCCACCTTGCACCATTACTCCACCACGCATTAGGGTTTTCCCGACGCGAGTACGAAACTGAAGCTTTCGCTGTCCTACATTTCCCAGGGATTTGGGGGAAAGAAGAAACAACAAAAGACAGGTAGGAACTGCAAGCTTTGTGATGAAGAAGGAATGGGAAAGTGCAAGAGAGATGAAGCATGGGTTGTGGCCAACAACCTACAACACTACCTCCTCTCATGGTCATAAAAGCTCTTCTCCCTTCCCTTTAATTCTTCTCTTCTTCTTCTTCTTCTTCTTCTTCTCCTTCTTCACGACACACAACGACAACAAAAACGCGAGAGAAACACAGACGCACACAACAAGGGTTTAGGGTTTAGGGTTTAGGGATTGAAGGTCATGGGTTCCAGTACCTGCTGGGCGTGTACCATGTTGGAACCCTGGTATGTAGACCTGCTGTAGTGGTCCTGGGACCAATGAACTGAACCAGACCAGGGATTTATTTTTGGCTTTTGAAAAGTTGCACAGTTTGCCACCTTAGTAGGAAAGAAAGGGTTGCACATTTTTGTGAAAATGCCAAAATTGAAAGGGAAATCAATGCAATGTCTTCTTTTTTTTTCCCCCTTCCCTTCTTCGCAGTGCAAATTTGGCAAACAACATCAAATCTTCATGAATTTTGTTTGTGACATATTATGGTTGACAATATAAAACTTTGGTGAATAGTGTTTATACTTGCAATAAAAAGTGGTGAGAAAAAAATAGTTACAAATGAAAATTTGGCTACAACATACATGGCAAGTTGCTAAAGAGCCCAACAAAATTGCATTATGGGGGATTGAACCCTAGAATGTGACCATTGCAATATAATGTCTCATGCAAGCCAATAAGTTAGTAATGTTTATAATTCTTTTTTAAAAAAACATACACAAAGAAGAAGCAAGTGATTGCCAAACCAACAAAGGGCCAAAAACTCCTTCCAACATTTGTGTTCTATGCACCCTATCATAGTACCTGAATGGATTCGGCAGTTTAGTGTCAAATAATTTATTTATTTATCAAAATGCATTTCGGCACATAAAATATTAATTTTTAATGTTTTCGACTTAAATTGTAAAAAATATTGTTATTTTTAGCACGGATGAATGTAAGAATAAACTTTCATCCACTTGAAGTTTTGTTAGTTATGTTTTTTGATTAAATTGTTTACCTTCACAATCTTGATTCTTGTTTCCCTCCTATTTTTCTTTTCAACAAACTTATAAAGCAACAAGTCTAAGAAAATGTGGTGAAAACTTATTCACGAAAGTTTTCTTAAGTGATGTTGAAGGTTTTGGTGAGGATTCACTTTTGTGATTTCCAAAACTTTTGGTAGAGGTTTGAACAATTCTAGAGCATTACACTTTCTGAAAACAACATTCAAGATGCCCAACATGCCAAGTCCTTATGAAAAATTGAGTAGGGGCATGATTATGGGAATGGTTCACTACAAGTGGTGAATTAAAGCCAAACTATAAACATGTAGTGGAGCCAACCGACAATAGTGAGATGCAATAAAGAATATATTCATGTATTGGAGGACTACCCGAAAGTTCATGATTCACTTGTTGTCATGTTGTATGAAAGATGATAGAAGCTAGACAACCGCTTCCAATTAACGTTGACGCTATGACAAGATTTTGGTACACCTTAAAAAATTTGGACCTAATAGGAAAAAGGACTGGGGAGAGTAAAAGATCAAAATGCATTCAAGTTTTAGGGGTTGAAGACAAATGACAAATTACAATGGTTATATGGTTTTTTACTTCCCCCTCAGATTGTGTTCATAAGCATTACTCATCGTTGTCTATCATCGTTGTCTACCACCATTTGATGAGGGAAAAAACAAATGCATGAGTTCAAGTTGGTATCTTACCTTTAATGAAAATCATTGGTCAACATTACAAACAAAAAAAACAATTCTTCCATAAGATCTTATTGCCATACCTGCACACTCAAATTTCCCACTTAGGATTACAAAAAAATTAGAAGATGGTGTGGTTGTTGGATTGTTGGTTTGTGCATAAAGGTTGCGATTTTTTGGATTAGATGAAGGAAACACACCCAAATATCTTGGTGATATTTATTTAAACTAATTGCACTATTGTTCTCCAACTAGTAGATGTTATTTTGCAATGGCCATTAAAGCATGTGTTCAAGGTATAATTGAACTCTTGGATTATTACAATCATTAAACAATAGATTGAGGATGGCCAAAATCCACAAACTAACTTCAAAATGAGTAACCTAAAGCCTCACATCTGTGAGTGGTTACATTGTGCATGGAAGCAAGTGCAAGGCATGGAAGAAACCATTGTGAAAGGATGGGATACAATGGGAATTACCAAGGCATTCAAAAGTGAATTTTAGCTTGTTGCAATGGAGGCAAGTGCAACCACTCCTTATTTAATGTCTTATTTGACATTGAAGAACATAATGAAATAGAGATGGAGACAAATCCAACAGAAGCAACATCGATAAAAATGGAAAAATGTTTGCAATAGGGAAATGTAATCACAACATCAATTGTAATTGCAAGTTATACATTTGTTGGTAGCATAAGAAAACTAAAACAATTAGCTAGGAAATAAAAAACACTCATATAGATAAAAGTTTCATGGCTTTATGATCATACCATGGCAATTCCACTTCGGCCATTGGGCTTGTGCCATAAATTGTCCTAGCTATAGTCACCCACTACTGTTCGCTAGTCTTATAAATTGTCCCAAGAGACAAAAACATGAAGCTTTAGTGGCATCAAAAGCAAGTTCCATACTTTTAGAAACATGTTTTCAATTTTTGGTATTTTGGGCCAATAAATTTTTTAAATTTTCTGAAATTTAAGAAATAATATAATTAATGCCAAATCCATTCATGTACTATGATATTCATGTAAAAAACAAAAAGTTAGAAAACCTAGAAAGCTTATATTAAAAAAAAACAAAAAAAAAACAACATCACAAGAGACATAGATCAAGAGATGTTAACACTTGTCATTGGCCAACTTGTACCTAAAAATGTTTACACATTCAAGGCATATCTATGTCTTTTTGACTACCAAATTTTCATAATTGCATCATAAGGAAAATTTTGAATTATAAAAAAGGTTTGCCCAAAATGCAAACACACAAATCCAAGTGTTTAGTTAATCAATTGCAAATTTTTAATTTGATGAAATTTAGGTTATTAAAGACTCATTCATCCTCCACTAAACCCATTACTTAAATTATGACAATTTCAACTAATTTCACATATTTTGAAATGTTGTGAAAGAGGATGACAAAATTAATGATGGTTTGTCACATTTTGGTCAAAGGATTGATAGTATTAGGGGGGTTTAAAGTAATAACATTACTTTTTATCATCATATTGAACATAAATTTTTGCATGTCTAGAATAGATGCACACAACATTTCAATAACCACATGTTTAGTAAACCCCATCTTTTTCACAATACAAAATAATGTTTTCACAACATTAAGATGGTTATTGAATGATTCATCATTATTTTCAACAAGTCAATAGTGAGGATACACAATACTTATGCCTCATTCATGTGGAAAATGCATGTGTAACTCAACCATGTTAATTTTGTCACTTGCCCTTGAATAATGGAGCTTGACACCTTTCACAACTTGGTTAGAAATGTCCTTGATCACATAACATTTCAACCTTGTTTTAGAATCCTTAACTTTGGCCCAAATGTGATTTTTTTGGCAATCAAATGCCAAGTGATTAATGCCAATGTTGATAATTGTAATCCATCTCGTCATAATTGTCTCAAATGTCCCTTACACATGGGACTGGAAAGAAAGGAATGAATAAACATAAAAATAATAGTTGGATCCACAAACATTTCATGTAATTTTGCTTCAGTCAACTTGATTGTTTTCACTATATCAATGACAAAGGAATCATGGGCTTATGCAAGTTTCATCAAATTTTTCATTGTAGTGAACAGAGGGACAATGTAAGCAAGGTTGAATATAATCAACTAAATGTTCCAAGTTAAAAGCAACAACTTGGATTATAAGGTTATCCAATGCCATCTTTAGTGAATGGGCTCAATAGGGAAATCTACTAGGTCTTACATTGTTTAAGATCTTTAAGCCATTTGTTTCCATTATCTCCTTAAGCTTAACTAGTTCAAGGTGCCTTTTTTAAAGAACTATAGAAATATATGTAAATGGATTGCATAACTCCTTCTGAATGATTAATCATGGGTAAAATTAAAAGGGTTTGGACAACCAAATTTGTCCAATGTGCCATGTAGTGAACATTAAAACATGAATGGAGCAAATTGAGATTGAATTTTGATAGTAACACCTATGTGGCAACCTTGAACTACATTAACCCCGTTAACGCCATAAAACATGTATTTTTTTGGAATGACATCAAAATTCAAAATACCTCCATTCATAAGAAATGTTTGTAGAATGATGTTAGGTGTGTTAATTTAGTAGTTGGATTAGGTCCCAATTAGTTAAAATAAATCGCGTTAGTTTAATTGTTTGGGTTTTTATTTCAAATTGGTTAAGGTGTGAATAACGTTCAAGATATTTTATGGATGGGATATAAATGTAGTTTGTGTGGTCTCAAATCACTTTTGGTGATTTAAAATTTTAACACACTCTATTATTATATGCAAGTTTTTTGTGTTTTGTGCATAATGTTAGTTTTTGCATTTTTGTTGTAAAGAAATATTGGGCTTGGATTTTTATTTTCATTGTAGGTGAATAACCATTTTGTGTTTGGACATGGTGTACCATTAAGGGTATTTTCATGTTGTGTTTTGTTTGTGTGATGACAACAATAGTTGTAGGTGCCAACAGAAGAATGCATGCTAATGACCATAGTGATGTTGGTTACATTAGAACATGCAATAGATGTTCCAAAGAAAACAACATGGGGACCTTTGTCCAATTCTAAATATGCATGAATTGATAGTCATCATGATTGGTTGTCAATTGAAGTAATTTCATCAAAAGGCAAAAATAAAACATTGTCCTTTTCCAATGCAAGCTTGATAATTTGCATGATGATGGTATGGACAACTTCAACCATGTCCCAACTTAAATTATCATATCAATGCTTCTTTTTGAACATGTTTGACCCTTAGCAAACCAAGAAGAGGCCTCATGTTCTCAAAATTTGATATGGGTTTATTGTGGGTTAGCAAATATAAAATTAAAACAAATTGAACAATGTTTTCTTCTTAGATTCCAATTCTTTATTAACAACAAGCTAGAAAGAAAAATCATAAAAGATTTAAGCAAAAGGACCTCATTTTGGCATACTCCTTGTTTTGATAAAATTATCCAACCTTCACCCCCCAATTTTGGCAAAGTAGATTTAACTTTGATTTTGATGTTCCCTAACATGTTTCATTAAAAGAAAATCTTAAATCTATGACTCCATATATGATTGATTTTGTAGTCGTACTGGACAGATATGACTTAGAGGCCTTTAGTTGTAATGAAAGAGTAGCAAAGGATAAGTAATCATTTAATGTTTGATGTGGCACTTTTCATCCTATAGTCATTAACGACAAGTTATAGAAGATAAACCATATATAATGCTGAGGTGTTATATAATGAATGACTAAAATATGATTGGAAGACACAAAATATTTTTATAGGTAGGTAGGTAGGTACTAGCTTAACCTACATAACTTGACTAGTGTAACTTACGTAATCTATATGTAATTATCTTAGTCTAACTTATTTACCCTAGCCCCTTAGGAATGCACATAGGTTACAAGTATTAGGAATTGAACCCTTCACCTTCACAATGATAAACTGAGTCCCTACCAATGGATTACAACATCAAAAAGTTTCCAACTTTGGTCAAATTCTTTATTTCACATGTTTATTTCATATCATTACAAGATTATGAGTTAGATAGCAAGTGGTAGTATGATAGGTAGGAAGTGGGTAGGTTATAGGAAATAAAAAATAAAAAGTAGGTAGGTAAGTAAGTGGGTCATGTGTAGGTAGGTTGTTGGGTGGGTTTGTGGGTAGGTAAGTGGGTAGTAGGTAAGTTGTCACAACCCCACTTTGAGGGAGTTGTGAGGTCACCACTCACACTCCCAAAAATGGGACTTGGGAGTCCTTTGGGACTTTTGAAAACTCAGAGCATGATTGTAGGGGTCAAAACACTTTGCATTGGGACGTTCTCTACACCGTTGGAAAGGTCTTGAAGTGTAAATGTCCGAAATGACCTCGTATGAGCCATTTGGACATCTACAGCACAAGTTACGGTCGAAAGAAAGGTCAGGAGTCAAATTGGCAGTTTGACTCCTAACCACTAAAAGTCAGGAATCGACCTGATTCCGTGTGTACAAGGGGAGTGCAACACACTGTTGGAAAGCTCTTGAGGAGAACTACAACTTTGGTTTAAACCTCATCCCGATCCAAGTTCGGGGCGAGAAGTTATGAGCGTCAAAAGTCCCAGGAGTCCAAACCAAAACAGTTTCAGGACTCCACTTTGGGAGTCTCAAGAAAAAGAGCCATTTGGATGCAAGTGCGGTAGAAGGCTGCAGAGAATACTATATGGGGGAAGGTGGTGGCTTCCCTTGAGTCCAGGCCGTGGTGAGTCAAGTGAGTCCAAGGTAACTCATGGCTTGTCCTAACACCAAAAAGGTGCAGAATGAGTTCTAACCAACTTGTTGGTTGGATTTGGATGCAGGACCATATAATTGAGTAAGCTTGTCCCTCTTCTTAGTCTATCCCGGAGCTTTCAGCACGCCTCCTTTCAACCCCTTTTAGTGCTAGAAGCTGGGAGTGTGCTCCGAATCCCAGAAATTCCGCAACTTGAGTGACTTAGCCCAACTTGGGGCTAACTTGGGATTTGAGAGCGCGTCATAAGTAAGTAGGTAGGTGGGTGGGTGGGTGGGTGGGTAAATAAATAGGTACATGTGTAGGTGGAGGGTGGGAGTAGGGTTGTTTATGTTCATATCAAATGACTTATAATTATTTTTAAATCATTATAATGACAATTAGTGTCGCAACCTCACTTTGGGGCTAAGTGTGAGAATGCAACTCACACTCCCAAAAGTGGGAAAATGGAGTCCTTTGGGACTCCCGAAAACTCAGAAGACGATTTGAGGGGTCAAATCTTCTTGCCTTGATGCGTTCTTTATATGAATGGAAAGGTCTTGAAGAGTAGATGCCCAAAATGGTCTCGCATTGGCCATTTGGACATCTGCAGCTCAAGTTATGGTCAAAAAAAGGGCCAGGAGTCAAACTGCCAGTTTGACTCCCGACCACTAAAAGTCGGGAATCGATCTCTTCCCGACGTTGCCTCAAGGAGTGCAACACGGCGTTGGAAAGCTCTTGACGAGAGCTACAACTTTGGTTTAAATCTCGTCCCGATCCGAGTTTGGGGCGAGGAGCTATGAGCGTCCAAAGTCCCGGGACTCCAACCCGGGACAGTTTCGAGACTCCAACTTGGGAGTCTCGGGAAAAAGAGCCATTTGATGTAGCCTCTGCGGAGAACTACAGAGTATACTACATGGGGGAAGGTGGTGGCTTCCCCCGAGTTTGGGCCGTGGTGAGTCTTGTGTGTCAAAGTGCCCGTGGCTTGTCCCAACACCCAAGGGTGTTCCCGAATGCTAACTAACCCTCTTGTGGTTGGTTTTGGATGCAGATTCAAGC
>Ga0116231_10009680_pt1 | contig 16040 bp, 12 predicted proteins | sample S1TSphgellanicum_2_FD_89695 | JGI IMG/M metagenome (GOLD analysis project Ga0116231, IMG submission 89695) | Host-associated microbial communities from peat moss isolated from Minnesota, USA - S1T2_Fd - Sphagnum magellanicum MG | ecosystem: Host-associated > Plants > Peat moss > Unclassified...
AGGAGAGCTTGATTCATAGTGGATTGCAGACAAGATTTCCAATTCAATGTCTCAAGCAAGATACCATGACAGGATGAAGATTCGTGCTCACCTGAGAGACCTGAATGTGTACAGGAACTTGGAGAGGCTGCTTCAGTTCTCAGAAGACATCTGGAATGCCTTCTACCAGTCTGAGGTGTAGCTGAAAGCAGCAAGGCAACTGAAGGAGATCATAAAGCAGCTAACCAAGGCCAAGAAGGCAAGAGAGTTTGGGAGGTCTGACTGTGACCTGAAGGCACTGGAGCTGAAGCTTGCTGAATGCCAATCAGTGGTGGACGAGGTTGGTGATCCACCATTGAAGTTCCTCAAGGCAGCAGAGCGAGTGAAACTGGTTCCAAACACCACCCATAGGCTAGGCCAAGGTGGCATTCCCAGCCTCAAAGCAGCATTTGTAAGTACCCTCCCTCTCCTCCATTTCTTTCCTGCAAAGATTCAAATAAAGTTACTGTTGAGTTTCTGTCGAGTCAAATAGGATCGTTTGCGATACCTTTGCGATGCGTATTGCATCGCAAAGATAGGTCAAATGGCATTTTGGCGTTTTGAGCTACGATAGTTTTAGCTTCGCAAAGATTTAAATGGCACTTTGGCGCTTTTAGATACGATGGGATTTGTTTCGCAAACTGCTTCGCAAGTTTTAGTATGCGAAGGTCTGTGCTTTGCAAAAGTGGTCGGAGACTTGAATAGATTCTTTATGCATTTTTATTGACTTGTTGTATTATGGGGACAATACAAGAGGTACAAAAGGAAAATCATAGCTACAGAAATGAAAATGGGCCAGGAGCATGGCAAGGAGCATCTTTTTGAACATGTTGATGCTCTATTGGTGAGTGGGTTTGGTTGGGATTCAATTTCTGTTTGTGTTGAGATTGTTTTCATTTGAATCAAAATTTTCATTTATGGTGTTGACTAAGCTTTGCATGTTGAAATGCAGGCATCTAAGGGTGAGAGTGAGAGCTCCCAGGGCAACAGTGATGAGGAGGAGAGAGCTAGCATTGCTCCCAGTGCTACCACTAGTAGTGGACCCAGTTCATTTGCTAATCGAAATGCAGGTTTTGCAGGGGGCAGAGATAAAGAGGATAGGGAGGAGGACGAGGACGAGGGGCAAGGGGACGATGAAGAGAGGGAGGAGGATGAGCAGCCTCCCCCTCCACCAGAGAACACTAGGAAGAAAGATTCAAGGAAGAAATCCAAGAGGGGAAGGAAGTTTCCCTTCTAGATAGACAGCTAGTGTGTTAGATACCCAAGGGTTGCAAACCCTTTTACATTGTAAATATTGAAATTTTGATATAGATTTTTTTTTTGCGGCCCAAAGTGACTCCAAATGAATATAAACCATGCTTCCAAAATAAGAATACAGTGCCATGCTCTTGTGATACACAATGGATCTCAAAACCATTTGCGAGTCATAATTCTTCGCAACACTACAAAAGCCAAAAGACCAAATATACCATGTCACAAACATCGTTACACTCTTACGGGTAAAATCATTCCAGAACAGGTTTGCGAAATCTAAGATTTCGCAAACTTTTAGCGGCATTTTGAGAATCCCAAAAATTTTGCGTTAGATCTTATATCGGAAACCAATAGACTTTTGAGTCGATTCACTAAGTCGTTGTGGTGATGGGTTTGTTGCAAATAGTTTTCAATGCAATGTTAATCGCAAACAATTTATAGAAGTAGTTACAATCGGAAAAGTTTTGCGATTATATCAAGTTCGGGAGTTGCGAAGGACTTGTGATTGTACGGGTGCGAATGTTATGGTATCACAAAAGCTTATGGGTTTGCGAGGAATTATGGTTCGCAATAGTGGGCTTTCGAAAATTTCATTCTTTGTTGTTTGCGATGATATTTAAATCGCAAAATAGCCCCCTGTTGTTGTAGTGAAGGAAAGAGGCCAAATTGGCAAAACTACAACATCACAATATCACACAAATTTTATTAATACTTTTCAAATATATATACACCATAAAACTTTTAAAAATATAATTGAATGCCTGGTGGCCACTAGGTGAAACATAAAAAATTGTAAGCTATGAAAACCAAATGAGACAACTCCCATTTAAAGTGAGAAAAAGGAACTCGATGTTTTGAATCTAATATATTGACAACATGCTAAATTTCTAACAATGGCAATTTGATCCATCCATGTTAATCGTACAATAACAAATCTATTAGGTTTCAAATTCCACATATAATTATAATAATATTTATCCTGGTGCTTAGCAAGTGATAATAGATTATAGATTATCAAATAAGAAAGTCACAAGTAAATGATCCCAATAAACAAAAATAAAAATTCAATTTTTTGAAATACAAAAAAAACACAACATAACAATAACAACAAAATCTATGCATGCAATTTTATTATTCATGTTATACCAAATCCATTATTCTGTCATGTTATGTCAAGCCATTGTTCTAGATCTACTAAAATACATTTCCACGTCCTATTCCAGCAATCTTCATATAAATGTCATTCATCCAAATTTGATCCTTTCTTCACAGGAACCCACCATTGAACTTTCACCATTTTGAAATATTCACTCTCTTCATCTTTGATAACATCAACCTTTGCTCTTCCCATCCAAAGAGAAACAAGATTAGGATCATGAGGTCTCACAAGCACAAAATCTCTAACATTAAGATCTCTAAATGGTGTGTATGTAGTTAAAGGTCTTATGTTCTTTGGCCTACAATACAAAACTCAAATTGGATCTTCTAGATCAACAATGTCCATCATGGTTGATAATGAAGCCGTAACATAGTTAGACCTCCAATTGTTGGAAGGCCAAAAGCCCTCCAAAAGAGTTATACTTTGAGATGGTAACGGTCTTAACAAATGCAACAAAACATTTTCACAGTACTCCACATACATCTTCATCTTCATTTCATATGTGGAACTTTGCACAATGCCCAACTTCCAGAAATCCACATATTTGGATAATCCAAAACTTATAAAATTTTGTTTCTCCATTAAACTTGATGCATAATTGCCCCAAATTGGGTAATATAGAATATGGGCTTGGAACTCTAGCAAGTAACTTTGGTAAACCGTCTATATTAGCTTTCCATAATCTAATTTGAGGTCCATCTATTGAACTCCACACAAGATCTATGGGGGAAACCTTGTATTGCATCATTAACCAACTTGAAGAATTAACAAAAAATCTAAATAGATGCATATCAGTATGCCCTACCAACGTTTCAAGGCTATCTTTCAAACAACCTAGGACCCAAGATTTGAAATCTGGAATCTCCTGAATCAATTGAAGAATGAACGATCTCTCCTGTGAGATCATGAAAACTTTCATCAAAACTGTTAAAATATAATTGTTTTCCTCCTTCAACTTTTTTGACAAATAGCCAAAGCATCCATCTATATCCTCATGTGTATAGCCAAACTACAAGAAATCCCAATTTTACCTCTTCACAATACATCCATCACTGTCAATAATGACATAAACACTAAGAAATGTTGATTTTTATTGTCTTTAACATAATTATCTATTTGGAGTAGCAAAATTCTTAGCAAAAGCTTCAAACCAACAATTTGATCTAGGGTGTGTAATTTGTGTATACAACATGATTTCCCTTGTAACATACGTGCAAAAAATTTGTTTTACGAGGGGTGTTCAAACAATAATTTTGATTCTAAAATTGGGGTCACTTCCAAAGTCTACAACAACTGCAACAATAACCCAATTATGAAATTGGGATCACTTGGTCATAACTTATTAGAATATTGTGCATATCTTTCATCCCCATGACCATGCGCTATCCTTCCCATAAGGGTAATGGGCAATTATTTAAGGCCAAATATCATTTTGTTACACACTTGCAACCTTGGAAACACAATTTTTACATGGTCCATCTTGTCATGAATAATGCATAAAAACTCATCCTTTGATTACACTAACTCTGTCCTCCAAATATGGTATAAGTTTCTACATGATTTGTGGTGAAAGATATGTTTTATTAACTTCGTTTCATACTCTAAAGACTCATTACTATTCTTTCCCAATTTGGATATCAAGTCCTTTAAGGATTCACAAATAGTGCATTTCGCAAACACAGATCCTCGCTTTCGCACATTGACATTCAAAGGGTGTCTTTTCCTCAACCTACTCATAGCAGATTGAGAAATACCTTCAATGTTTGATTCCTTGTTTATTTGCCACCCCACAAATACTATATATATATATATTAGGCTTTCCACTATAGATATATACCTTCACATATACATTCAAAAATAAATTTCAATTTCTCAAAAAGTAATTTTTCATGAAAAACACCCGATGGTCACCAAATGTTTGTCACCAAATGTTTGTCACCAAATCATAGGAACAAAAAGTCTTGGTCGTTCCATATAATTTACTTGATCATTGTGTTCTTGTAGACTTTTCCATGTTTCAAGCAAAAGACGTCATACATCTTGTCTACCATTTCCAATCTCTTTCATTTGATGCAACATTGTATTTATAGACAAATCAAACAATGATTAAACATTGGACTTTGCTTGTCAGGTTGACATATGTGATTTATGTGTACCTTTATTCCCATGTGGTAGAAACTGACAACCTCGCTTGTTGTCTAATTTGTACAACATATATGTTGACTTGGAGAAACCAACTATTTGGTACCAAGTAGTTTGAAAAATGTCTGAACCTTGAATAATGATGATTTTTTGTTCGCTTTCAATTCCACTTATATGCAACCTTCTTGGAATATTTAAACCATAGGTTTTGCGGTCTTCAAATGACAAACTCCAAAACTCTTGTCTCAACAATAAGGTCTTTTCACAAGGAAAATGTTAATAACCATTCATGGCATAACACTTTGCTGCACCCACATTGTGCACAAACTCTTCTTATAACACTTTGTCAATTCTAGAAATGGAACACTCAAAATCAACTATATTTCACTTATTCTTATGAAAGGAATATTTTTTTTTCTTTACACCAATTGCCCCCATATCATCAACATCTGGTATGTAGGTCTCATTAAATGAAGTTAAATGTTCTATGAAGGGTACCCATCAAGAATTGTCCAAGTCAGTGGCCATTTCCAAATGGTCATCATTGTTGACATGATCGAAAGACAATAGAAGATGTAAAGCCCAACATGGTCTTCCCCACGCCAATCATCAAGAACTACTTCCTATGGGTCACATGTAACCACACAACCTTTTGCAAGGAAAACCCTAGCATTGTCCACAAGATCACATTTAGTTTTTTGCCACTTAAACCAACATCTTCCTAGTATATTTGAATTTCTCCCTCACACACCATGTCCATGCACTACATCATCATTCATGCTTGCATTCCCCTAATTATAGTCCTCCTTATTTTGTTCAAAATTTTCCTTGCTACCACCTTCCTCATCACCTTTCGCAATATTCTCTTCACTTCCTTCCTGACTTATGGAATCGGACCCAAATTCCCCAATGGACCTTCCACACCATCCTCAGAAATATAAACCATTTCACCACGTAATTCCTCATTACAAAAGTCCTCAACTCTATTACCCATATTATCCACATCACGGATGTTCTCAGCTCAAAAGCTCTCCACCAAGGAATCGTCCTTACATGAAACTTGCTTCTTCGAAAAATTATTCACCCCATCCACTATCATGTGACATTGGTCTCTTACTGTCACAACCTTTTCATTGTTCATTGACAAATATTTGCAAGGCCAAAAAACCTCTATTCCCATTATTGATCCATAGTATCTCACACTTGGAACTAGACAAAATAGCTTCCATTGTTCATAGTCTTCATTCATAACTTCAATTAAAACCACTCTCCACTCCACAAGGTCCACATATAAGAACAATTGATGGAATTCTACACGTTCCAATACCAATCCTCACCATTTCATTTTCATCCACATCCCAAATATAATAGAGCTACCAAATATGAATCCCTCATCCATATCATGTTAAGCCAAGGAGAAGCGGAATGTGACATTAGATCAAGGATCGAAGTTTTGGTCATAACATGTGTTTTGCAATTCACCCATTACAAATTATCATTACTATGCAGAAACACCTAGCAACCGCCATGCATCTCTACACCCAATATCAATGCACAAAAACACCAAGGGGCCACCAAACATATTCATGCCCAATATAAGTACACACAAACATTATTTTGGATTCCCACTTTTCTTTGATTTAGAAAGCGTTTAATGGCCACCATGCGGTTTATATGATTTCAGATCTAAAAATTGTTTGATGGCCGCTAGGTGCTTTCTACGATTTATAACCAAAAGAACGTTTGGTGGTTGTTGGGCATTTTTTACAATTTCTGATTTAGAAAATGCCTTGTGACATCAAGGCCTTTTCTAAAATTGCTAATCTAGAAAAATTTTGGTAGCTGCCAAGCGTTTTCTATAATTTTCGATTCCAAAAACCCTCAAAGACCACCATTTATGATTCAAAAAATGCCTAGTGGCAACCAAACATTTTCTAGCATTTTTTATCCAAAAAATGTTTAGCAATTGCGAAACGTTTTCTAGCATTTTGGATCCAGAAAATGCCTGGTAGCCACCAAGCATTTTAAAACATTTTGCATCCAAAAAACACCTAACAACTACTAAGGATTTGTTAGAATTTTCAATCCAAAAATTGCTTGGTGGCCACCAAGCATTTTCTACCATTTTTTATCCAAAAAAACATGGCAACCACCAAACATTTTCTAGGATTTCCCATCTAGAAAATGCATTTTGTCACTAGGCATTTTCTACCATTTTTAATTTAGAAAACACTTGACAGTCATTAGGTGTTTTCTAGGATTTCCCATCCAGAAAACACCAAGCGGCCGCCATGCATTTTCTACCATTTTCAATCCAAAAAACACTTGGTGGCCGCCAAACATTTTCTAACATTTCCCATCCAGAAAAGGTGGTACGGTAGTTGCATCAAAATTCTCTATTGTGCAAAACTTCATGCTTTCATTCATTACTAAATGGATAGCTATGATTGTATAAGGAGAGGTGAAAAGAACCATACCTAAATGCTAATAAACACATCAATCTAAAGTTACTTCATCTTTTTCAATTGGAAACTTGTCCTCACCAACTTGTGCAGACTCATGTTGTAATCCTTAGGGAAGGTCAATACCATAAACCTTGTTTGAAGCCACATCTAGTGCAAGGGTCATCATTGCCTTTCTTGCCTCCCTTCAAACATCTGTAGTCATAAACAATTGTGACATCAAGTAGGTAAAAACAAGAATGTTGATGGAATGAATATTACATGTGGATATTTTAGTCTTGTAGAATATTAAGAAGAAATAAAAAAATTTGTGGGTATTCCATGACCCACAATAAATGAAACCTTAGTTCTAACAAATTAGAGTTTGTGTGGGTTGTATAGTGTGTGGCATTCCTATTTTGGTACTTGACAAAGAGCATTACATCAAAAGCTAACCCATACACACATGTTCAAAAGAATTCCATGACTATGGTAAAGAATTTGTAACTCAATAGCAAATAACCAAGTAACAAGTAGTGGATAGGCAGTTACAACAAACAATATTCAAGTTCTTCCTTATCATTTACATGCATGCAACAATCCTAAACAATAATCACAAAAATCACAACAACATAAAATAATAGAATGTGCTTGCATACCTTCAATTTTTGTTGTATTCTTCAAAACATTTCCATTGTTTGAATTACCATGACATGTAGGTACGTGTGGGCTGTGTGACCACATCTCCAATATTCCCATAGTTGCATATGGATATTAATCAAATTAGCCCTACAAAGACATCAGCAAATTGCAATTATTTAAATTATATTAAAATATTCTAGATTTCATTCACAAACATGTTTACCATCTTCTAACATTCCTAAACCCTAAACTAGTGCACATATCTTTGAATTCATAACCATTGAAAACAAATGCCAATGAGGAACATGTCACCTACATACACAAAAGGAATACACTTATCTAGTTATGTAGTTTGGAATTGTGGGAAACAACCCAAATAATGATCATCAGAATCGATTATTATAATTTTTACACCAAGATGGAAAACACCCACACCTCCCATTTTTGCTTATAGTCACACCAAAACTTTCACACCAAGTTAAACTCCAACAAAACATTGATTCTCCTTGTTGTTGAACCTTTTGGTCTCCAAAAAAAGGTGTAAGCATGGATGAAGCATCAAAGTGGGAAAACTCTTATGCTTGTTATCCCAAATTGCTCTTACTAGAGAAAACAATTGTTTTGACAGTTGTTTTATAAAAACAAGTGGAAAGATCACTAGTGGTTGTATGCTCTTAACACTTGACACAAGTTCAAGAGTTATGCTTGTTGATCTACCTCAAAGTTTGTGAAAAGAAGTCCAAGTTCTTCCACATTTGGTGCAAGTTAAATCACGTTTATATGTGGAGGTAACTTCTTTTTCTTTTCTACCTTTAGTTGAAGCTGTGAGTTTTACTTTAACTCCAATGGCACAAAACTTCTTATATCAAAACCTAGTTTTTCCGAATGTGAATTTGAATACTTGTTACAACAATCCTACTACTTTCTCCCTAACAACCACTAGCTATTTAGATTGTTTGCAAAAATGCAAACCTAATGATGAAGATCTAAGTTCAATCAATGTAGATAAGTGTGCCTTAAAACCAAATGCAAGTGTGACACAAAAAATTAAAAAATAGAGGTCCATACAAAGGTTTGAAGATTACTTGGATCAAGATCTAGTCATACCTTCATCATCTTTGCACCTATTCACTTCACAATTTTGATTTGACCTAAATGCGCATGATTTAACAATCTATGATTACATTCGGAGAAAGGTCTTTTCATGCAATCTTTATCATCTTTACAAGACAAATTTATAGACAAAAAATGTCATAGAGCTGTGAGCTTGCTACAGCAACTCCTCAAATCCGATTTTGAATTATTTGCAACAACCACCTTGGTAGGTAGAAGGTGATAACAGCCAAAGCTCGAAGGTGAATTCAAATGCATCCATACTTGAATAGTAGGCGCCAAAAACTTTGGTAAGCATAATGGAGCTTCAATGCAAGCTTTATGAACTAAAAAAATGGTGGCAACTCATCAAATCTTTAGTAAAGAGGCAAAATGATGAGCTAAAAAACATTAATGCTACATTGTTGTTTCAACCTTGAAGCAAAATGAAAAGTTTACAAATGGGAGCAATAGGGACTTGGGGACATGCATTAAACTAACCCTAACTTCTAGTTATGATCTTATGATTTCATCCACATCCAATCCGATGGTAAAACAATATTGAATCCAAGTCTAATTACTAAGATTTTAAAGTGGGTATTGGATTTATTTCACTTGGTTTTTAACTAAAGAGTTAAATTTTTACTTCAAACTTTCAATCTTCATTCTACATTAGGTTCAATGCATTTATAATGTTAATCATTATATTCAAATTTTGCCCATGTAGTGTATACCCCAAATTTGCAACTGGCCTAAAATTACATATAATTTTACATGAAAATGTAACCTTGCCTTTCTTTAAACAAAAAAAAACATTTTGTCCTTAAGGAAGTCTTTACCTACCATCTACCTACCTACCATCTATCTACCTATGTCCTACTGACCTACCTACCTATTTACCTACCATCTACATACATATGTCCCACCTACCTATCTACCTACTTACCTACCATCTACCTACTTACTATCTACCTACATATGAAGACAATTTTTTTATTTACCTATGTCACAAGTTTATAGGCTTCATGGGTTCATTCCAAATCTGTGCAAAATCTATTATTTCATAGGTTCGTATCATTTAAACATGAATGTCATGCATTATTTAAACACAAAAGTCATGTATGATATTTGTTTATTTATATGTAATCTAAGTTGTATCTATGTATAGATGTATATGTATGTATGGATGTGTGATTGTATATGTTTGTATATATATATATGCATGTGGATGTGTGTTGAAAAAAATACATAAGGTTGTAGGTGACATCATATGTATGTCATAGATATTTTTGTGTGGTACACATCATAATTTTCAGTATTATAATCGTTTGGATGTATGTTAAAAAAAAAACATAAAGTTGTAGGTGACATACATGTACATCATAGATATTTTGGTGTATGGTACATATTTTTGTGTGTTTTTTTTTGCGTGGATGTGAATGTAAATGTTTATATGTTTTTTTTAAACAATTTCAATATAGTTCAAATATGAATTTAAAACTAAAATAAATAATCATAATTCAATTAGTTAATTGGTTTTTATATATATATATATATGTTTGTTTTCAACATAGAAAAATGGAATATAATAACATATACAATTTTTTTATGTCTACTATTGCATTTCATTTTTCTGTGTTAGAGGCATTTTACCCAACAAATATCAAAATTGTTACGTTATAACTTGCATTCCTTATTGAATTTTTCAAAAATTTGTTTTTTTCCTAAGTTAACCTCTTAATGGCCACCATGTTAGAAAACATTGTGTAATTGTAGGTGAATCATATTTTGGTTTGGATGTGGTGTACCATTCAATGTATTTCTATTTTCTAGGTTTTAGGGGGTTTAAAGTTGATATGGTTTATGGTTTTGTGTTTAGGGTTGTAGATTTTTTCTTAAGAATAACAACCTAACAACCTGGTGCACATGTTGCAATGACAGTTGAAGATAAAATATAAATTGAACTGCATTGTTGAGTTAAAAAAAAAATTTAATTGTGTAAATGTTCTATTTATCATAGTAATTACTAATTTTTTTTATCAACAATAATTTGAGAAAATAGAATATTTGTGCAATTTGATTTGTTTTTAACTCAACATGTAGTTGAATTTATGATTTTCTTAGCCGGCATTGCAACACTCGCGCCATGTTGTTATTTTCATCATCAAACTTAGACTCATCATGATCATCATAAGCTCATGATTTCAATTTGTCTTCTAGAAAAGAAGTTAATTCATAACTTTGAAGTTTTTTCTTTCAAAGTTTGATATCATATAGCATTAGATTTATTATACAATGTGAGTCTTGCACTTTATTTTTCAAATCAAATCTTGCTCTTGTTGTAATAAATCATGATCAATAATCTTACATATTATTGTTTATGAACTTAATTTTTTCCTTCATGAATAGATTTGAGCACGTACCCACAAGGGTAAATTTTGTTCTTTTATTTTTGAGCTTTTCCTTCCGGTCTTGGTGTCCGCCAAGTGATTCATAATTGAAGGTTTGAATAAATATAACATTGTCAAGTTATTCTTTAGATTTTTGAACTTTTGTATAAAGTCTTAAATTGATTAAATATGTGTTATTTCACTTGGATACTAAAAGACTAAAAAAAATTGAATGGGAAAAGGACTAAAAATTTGACTTGAACTTTGGTGCACATAGTATTACCCTTTCAATTTCATAATATCCCAACAAACCTTTTCATCCACACTCCTAACCTCCTTCAATTTCTAAACTATGAAAATTTTATATAATTTAACAAAACGGCTATCATCATTAACATTTGCCCAAATCCTTGGTATGGAATATTTTCATATTTAATCCCTGGCTAGTTTAAATATTATAAGAATATTATTCCATCTAATTAAGGGTCAATTACATGGGGCATGTAATAGTTATGAAGAATGTTTTCCAAACCATGAGGAATTTTCTGAAATTATAATTTTTATTCATTTTTACACAAAATTTATCTAATATAATTGTGTGATAATATATTTCAACACATGTAAAATAAAATTTTCACTCCATTGTTATAATTTGAATTTTTTTTTTGGTATAGCTTTTGTATATGGAAATTTGACCATCAAAAAATGTCCACTATGATGTCGTTACATAGCAATGACATGGCAATTTACATGTGAATGATAGGGTCATATGTGGTTGCCATGAAGGCCCAATGTCATGCACATGGCAATGGGCATGCCTTACATACCCTTTTGTGTAATTAGGTTTCATGAATTCTATGAAATCCTAATAGCATATTAGCCCAAATTTGCTATAGTGCTAGTGTCAAATCAATGACTCGACTTGACATTAGTTATACAATAAATTTAATATCTTTTAAGTTGCCTTGTTTTTGGGCTTGCCTTTGTCCTTTCATGTTAAGTTTTGAGCTAGTATCCTTATGGTCATTCAAGTAGAGGACAAACATTCCAAATTCAACGTAAGATGGCAAACATCCCTTTTTATCCCTTCTCTCCCACATTGATGTTCTTTGAAATATATTGGACTTTAGCCTACATGGTTAATATTTCATTTTTTGACTCAATATTTTGATGTGAAAGCCCACTTAAATTCTAATAGCTTGTCATTCATGGTTAATATATTGTTTTGATGTGCATGCCCACTATTGTAATGTGAATGCCCACTATTTTGGTGAGTGCCCCTTAATTCACAAATATTGGTCAAAAACAATTTTTTTCATTTGTAATCAAATATTAAAAAAGAACGACTTTTCTTTATCCATTTTCATGCACATTGTGGTGTTAAATCAAATTTGAAAAAAAGTTGTAAAAAAGTTATCCTTCAACCTAATATCCTTCAAAATGCAAGAACTAATTACAAATTTTCATTGTTACAACTACTTTTAGTGAAAGATGGTCTTTATTTTCAACTCAATAGTTGTTTTGAACCCTTTCCATCCATTCCCAATGTTTATTCTGGGTGACCCATTCATCTTTTTGCTTTTAATAACAAACATTATCATGTGCTTGACTTCTTTGGTCTATGGGGCAACTAGGCCTGCAAAAAATAAAAAATGGTTTAAGGTAGATCAATGTGGCATTTTCAACCTAGTATCAGTGTGAGAATATCAATAATTTATACAATGTAAAAGCCTATTGTCATACAAAGTGATACTAAATAATACACCCATTTAGTTCACAATGGGTATTAAAAATGATACTAGTTTTATATTATAAATTGACCAACTAATTTTGGTTTTAAAGTCTAAAACTAGATCTTACAAATTAATATAAGACTTGTAAGAAGAACTTTTATACAATTACCAAGTGGTCTTTAGACACATTACTATGTGTGAGAATTTGATGGAATATTGGTGCTTCTGAACCACATTTTGCCACTATTGCCTAGTATATACTAAGTGCATGTGGCACTATAGGCATGACTTTATATAATATGAAAATCTTATGGAATTATAATGTTTCCAAACCACATTCAAAATTCAATGTGTCAAAATTTTATATGCATGCATGTGACTAGCACCATCACGATTATGAATAAGCAAACACATGATATAACTATTTCAGCTCTTTTATAAACTCATGCACCATTGATCTACAAACAAGATCCAATTCCAAATCCTTCATTCCCCATCTATCAACTAATCCAACATATTACAAAAAAATTGACAATTTTCAAATAGTGCAAAAAAATGGATTATTCACTAGCTAGGTTTTACAGAAAAATCTAAAACCAAATGCAAGTGAAGTTAAATTGCTTAACAACAAGCATATCTTCTTGATATGTTTGCACATGAAAGGATTGAAATGTGAGCTCACCTCCATCACACCCCAAGAAGATTAGCTCACATTTTCATGAATACCTTTAAAAGAAGAAGGAAAAAAAAGAACTTGCAGTTGAAAAGGTAATTTTAGGAAAAACAAATACTAAGTAATTTATTTTTCCCTTTCACTAGTGATGTTTCGCCAAAAAGAAAAAAATGTTATACATATAGGTAATATAAAAACCTTTAATATCAAAGTTTTAAAATAATTATAAGTCTTGATATATAATCCATTTTAAATATTCATTGGTGTGCATAAATTAAATATTATTACACAATATTGAAATAAAATTTAATGGTAAAAGTATGATACTGTATTATAAATAAATCTTTATATCATAATTATAAAATAAAATAAAAGTGTAAGGGGTGGGAAATATGTAATTTATTTTTCAATAAAAAAATTAATATCGTATTAAATTAAATATGAAAATAAATAAATAAATATTTTAATAAAAGAAATAAATTCATTTTACATGTGTAAAAAATATATTATTACAAAAATATATTAGATTAATATATGCATAAAAATAAATGCATATAATAATTTTTTAAATTAGTATTTTAATATTGGTTATTATTATTCAAATTAATTTATAATTAGATTAATATTAAATTTAATAATACCTTATATTCAATATAATTAATATATAGATATAATTGATTTATGATCCATTTATACATAATAGGAACCTAGTAAGTTTTCTAGGAAATAGGTTCAATATAATCATATTTTAATCAGTAGTAATTATTTAACCATCATGATGTAAATTAGCCATGTTTCTAGCCCCAATATGCTTGAAATTCCAATAATTCAGAAGCCACTAAACAATCATATTGAATTTGAGTGGAAATTTAAGTTGTTAATGAAAATTATGAAAGTATGTGTTGGCATGATGGCAATTCCTCCCGTGTGGTGGCCACTAAACTAATTTTGACATTTGCACCATGTTGAATTTGATGTCAATTTCATTTTCTTTTGGAAAATTAATGAAGTTACATCAAAATTTCGTTGAAATACATCTTATTTGGTGGCTACTAGATGGGTTTTGTTCCCTAGCATGTTGAATTTGGTGTTAAATTCAGGTTCTTGTTGAAAATTTATACAATTACATGAAAAAATGGTTGAAATACATTTTATTTGGTGGCCACTAAATTGGTTTTATTCCCTAGCCTATTGAGTTTGGTGTCAAATTCAGTTTTTTGTTGAAAATTTATGCAAATTACCTGAAAAGATGATTGAAATATGTCCTATTTGGTGGCCACCAAATGCGTTTTGGCCTCCCTTTGTGTATTGAATTAAGTCTAGAATTAAAGTTAAAGTTTGGAATTAATTAAATATGTGTTATGAATGGTGTGTAAAGTCTAGGCTAAACATGGCCAAAGATAATGTATTCATATAGTAGATTACATTTAGTAGTTAGTTTTACAAAAAGAACCCTAAGGCGGAGGATATAATATTGGAAGATCCTTAGGCCGAAAGATGTAACCCAATAAGATCTTTGGAAGCAAATCTTATTTTTAAAACCAATTGTTTACCTCAGTTGTTACACAAGGTATGGCCTTGCTGTCTGCCTTCAGTGTTCACACAATAATTCCCTGATAGCAAGACTTTACCCTATACATAAGAACCCATCAATTTTTCTTTGTGTGATGAATAAAAGTTGATAGAGTCTTTCCATATGGTAAGGCCCTTGGATGGAATGGGTGCATTACCAGAATTTAACACTACCCTGCACTGCCATACTGGATAGGTGTATGGAATAACAAAAAGGCCATGCTTGTAGCAAGCTTTGGCCCATGATTTTCATTTAGTTAGAGTGGAATATTTCATTTAAATATTTGGAATCTTGAAAACCTAAGAGCACACATAATAATATGTTAGGTCATTTCAAATGTGTTACCCTTGGTTTAAAAGTTCACAAATATTGACCTTGTGACGGGCTCCCAAGTCACGGGGTGAAACCCACTTGAGGGTTTCACAAAGTCAAGTTGCGAAAATTGTGACTTAGTAGCACGCTCCCGGCTTCCAACTCTAGAAAGGGGTGGAGGGTCGAGTTGGGAGCCTCGGGATTAGACTAGGAAGAGGGACTACTTTAGCTCGTGTGAATCTGCATCCAAAAACCAACCAAAAAGGGTTAGTTTAGCATTCGGGACACCTTTTGGTGTTGGGACTTGCCACGGGCACTTGGACACACAAGACTCACCACGGCCCGGACACGGGAGTAAGCCACCACCTTACTCCCTATAGTATTCTCTGTGGCTGGTCGTGGAGGCTACATCCAAATGGCACGTTTTGTTGGGACTCCCGAAATGGAGTCCCGAAACTGTCCTGGTTGGACTCCCGGAAATTTGAACAGCCATAACTCCTCGCCCCAAGCTCGGATCGGGACGAGTCCTGAATCAAAGTTGTAGCTCTCGTCGAGAGCTTTCCAACGCCATGTCGCACTCTTCAAGGCGACGTCGGGAAGAGGTCGATTCC
>Ga0116231_10009681_pt1 | contig 16035 bp, 17 predicted proteins | sample S1TSphgellanicum_2_FD_89695 | JGI IMG/M metagenome (GOLD analysis project Ga0116231, IMG submission 89695) | Host-associated microbial communities from peat moss isolated from Minnesota, USA - S1T2_Fd - Sphagnum magellanicum MG | ecosystem: Host-associated > Plants > Peat moss > Unclassified...
AGGGTAGGTGAACTAAAAAACAACCACATAAATTTTTAATTTTGTTTTGTGTTTTGCCTTTATGGTTAAGCTTTAATGAATTCATCCCAACATAGCACATGTATTTTAATGTGAAAATACAAGATAAAATGCTTCTTCTTTTTTTTTGTGAAATGAGATCTTGAAAACAAAACATATGGGTTCAATCTATTATTTGCACCCTAATTACACTTGAATTGCAACCACAAAAAAAATTCCCACATGCTTTGCGTTTAATTTTAATCTTCTAATTAATCTGAATTCTATAATTAACCATTTAACATAATTATTTGAACTATATGATAATTAATTATCTAGATTGATTGTTTGAATTAATTACTATAATTTAGATAACTAGTTAGTTAGTTACTTCAAATAACTAATTATCAAAATCAGTATGAAATAATTAATTATGAAAATAAGTATCAGATAATTAAAAATTGAAATAATATTTAAGTATATTAATTATTAATCAATAAATTATTTACAAATAATTCATTATGAAACATTAAATAATAAACATGAATTTGAGTAGAAGACATCAAGGTACATAGAGACATATCCATATGTACACCTTTATTCAATGTTTAATAACATGTACACATTGCCTTTAATTCACAAATTGTTTAAATTAAATTGATTAATTTAGATTAAAGGATAATTATTTAATTTGGTTTTTAGTTCATACACTACACCAAAAAGATGGATATATGACTACATCCGTGACTAGGTTTGTAGTCATATATGCCATTTATAACATCTTACATGACTACAAAATATAATTTATATATATATTCATATTAACATTTAAATACATTTTCGGATATTGATTTTATAATAGAATTATTCCTTTAATTTAATTTTGAATTATTTATATATCGGATATATACGATTTGTATACAAATAATATAAAAGCAAAACATACCCATATCTATGTTGTACATTCATTAATATACATAAGATCAATTAACATATCCCAACATTAACCACAATCAACAAGGTCACCATGCTAGGACCAAGTTTTGGTCCTTGGATCTATTTGAAATGTTGCAAGGCCTTTGCCATCCACCTACCATATTACATGTAAAACAATGAATTCACATATAGCATTTATTATTTTTCAATGTTTGAATATATAAAAATAGAAAGTTCAAAATATAATTTCTTTTTCAATATTTACTCAAATGAAAATTTGAATATGGATTATTAAACTTTGAAGCATAACCGAGATACGTGTACCAACCAAAAATTCAAACAACAAATTTTGAAAGTAGAAAGTCATTTTTGAACTTCAATTTTTAAAAACTATTTGTAAGATTTCAATACATGACAAACTTTAATAAATATATGTATAATTTAAATATAAAACCTATAATATTTTAATTTCAATTATATATTTATTGTGAGTATATAATTAATTGATTAATTAATTCCATGGTGATTATAATGTAATATTAAAAATATTTAAATAAATTATATCATATCCATTATAATCCAACCATTAATATAACATTATAAATGTTTTTTTTTCATTCAGTAATTTTTCTATAATTTTATATTAGATTAAGTCTACACATTTAATATCACATACATACATACATACATACATGTGAAGTGTTATATGTATATAAATATTTATTGAAATATGTTTAATATTTTTACATAATATAGCAAATATTTTGTAATAAAATTATAATTTTAAATTGTGTAAATTATATTTAATCATATTTTTTAAAAATGCCATTTTAAAATTTTAATATGTTGTAAATTTATGAAGCCTAAACCCATGAATAAATATTAAAAAACTTTGTTAAATTTGGCTAAAATAACAGAAATTTGCTGAATTATGTTATTTTGGTTTTTTTAATAATTATTAAATTACAATATTTTGATTAAATTTGGCTTGATTAAAACTAAAGTTACTTAATTTTAGTTAATTTTGGTTAAATAAATGAGGCTAAAATAGATTACTTCGGTTAAACTAAAATAAATTTTCTTATATTATGATCAACTTGGATGAAACCCTTTAAAACTTGGTTTAATGAATATAAATTTAGCTAAACTAAATGATTTTGGCTAAATTTCATTAAACCTAGAATTATTTATGTTAAAATTATTTATCTATTTGGCTAAATTTGAATAAATTAGGTTAAACTTGAATATTTATGTTTAAATTTGTTTAAATTTGTGAAATTAAATAACATTTAGCCACTTAGGCTATACCTAGTTAAACTTGGCTAAATTTGGTGAAATAAAATGTTTGCTAAAGTTGGTACATTTGGCTAATTCAAAGTAAAATAAATTATATATGTTAAAGTATGGTACATTAAACTAGGATAAGATTGATTAGAATAAATAAGGTTATTTGTAATAAACTAGATTGTTTGGGGTAAATTAATTTTAAGTAGGGTAAATTAGATTGAACTGGGATTGGATTAAATTAAATTAAAGTATTTTTACATTAATTCATATTAAAATATATACCTAAACCTCTTTAAAAGCCATTTAATAAGAAAAATCTAAATCCATTTAAATTTATATTTAGGGGTTAGTTAAAATTTAATATGTCTATTTAAGCTTACTTAAAGTCTACATAGATTTTTTAACTTTTTTATTTAGCATATTTATTTAACTTAACTTGCTTAACCTACCCATGTACTTACTTAATTTAGTTATTTTCATAATTACTAGTCATATATTCATAATATTATAATCATATGAAACTAAATTTTTTATAATCATGATTAAAATCACATATGATTTGGTCATATCACTCCATGATTAAGTTTGAACATCAGTCATAATATGTCATAATCATGGATGGTATGTTTTTTTGTAGTGATAATAATTAAGTAAATCAAGTCATAAATTATTATTTAATATTTAATGAATTTATTCTAAAATATTATATATTAAATATGTTACAAATGCAACCCTTGTGGATGCCAAGAAGCTATCCATAAAAGAATTAATTATTATTAATTTCTCATTTACTTATGTAAACTAAATAAATTTCAAGTGTATAAGTTTCATTACTTTGATATATTTTCAATATACACATTTTAAATATAGTTGATATAACATTGGGTTTATAAATTCACATTTTATATGGATATTGAATTGGTAGTATTTTATTAATGAATTAAGGATAAATTGTATGTTTATGAGAATACTTGAAAAAACCAGCATCACCAAAAAAAATTATGATTAAAAAAGGAGGCACAAAATATCAATGATTTGAATTTAAAATGTTATTGTTCACAATTGGTAAGTTTTTTTTTTCCATTATCATGACGTGTAGTGTCGTGAAGTATGGTGTTGTAAGGGTGTAAATCCATAGTAAGCTCTACTAAACAAAAGACTAGAAACAAGTCATAGGTAAAAACTAATCAACCAAAAAGAGATGCATGCACATATATATACAATGCACAAAAGGAAGCTTAGACGAAATTTTCATGTATTCGCCCCCAGACTTGAGTTGGGGAAAACATGGCATGGTCTGAGTAGAAATCAAGCTGTTATAGGAGAACATGATGAATAGTACCAATTATCGGCGGGAACTTGAATGAGCTCTAGCTTGAGGCAGAAGAGATGGTATCCACCATTACAGTTATCATAAAGCAACATCTAATCATCATCGTCTGTCCTTTGACATACTTGACATGGATAGTCAAGTGGAGGAATCCAAATTGACGTGATGATGGTAGGATCTAAATTTGGCAGGTGGTAGGGTGCACAATTTTTGGAGTGATCCCAAATTGTGCGTTCGTTAGTTCTTTGTAACTCCAACACACTTGAAGGCTTGATCACCTTAATCCTCAAAATAGTGCAACCGGAAGAAGTGTATAAAATATCATTAGGTTGTCGTTGGAGATATACAAAATAACCAACATCAAATTGTCTCACCTTAAGTTTATAACTGCCACCTCATGTGTGTGCATACCGTAAGGTGTCTCAATGTTGTGTAATGGACAAGTTCTCCATGGCCATGGGCATAACCTTTTTGAATAGAACAGCCCTCTTTGCAATGACCCTAGCCTAAGTGGATGGAGAGTCTAAGTCCACAACTTGGTCCATTTGAACAACAATGGAAGAGGGTGGAATGGGATGTTTCCCAAAAAGTAAAAAATAAGGAGAAGAATGAAACAAAGAGGCGTGTTTGGACATCATGTAACCCATGGCGATGTAAGGGAAGGCCAAGTCTCAATCCTCTTTGTTCCTAGCGAGGCAAATCTTTCGAAGTCCCTTTTTACATGTCTAAACCATCCTCTCTACAAGGCCATCAGCTTGGGGATGATCTCTTGAAGTTCGTTGATGGTCAATGAGAGCATGGTCAAGTAGGTCTTGGAATTCTCCCCTGAATTCTGATCCTTGATCAACAAAGCACTCAACACAAGCCCCAAACCTATTTAGAACCTATTGTAAGAAAGCCTGGCTAGTGCTGCGTGGTGACTTGTCTGGTAGTGCAACAAATTCGACCCACTTTGAAAAATGCTCAATCATAATCATGATGTAGACATTACCTTGGAGGTCTATGGTAACTCTCCAGCTAAATCACATGACCAATGATAGAACATGCCTCGAATAGGGAGTGGAGAAAGCGTGAGCTATCGAGAGGAAAAGGAATTTCTCATTTTATCACATTGTTCACACCTAGTAATGTCGTCTTAGACTTGAACATACATACCTCTCTAATGGTAATGAGGAGTGAAAAGGTTACAAATACGCTTAACTCCAAAGTGTCCAAGCTCCAAGTGTACCTTCTGAATAAGACTACGTCGTTCATGTGGTGGAAGGACCATTCTATCGCCTTGTGGTAAGCATTGGACGAGGTGATTGTCCCTTCATGAGTAGCATTTGGACCGTTGTTATATGCGATTTCGTTGATTTGATGTAACTTGGGAAGGGTATTTCCCATGTTGAAGAAGCCTCAGAGTGTCCAAGTCCTCCCATATATCCACAATGGGATGTTCAACCAAGTTACATTGCAGTAGTGCAAGATAACTAGATGCATCAGATACATGTATTGTTAGAATTTGGTCAAAGTTTTGCTTAGTTTCTGAGAAATTTTTAGAGGTAGTAAGGGGTCTCTGTGACATGGTATCCGTGTTTTGATGTGTAATACCAGGTTGATGAATAACCTTGAATTCATACTCTTGCAGTATAAGCGCCCAACGAGCTAACTTACTAGTAAGCTTATCGTTGGTCATCAACCATTTCATAGGCTGGTGGTCGGTATACAAAATGAAATTAGTTCCATAAAAATAGGGACTAAAATGTATGATAGCCCATACAATAGCAAGGCACTCCCCCTCGTATGAAGAGTAATTGCTTTTAGCCTTATTGTTGCTTCAAGATGCATAGGCAATAACATATTCCTTACCTTCCTCATCAAGTTGTCCAAGAATAATTCCAATACCAAGAGCATTTCAGTTAGTGTGTAAAATGAGGACCTTGTTAAAATCAGGTCTTTTTAGAATGGGGAACTTTGAAAGCTTTTCCTTGAGTGTGTTGAAAGCTTCTTGAACCTCATCACTCCATGTCCAAGCAACATCCTTTTTTAACAATGCATGGAGAGGATGAACAATAGTACTGAAGTCTTGGACATAAATTCCGTAATAATTACATGGTCCGATGAAGCTCCTCAACGTGTGAACATCAGTAGGATTGGGTATCTCCAAAATGGTTACTACTTTGGCCCAATGAGCCATAATACCATTTGGCAAAATTCTGTGTCCAAAGAAAACTACTGAGGTGACAACAAACTCACACTTTTTAGGATGGATCTTCATACTGACTTCATGGAGCCTTTTGAATAATTTATCAAGATGAGCTAAGTGTTGCAAAAATCCCTTGCTATGCACTAAGATATCATCTATGTAGCACTTCAAGAAATATGCCCCTTCGAAAACCTGGTCCATGATTCATTAAAAGAAGACAAGTGCATTTTTTAATCCAAAAGGCATCACAAGCCATTCCCACAACTTGTTGCTTCCATGGAATGTCGTTTTCTTGCAATCTTTCGCAGCGAACACAATCTGGTTGAAGCCTTGCCTCAGATCCACAATTGTGAAGATGCTTGAATCTCCAATGCTATTAAACAATTTTTCAGGGATGGGCATGGGGTACCTGTCCTAAGGTGTAACCAGGTTCAAAGGCTTATAATCCCCGCACATCCTTTTCTCGGTCCATAATCCAGCTGAATCCTTCTTTGCTAGCATTATTGTAGTGGTTGCGCGAAATCAGAACTTGATGGCTAAATGAGACTAGCCTCATGGAGCTCTTAGCATCTTTCATCTATTAGTTTCCACTCATGCTTGTTCAACCTATGTTTCCTCCAATAGAAAAGTGTCTCATCTGTAAGGTCTATAGAGAACTGCATGGTCTTACACCTACCTGAGTTTTTCATTGAGAATGCGAACATATTCTCATATTTAATTAGCAAGTCTATGACCTGGTTTCTTTCCTTCTTGGTGAGCTAGTTCCCCATAACGAAAGGGTAGTTGGAAACACATGGAATGGAGTTAGAAAGTGTGTTTGAAGAACCTGGTGTATTGGGTTCTTCACTATACAACTGCCCTTTCGTAGAAGGTTGTAATTGTTTCTCTAGAAGATGTACCTCCAGGTGTATCAGAAACAATTTGAGTCAAATTACATGGTAATTCCTCCCCCTCAACATTAAGAATGAAATGTAGAATGTTGAAGATAGGCAAGTGTATTTGGTCAGGGTGCCATGTGGTCGCATCGCCAAAACTACAAGTTGATTGAATCAATGTTGGTGTTGTGCTATTGGGAAGGAAACAAAGGTGGGCCAAGCACCTCTTGGTTTTCTTATTGGGTTTGTAGGAAACCAAGGAGGTTTCTTTTGCCTTATGCTGGTTGGCAAGAGCTCTGATCATCCAATATGTGAAAAACCTGCAAGTTAGGGTCTGTAATGGTGTATTTCAAAGTCAGTTGTAGAACTGAGAGTGGTGCCAAGTTGGTCCACCAGTTGCGTAGCTGGTGCACATAGGAACTGCAATGCCGCATCAAGTAGAAATGGCTTTCCAAGGTAATGCTTGACCAGCGTGTAATGTTCCTGGACTTTCTCCTTTTAGTCAAGTTGAGAAGGGGTGTTTTCAATTACATAACCAAGCGTAGGAAAAATGGATTGAGCCTAGGTGATTAATCGTACCATGTCCGTGAAGAGACCAGATCTTGTGTCATTCAAGCCTTCTCCAAATCTAGCTGTTGAAAATCCTTGACACTCCCAACCTGAAATGATGAGGTCCACAGGGCCAAGTAATTCCATATGCTTATTCTAAATTAGTTGTATGTCAGAGGGCAAAAACGTGAAATTGGCTTTCCATGCGGTGGTTGCAAACTATTGTGGAAATCTAGTTGTGAGCTCTTTCATTCTCGATGCTGCCAATTTGCCTTGCAATAGGATCAATGTTTACGTAAAAATATTTTCAAACCACCATCCCTGACTATAGTAGGGCTGCGAGACTTATACCAATACCACCAAAGAGCTCTAATAATGTAATCCCCTCCTTAGGCGGTGTCCAGGTGATTAGTTGATGAAATGTTGGCTTAATCAATTCGCCATGGCTCTTCATGTTCTCAAAACTAAACAGAGCTTTGACCAAGGGCTCGTGGGTTGCTTTGAACTTCTGTAAAACCTTTGGTCTGTGTTGAATGTTACTAAGAACCACCTTCAAGCTTTCAATAGCTTGAGTGTAAGTTGTCTCTTCTTCATCTCCCTCTATCCATTTGTGGCTAGCTTGTTGGAAGTAAAAAAGAGTGTGTGTTTCCTTGAACATACAATGGTGAGCCATATGAGTATGGTTCCCATGTAAAACAAGGGGTATGTATCCTAGGTGGTGGCCATTAGTCTCCTAATCCATTCGATAGTACGCATGCTCAAACTAGTTGTCAATTGTGAAACCTGGTGGAAACAGGGCCTCTTGCCCAATGAACACATCGTAATTGGTGGCATTGGTGACTAAACTTTTGACTTGTAGGCAAACCTCTTGATCTATACCTTTATTGAAATTAATGCAATCAAATCCGAGCTCTCCCCAAATACCTCCTCTATGCTCCCATTAACGGTGTGAATTTGCCACATAAATTTCCATAGTTTGGAGTCGAGCATGCCCATCTTCTTGGCGAATTGAACTCCAAGAATCACTGGTTGGGCACCTGTATCAAGAAGTACCATTATGGGTGTATGTTCTCCCACCTAGATTGTTGATTCAGTATTGTTGACAATGGCAATTCCAATGGCGATGGAAGTTCTTTCACTAGGAACCACCTTTAGAAATGAGTGAGAGATTTTGCGGAGAGAATGGCTATCCACAACGCCTTTGTTGAGTAACAAATCCCCAAGTGAGGTGTTTTTAACTCCCTTTTGATATGTGAATGTAGAATCAGAGGTAGGAGAACCCACTAGTTTAGCCATGTTAAAACTAATGATTAAGTTACAAACGCCATTTACAACATGTGAGCTAATCAAGTGTCTCTCTAGGGTGTTGGATGGGACCCCTGTAACATGTGGATCAAGGATTGGTAAAGGACTTGATGTAGTGTTCATGGTATTTTTTAGTATCATAATTATGTCCTTGGTGCTTAGCTTCAAATCTTGAAAACTAAACAACGGTGTACTCACAAGCTTTTGAGCCATTTCATGCATTTGAAGTTGGCATTCCATAAGTTGATTAGTAGAAAATTGTGTGTTTTTTTAATGTACATGTACTTTTAGGACATGAAAATTTGATGCCCTAGCAGCTTGTGGTGTAGTAGTCTCCTCCCCCCTCGCTAACAAGGTGCATTTTTCTTCCATGTTGAGAGGACGAAAAGATTATGCCATGATTGCTTGAGTTCCTCTAGCCCTAATAATAGGACTTGAACCAGATGTGAGTCCATTAGTTTGAATTACCTACCTAGTGGCAGAAATTCTAGGTGCCACACTAGCTTTTTATGTTACAAAGTAGGAAAGGCAAAAGGAAGTGGCAAATTCTAGTGTGAGACTAAAATTGTATGCACTGGAAAAAACATATTCGCCAACCATGACATCATGTGGGAGGCCATAAAACAACCTAAGAGGTCTTTCTCGTGACCCTGAACCCTGTACAAGTTGGGCATGATTAGATAGTTGGGAAGACTTGCCTTTTAGATTAGCAAGTTGGGCCTTCAATGATTCAAGTTCATTTTGCAAAGTTTGAATTTGAATGGCATGGGTTTGAAGCACCTCCCTCTTGTTAACATTGTGCTCCTTATTTTTTAGTATTCTTATTGGAATTACCCTTGGTGGGGAAAGCTTAAGTGGAAGGTTGAAATGCCTTGACTTTTGGTTGAAGGACAACGAAAAATGTTGGCAGATTTTGTCATGTTAATTGGAGTTGCTTCCTTTTTGGGAACTTGGCAAAATAAAACAACTTCATGATGTCCTTCTTTCCCACAATAATCACAAAAGAGATCCTCGGAAGGAATGTTGCACTCATTAATTTTGTGGGCAAGATTGCCACAATAATTGTAATAAGGTAAGATGGGTGTAGCTGAATGCACTGCTTTAGCCCTTGAAGAAGAATGTGATGATTTGGTTGGCACAACTGGTGGAGGTTGAGGCTTTGAACCTGATGGAGGCTTCATAGTACTGGCCTCATAGTGTGCATGAGCCAGTTCCAATTTTTCAGAAATGTTGTACACATCCAGCAAAGAGTACGAATCCCCAAATTCTGCAAAATCTCGTTGTAAATCCTACGCATGGAGTGTCGGAATACCTTCCAACGAACGAAGATACCGATGGGTAGCTTCCAGGTCTCTAATGCTCTGAGTATCCTCTTTAAGCTTAAGAAGCCTCCTGTAAAGCATCTTGAGAGTTTCATCCTTCTGCCGAGAGAAGGTAGCAAGGTGCAGAATGTTTTTAGAACTCTTGACCAAAAATTCTAGCTCAAAAACTCGAAAAATTCCCCCATTGGATTAGTAAAAGTTAATGCATCGATGGTGGGAGGAATGTTTGCAGTAGTAACAATGAATTGTTGAGGAGAAAAATTTACTACAATAGGTACCAGGTTTGGATTATTGGGCATAACCCTATGATGTGCAATAGTACCTTGTAATGTAACTTGAAAAGCGGTGGCGGTGGCGATGGTTGTGGCATAAGTTGGATTGGGGATTTAAGTTATGCCCATAATCCTTAGAAAATGTTGCTCTTAGACATCCAATGCTTCATAATGCACATAATGGGCCAATTATTTGAATACGAATGCCTTAGTGTAATTAGCGTCATATTTAAGCTCCAATTCACAATTGCCTTGAATTCTCTCAAAAAAATGGTACCTGGCCTTTCGTTAAACTTCTTAATTTTTCTAAAGGAACTCCTGACCTCCATGGTGTATATGGGTGTAGACGTAACAACTTACACCGGAATATACGATGATGGTGTGAAAGCAGGTGCACCACTAGTAGGCGTACCCCACTAATTAACCCCTCCAAATGGACTTTGATATATCGTTGACGTTGTGTAACTTGACCTTGAATTCCTGGTAGGAGTTATATTCGATGACGGTGGTGTTATAGATGCTTGATGGTCTCGTCGTGAAAATCGTGAACTTAAAAAAATCAATTCAAAGGATTGTGTGTTATTTCGTAATTAATACTTGGGCTTTGGCTGAGCGGTAGTGCTCTCATCATTCAAGGACATGGTGTTGTCCCATGCCCTAAAATGTTGTGATAGTACACAACACAAAAAAATTCTAGCACAACGTACAATTTGAAGAATACAGTGCATTGATGGGAATGACCCATGACACACAGAAATTGCACGGAGGTCAAACGAACGTTGGACGAAGGTCAAATGAAAGTCAAACAGATGTCGGATGAAAAGGCATGACAACAGAATAGTACGTAGGACGGTATGATGTAGGACGTATGACGGTAGGTGCAGGACGTAGGACGACGAACGGTAGGATGACATGACAACAAGACAGCAGGACGCAGGACTGACGGATGGAAGTCCGTGGACGAAAGTCCAACGGACGAAAGTCTAATAGACGGAAATCGGATGGAAGTCCGACGAAAATCCGACGGAAGTCCAATAGGCAGAAGTCGAATGGAAGTCCGACGAAAATCCGACAGAATTCTAATAGACGAAAGTCGAATGGAAGTCCGACAAAAATCCGACGGAAGTCCAATAGACGGAAATGGGATGGAAGTCCAACGAAAATTCGACGGAAGTCCAATAGACGGAAGTCGGATGGAAGTTCGACGAAAATCCGACGGAAGTCCAATAGACGAAAGTCGGATGGAAGTCCGACGAAAATCCAACGGAAGTTGGACGGACGTCCGACGGAAGTTCGATTGACGTCGGACGTGCAGAGCTTAGCCGTCGCTGTTACGATGGCGAGCGGCGGCGTTACACTCCAACTCCTCACAACGTAACGTTGCAGCGATGGTAGAATTACGGTGATGGCCGAGAGCACTGTAGCACGTGACGTTGCTGTGGCGATGGTCGGGAGCGCTATAGCTCGCGACGTTGCTATGGTGTTAGCCAGCAACATTGCTACAACTCGCGACGATGATGCGACGCTGGTTGACAACACGCTGCAGCTCATGGCGTTACTGTGATGGCCGGTAACACGCTGGACTTCGCAGCACTACTGCGATGGCTGGCAGCGCGCTACAGCCCTAGCCAACGTTGCGTTGCAATGTTTTTTAATTTTTTATTTTTTTATTTTTTACTCGATAACTGTAAGAGAGAAAAAGAATGGGAGAAAGAGAAAAGTTTTGAAACCTGCTCTCTAGTGTCATGGCTTCATTGTTTGTAAGAAACGTAATAACGCAAGTTCCCTCTAACAACACCAGTAGCAACACTAGTAGCGCGCTCCTTCTGGCAGCAACAACTTAAGAATTTCAAAAGCACAAGAAATCTGTTACTTTCAACATTAAGTAACAAGGAATAGAATTTTTCTAGAATTGAATTGCAATGAAAGAGGGAAATGAAATGTATGTAGACGGTGACCGTGTAATGGCCGCTGTGAGCATCTAGAAATCCTAGCTTATTATGGAGGAAGCTCCTGACAAAGGAATTCTAGAAAAACTAAAAGGAAAAAGAAAGGTTTAGGCCTTTTATATCGTCGCCAACAAACTAAAACCCTAAGTACCTAATAGCGTACAGTTGCCTAAGACTGTACATTAACCCTAAAAGCGCACATGGGCATGCCCGTAATTGGCCATCATGTATGAGGCCATGTATGAGCATGACAGAACGTACATTAACCCCAAAAGCGTACATTAACCTTAAAAGGCATGATGGGCATGCCCGTAATCGGCCATCATGCGTGAGGCCATGTATGGGCATGGCACCATATTGAACAATACATGATGCCTTTTGAAAAATAGTAGTATAGTTTATTTTTAACTTTAATTTTTTATTCACATAAAATTATTTTATGCAGATTCAAAAAATTGCAAAAAAATAATCATTTGGGGTGAAGCCCAAAGCTTACACATATAAGTAGTGTTCATTTCCTTGGTTATTTTAATCCAAACATTGTAGAAAAGGTTTTAGATTTAAAACATGTATCAGAAATAATTTTTTATGTTCAAAATTAATGTGAGGACATAAGTGGGTTTCATCAAATATTTGATAATGTATTTGTCTTACTTGATTGAAAAATAATTAATATCATTTTGTAAAATTCAATTCTTATAGTAGAAGTTAATGAATATGAAATTTATATATATATATATTTCATATGAACATGATACATTAATGAAAAGGTTTTAAAAAAAATATTCTTGTAAAATGTTTATATTAAGACATCGATTTTATTTAGTAAACTTTGTTACATTACGGTAAATGAATGATAAATATAAACTTTTGACACTTGGACCTCTTGAAAAATATTTTAAAATGTTAGTAATATAAATTCTTTTGAAATTAAAGCCGCCAATCCCTTAATTTTTAAATCTATGTATTTCCCCTTCTTTGTAATGTTTTTTGAAAATCACCATATTTAGGTTGCAATCGGTCCAAAATTTAGCAGGATTCTTAAATTTTTCTACTTTCATCTCTGGTTTGTAGCCAAATTTTGCTAATTCCTCATGTAGATGATCACAACTGTGGCTATATCACAAATTTGAAAGAAAGAAAAGAAAAAACCCCTAGAAATAAATTAGAAATAGAAATTGGTACTTTTGCCATGGAACTAGGGTATGTGCTGGTGATCACCATACCTTCTTCTGCTTTCTTTTTCAGTAACCAAACTTGAAGATCATTTAGTGTCCTATGGTGCTCATGGGCATTGTCTAAGGTATCCAAGATATTTTGGTAAGACCATCTCCAGACCCAGCAAAAATATTTCACATGCAGATTTAGTTATTTACCTTTTTCCAACCCCACCCATAAACTAAAACTTGGACTGCAAATAGATGGCAGACGAAAAATAGCAACCTACCTTGACCAATCAAACTATGTAACTAATCAAGAGCCAAGAGCAGGTGTTAGGTTTTGCTGTGCCTTCAGCAGCCTCATTTAACTGTGCAAAAATGCTGGGCAAAAACCGTTTTGCTGAGCCAAACTGGCATGTTTTGACATTTCTTCATTCAATTTTAGTTTGTCTCATACTGAGCTCCAGTGGAGTTGCTCTAACAAGGAGGGTAACGTGCACCACAATCTCAGTTATAAACTTGGAGTCAAATATCGGCTCAATTTTGGAAACGTATGCCCTATTTTCGAAGTTGTTAATCTATGGGTTGCAGAGAATCTGTGAAGCTAGAAAGGTTATATCCTCACATTTAATGCATCATGTATTTCAACCATGCAATTCTGATCATGTATGAGAGATGTAAAATGGGTGCAGTAATTTGAATGCAAGATGAATTTGACATAAAAAGCAGTCTAGGGAGTACAGCTAAATTTTCAGCTGCCACCCACCAATTGATCCCCAGTTCAAGCCAAAAAATTACCTTAAGAGTCATGACAATGAGCTGGATTACCAGCTGCATTGCAAGTGTGTGACATAACATCAGACATTGTAAAGAATAAGATGTGGTAGTATGGCTTGGTGATCTCAATATTGTGTTGAGCTACCAACCTGCGGCTCAGCTCAAAACTGCTTCTTAATGTGCAATAAGCTGCTTAGACATGTTCAAATCAATTCAGCAGAGCTTCCCATCTTTGAGGATGTCCCAGGTAACTGAAGGGTTCTAGGCATACATTCAGTAATGTGTACCTAAAGCACACACAGAAAAAATTAACACAACTCTGACAAAAATGAATTTATTGCCTGGCCTTGGTCTTTGAGTATAATTATGTTGTCAAAGCATTCTACTAAGATGGATGAGAACATCACAATTCTGCAACAACCTGGTGACAGTTTTTTAACTGTACAGGTGTGTGGCACAGCTGGACCAAGGGGCGGATGAAAGACAGTGCTTCCCCCTCCAATCAACAAAAAACTTTTGCTTTCATGCAATCACAAAACCCAAAGCATCATACTGGAGACCTCTTATCCACAGGTGTATGTATAATGGAGAAATGTGTTGTGCCATCCATACTCCTGCATCACAGCAGAAGGACCTCCAGTAGGATGCAGGACAGTGAGATCCAAAATACTCTGAGGAAAGTTCCAATGTACATGCTGAGAAGTTTTCAAGTACTGATCAGATCCTCCAAACTAATGAGAACTATCCAAATGATGAACATACAATACTCCTGCACACATTAACTTGAGATCTCAAACAGAACAACCCAGCAGGGAAAAAAAACCTCATGCTGTACAATCAACAGTTTCAGCAGTTAAATGAGAATTTTACCAGAGAAGGGAAGGCATCAATCCTTAAGACCCTGTAGGCATGTTAAGTTCTTGCAGGACCTCCTTAAAATCAAAATCCTCGCTTTCCTTGTTGAAGCGCCACACTTTCTTGTATCGTGAGTCATCTAGGTAAAATGAATGTGCTGTCTCCAGCAAAGTTTTTGCCTGCATGACCATAAATTGGCCACATTGTAGGACATCACACAATATTCTGTCCCCTGTATCTCTAGAACCGAATACTTTCTTGGGTCATCTATGAAAACACCAACAAGGAATCTAGGCAGAAACAGTACCTCCTCATCACTGAGTCTGCTGGTGAAGACAATGTCACCCCGCACTAATACAACTCCTTTGCTATCCATCAAGTCTGTGTAATGGGTCACTGTGAAGTATGGTGAGGCTGCACTTCCCCTTGCTCTATAATCATCCAGAGACGTAAAAAGCATGTGTGGCATCTGGGCTGCAAACACAACATCCAAAATATTCCAACATGCAGCGGTAGGGATCACCAAGTATCTCCCAGACTGATCATCATACTTTTTCTTTTCCAATCACATTCTGTTCATCCTCATTTGTATGGTGACTTTGACTGCATCGGACATGGTTGTAACTATGCCCTCACCTACCCTCAGAATCTCATAGATTCTAGAGTGTGCAAATACAGCAAGCCCTGGTAAGACAGATGACAGATATTTACAGAAAGATTGCTCATATTCTAACTGAAAAGCCATACCTTGAACAAGGATTGACACAAAGCCATTTCCTTTCCGCAAGGGCAAAACAAACAGTGGACTGCACCCATCAGCATTATCCAAGTCAGTGAGATGAAACTGTGAGGAAAGGAATGACTGCAGCTTCTTCTGGTGTAAGTAACAATGCCAATCCTCATTGTCTCTTGCTAGAAGAAAAAAGTCTGGAAATGCAAGAGAATACCATTGGTTTGCCCGCTGTTGCAAGAGTTTGTAAAGATCACGGCCCATGCCTGCACTGATATGGCCCCTTCCAATATGATACTGATCCTCAAAGAAACAACAAAAACCCAAATCTTCAGAAAAAAACCAATCTATTCCCATTGTACATTTACCAGACCAAACTAAACTAAAATGCATGCTCTTTATACCATCCAACTTTGTTCTCCATGCAAGATGCACATTCAATAAACAGAGAGTTCTTGTGAAGCATGTGAGTAATCAACAAACAACATTTGATATTCCTCAAA
>Ga0116231_10009683_pt1 | contig 16029 bp, 7 predicted proteins | sample S1TSphgellanicum_2_FD_89695 | JGI IMG/M metagenome (GOLD analysis project Ga0116231, IMG submission 89695) | Host-associated microbial communities from peat moss isolated from Minnesota, USA - S1T2_Fd - Sphagnum magellanicum MG | ecosystem: Host-associated > Plants > Peat moss > Unclassified...
ACTACAAATTAGATATTCATTATCAACTACTTAAATTAATAATAACTTTTTAATATTTAACTAACTAGCTATCTAGTTTATCAAAAGTTGTTAATAAATAACTCAAAGATAAATAAATAAATAAATAATATATATATATGAATTTTAGATAATATAATTAATGTAAAAATAATTTATTTACTTTAATTATTTTTTAAAAAAATTCAAACAATTTTTTCAAATTATAAATAATGAAAAAAAATTGTTATTAAAAATATTTCCTACATAATTACATTTATTATTGTAAAAAACTTTATCATAGATCAGTAATTACATTTTTAAAAAAATAAAAAATAAAAAAATTTACAATAATTCCTAAAATTACAATCATTACAGTAATTATTTTAACTACATTATAATTTTTTCCAAAATTTTAATTCAGGTTTTAAATTATAAATTACAGATTGTGAATAATTATGTTCAATTAAAAAATAATTATGCATATACTATAATTAATTCTTATATGAAGTAATTACAATGATTTTCAAGTAATGTAACATTAATTATAGTAGTTTTTTTTTACCATAAGAATATATAATTTATAATTTAATAATATATGTTTTTAAAATAATTATTTAGTGTAACTTATAAGTAATAAATCTAATCATTTATAATTATTTATAAAAGTGATTCATTATGGATAACACTAATAGAAAAAAACCTTAAAACTAAATCAATAATTTTAAGAATTGAAATATTAATTTTAGATTCCAAAAAAACAATTCAGAATTAAAATATCATTTTTAGATGAAATAAGTCTTTGAATTAAAATTAAAATTTTCAGAATTGAATTGTCCATTTTTAGACTCAATTGATAATTTTTTGAATTGAAATATTAATTCTGAGAATCCAAAATAATAATTTGGAATTGAAATTTCAAGTTTCAAATCAAATAAGGTTTTTAATTTGAATTTAAAAACTCAAAATTGAAATATTGATTGTTAGAATAAAAAATAAAAAATTAGAATTCAAATATCAAATTTTAGATCAAATAATGTTTTTTAATTTAAATGATTTTTTAAAAAAATCAAATAAAATTTTAATGAATTCAAATAGCAAATTTCATATTCAAATATAAAATTTCAAATTCAACTAATTCTTTAAAGAATTGATATAATAGTTTTCATAATTGAAATATAATTTTAAGCATCAATTTTTTATTTAAAAAATAAATGTAAAAATTCAGAATTGAAACATTAATTTTCAAATTCAATTTTTTTTCAAATTCAAATAATTAACCAAAGAATTCCAATAAAATATTTTAAAATTAAAATAAGTATTTTTAGATTCAAAATTTTTTAATTTGTATTTTAATAATGAATTCCAGTAGCAATTTTCAGAATTGAAACAATGATTTTAATGTTTAAATATAATTTTCAGAATTTGAATTATAATTTTATACTCAAACATATATTTTTGAATAAAACTAAAAATTTTAAGAATTCATATTTAAAACTTCAAATTCAAACATTGATTTTTAGATTCAAATAAAATGTTTGAGAGTTAGAATGATAATTTTTGGGTTCAAATATAATTTTCAGAACTGAAATAAGATTTTTCAGTATTGGAATTTCAGTTTTTAGATTTGAATAATAATGTTCAGAGGTAAAATATTGATTTTTAGATTCAAATAAAATGTTTTAGAATTGTAATAACAATTTTTAGACTCAAATAATGATTTTTAACTAAACAAGAAATTAGAATGCAAATAAAAAATTCAAATTCACATAAATATTTCTTAAATGAAATTATCAATTTAAAAATTCAAATATATAAACATTTCATAACTAAAGCATTAATTTCAGATTTGAATAATAAATTTCAGAGTTCAAATATTAATTTTTAGATTCATTATATTAAGAATATATGTACATACACAATTAATATACACACAAAGATATATTTATGATATATGTAATATATCGTAAATATAATTTTAATACATACATAAAAATACACCCCAATGTCATTATATAATACCTTTAGGCTCTAACTAATTTGGTGAGTATTGCGACTAATGAGACATATCAATATATTCATAGATGAAAACAAACTTAAAAGGCATCCAACTAATAGGATGAAGTTTCCAATAGTTGCATCATAGTTGTAAGAGTGACCAAAATAATTGAAATTTGATCTTATAGTTGTAAATAGTTTCAAACTTAATCACAAACGACTACAAGTCGCATTTAGTTACAAACAAAGTGGTTACATTTTGGCTGATTTCTACTAATGAATGTTTCCATTTCCCAAAAATTAACATGTACATGCCTTGATTGGAATCCTTGCAAACCTGCAACACTACATAATTTTTCTCCTTGCAAACATCTATATTTGATATACAACACTCACCTTTAGTGCGACAGTGAAAATTTTATTTATTAAAGAACTTTGATAATAAAAAAAGTGGAAAATTTATGAATAAAAATCTAGTTCCCCACAAAAATTGAATGTTATGTGTTTTTTATCTACATTTTTGTCACTTTTGTCCCCCCCCCCATAGAGCAATGAAATCCATGTAAGTTTAGGCTAACAAGTGTACTTCTTAGCAATAGGTTGAATACACCAATATGTGTTTTGTGATGGCTATAGGCAATACAATTTTGTGTGGACCCCAACTTTAAACAAGCCCCAATGCCAACAAATGTTTTGATGATATTACGATTCCCTACATCCTCATACTATACATGTTTGTAGGCTATGATTGTATACTAACGTTAGTTCACCAATTGTTGGGTGTTCATTTACAAACACACTTTTTTTTGGTCCACGAAATATTACTTGCACAAAAAATTGTTTCACCATCTTGTGGGTCTATGGAGGCTGTAAAGACGATTTGGTTAGATGAGTGGAAGTCCCAAAACAACATTCATTTTCTCATATAAGAAAAATAATGATGAAAAATATTTTTACTATATTGCAAATTTTGGTTATTTGCCAACAAACACCAACCATGTTTTCAACCATGAACACATGCCAATTTTAAAAGATTGAAAACACATTTTTTGTTCATTAATGAATACATTTCAAAATTTGAAAATCACATTTCAAAAGTTGGATGTTGACCAACAAACAACCCCCCCATTGTACTATCGTTCCAAAGTCAATGAAAAACCTTATTCAAGACTCCTGGTTGATATGATTATTTGCCACCAAACACCATTTTAAATTGTTGAACATACATTTAAATTTGTCAAGGAACATTAGGCACATTAAACCATCATAATGTAGGTAAGACAATATTATTTCATTATGAATAACAAATTCATTTTCACACTGGAAGACTTATTTGTTATAGATCAAGAAACATCATGTTCCGATGTCAGTTAATGCAACATTCTAATTCTAGTGACATCAAGTTCCCTTTTGATGATGTCATGTTCATGCATGGGAGCCCAACATTCCCATGGCATCCAAGTCTTCCCAGTTTTTGAATGATGTGGATTGCCATCCACATCAGCATGGGGCTATCGCAATTCTAAACCTTTGACCACTAGATGGTCATTTTCTCAGATGGACACCACATTAACATTGCCATGCCATCATTGTGCCACGTCATCCTCACAATGTCATCAATTTTGACATGTTACTACCGTGTTAAAAATGCCATGTCAGCACCATGTCACCTATTGCCACATCACCAACATTTTGCATCAATGCCATGTCACATATTGTCACATCACCAGATTCCACGTCAACATCATGTCACATCACCAATATTCAACATCAACACCATGTCACATATTGCCACATCACCAATATTCCACATTAATTCCATGTTATGTATTTCCACATCACTAATGTTCCACATTAGCACCATGTTACCTATTGCCACATCACCAATATTTCGCATCAACACCATGTCAACACCATCTCAATGTCAAATACCTTCCATGTTGTGAGGGTGTGAAATATTTTATAAAGTTGTGCACACCCTAACCACACTTGCACATCCCCTCCCCACCCTCAAGAATCCACATCCCATATACCTTCTTATTGAAAAATGAGAGTTGCATGCATGCTCATTGTAAATCAAACTTGTCTTTTACATGAAGATTTCTAAATTTCATTTAAATAAGTGCCAATTAGTGAGCTATGTGAATAATTTATATGTTAGGAGTGTGTCAAAAGCAAGCTTTTTATTTTTTTGATGAACCAATGAGAAAGATCTATCACCAAAATAAAATAAAATGTCAAGGTTGTTAATTCATATGAATCACATAAAACATCGTTGCATTTTTTCATTTATATATTTTGGTCCTTTGCTAGGTTGAAGAAATCTTGGTCCTTCACATTGTAATATGTCATAAGAACAATAATTTATAAAATTTGAAATGTACTCTTTAGCTTGTTAAACTAAGGTATTGTGGCTAAACATGGTTACTTATGTTAAACTTGGCAAAATTTAAATAAATTGGGCTAAATTAGGGTATTGAAATTAAATTTGGTTAAAAAATGGCTAAACTTGGATAACTTAAACTAAACTAAAATATCAAGGCAAAACTTGGTTAAATTTGGCTAAACATGGTTCCTTAGTTTTAAATTGGCTAGATTCAATAAAACTTGAAAAAATAGGTTAAATTAGAATATTGAAACTATATTTGACTAAACATGGCTATTTTTAAATTAAACCTGGCTAAACTTGGCAAAATTTGGATAAGTTAGGCTAAAATAGGGTATTGACTTAAAACTTGGTTACATTTAGTTAAACATGAATAGACTTGGCAAAACATGGCTAAACTAGACCATTTAGGTTAAATTTGGTTAAATTTGGGCTTATTTGGGTTTATTTTTCTTCAATTTGGTTAATTTGGTTTTTTCTTAAACTAACTAAAATTGGCTAAAGTAAGGTAAACTAAATTATTTATATATATTTTAGGTTAAAATTAGGATAATTAAATGAAGATTACTTTTTTTAATTATGTTAAATTAGGTTACATTAAGTTAAATTAGATCAAATTATGTTATTTAATCTAAACTAAAGTACAATAAGTTAAAATAGGTCAATATAAGTTATGGTAAATTAAACTAGACTATTTAAACATTTGTTGGTCCATTTCAAACTAAAATTGAATTTGGTTATATTATTTCAAATTCAAATATTGCTTCAATATGAATTCATCAATTGTGTAATCATATTTTAATCATAATTAATTTTAGTTTTAATTATAGTCGTATGTATAATGATGCAATTATAATTTTGACCATAGATATTAATATGGTGATGACTAAAGGCCACCTATGATTACATGACTATGTTTGAACATTAATCACAAGATGTCTTAGTCATAAAAATCACATTTTGGCATTGTGTAATTAAATGACTAAATGACATATGGAATTTTTGATATTTCAATTCCAAATGTACAAATTAATTTATTGATTAATAGGTTGTTAAAAAAGGTTATTGTAACCTAATAGGTAAACTAAGTTAGGTAAACTAAGTTAGGTAAGTTTAATAAGTTAAATTAAACTAGGGAAGCCTATGTGCATTGGTAGCCTAACTTATATATTTAATTAATTGGCCTAAGTTATCTATAGGTAGTAATAGGTTAGTTTACTATGCATAGTTAGTAGGTTAGGCTATGAAGGTTAAACCTAGTTAGTCTATGTAAATTAGGTAGGTGGTTGGTAGGCTAGGTCATTAATTAATTAGTAGACTTGGTAGTAGGTAGTAAGTAGGATAGGTAGTAGGTAAGTTTATTATTTTATTATGTGGATATGTGATCATGTTTTTATATTAATTAATTATGCTAGGTAACATGTAATAAATAGGATAGGTATTACATATTTAATTTTTATAATTACATATTTAATTATTTTAATAAAATATTTAGTTATTATAATTATAATATTTAAATATTATAATCATATTATATTTTTCTTGAACAAATGGAAAATTGCCACATGTTTTATGGCAATTGGTTCTTTAAACTACCACATGGTTAAATCCAAACCACCCATCAATGGGGCATTTGGTAGCATGTGGCTATCCCAGATGTAATCACACATGCAATTACAAAATGGGGTTTCACATCATACAAAGGATCATCCGTGGCAATAGATGAGAAATTTTGGCCTAGTCATAAGGTTTGTGACTGCACTTTCAATTTCATGGCCATGTCATGTCTTTTGCAACTAACTATCTTATGGCACTTATATGAAGCAACTAATTTATTTATAGTCACATGTGTCCATTATGATTACAAATGAATCACAAATTCAGTCATTGATTTTCAATTTTTTTTTAATATCACCTAATTAACTTTCCTATGAGCTAATATAACTCCATCAAAATTTTGAATAACTGGGATTAGTAACCAAAATAATTGGGCTACCATAAAAATAACATCTGAATGATCACACATCCCAAACAATTGCAAGGCACTCCCTTTCACATGAGTTATATTTGGCCTTTGTCTTATTATTGAATTGATTGGCATATGCCACCACATTTCAACCATCATCATCAAGTTGGATAAATATAACCCCCAACCTTGAACTATTTTAATTAATGTGTAATTGAAATGGTCATCCTTGGATGGCTTTCAATTCTTGAAAATTTTGCTCTTATGCTTCACCCCAAATGAATTCCCAATCAATTTGTGTTAGTTGCATCATAAGTTTGGTTATACTACTAAAACCTTTCACAAACTTTCGGTAGCAGTTACACAAGACTAGAAAAGCTTGTAACCAATTCACATTTGTAGGTTGGGGAACTTGTGAAATAGCCTTAACCTTGGCCTTTTGAACCTTTTAATCCATTTCGATAAATCATATGACCTAGATATTCCACTTGAGTATGAAAGAATCAACAATTGTGTAAATGAAGCTTAAGGTTATGTTCTTTAAGTCTTCCAAACAGCTCCTACAAATGATGCATGTGACTTCCTAAGGTTAGGCTAAAAACAATGATGTTATCAATGTAGGACTTGGAAAAATCAACACATGCTAACATTTTTAATCCATGACCCTTTTAAATTTTGCAAAGGTGTTCTTCAAACAAAATGGCAAAAACTTCCATTTATACAAACAATCCTTCCTATGATGATCGATTCCCCAAAATGTTGTTTCGACTTTATCACCTTCCCTCAATGGCAATTGATGGTAGCCAGACCTTAATCTAAGGTATTGAAAACCTTGGCTTAACCAAGGGCATCAAAAATCTCCTCTAGTAGGGACATGGCATATTTGTCCAAATGGGTCCATTTATTCATTAGATGGTAATCCCCACACATGTTGTGTCTGATCCAATTACTAAAAGATGTTTCACATTGTTTACCAACATAGTTGAATGTTCAACTTGGAGACATTGTTGATGTTGGGAATATTTGGCAAATGACCACCTAATTGAAAAATGTTTTTGAACAACTATATACCAACATAGTAGATGAGTCGACTTAATTGGTTATTGCCATAATTTTATTTTAAAATTAAAAAAAAATTCAGTTGAAACATAACTACAAATGTCATGTAGTTGAAAACTTTTGGTTACAAAAAGGGGGGTTTTACTAATGTCCAACGGCCTAAATGCCTAGATTTAGTCCCACCATCTTAATGGCCAAGATTTTTGGTCAACCAATCCACACTTCAGTTGTAGTTTAATGACCAAACTCAATCACCAATGTGGGAAAAAAATTGAAAAAATTGAAATTGTTCAAAAAATGGTGATTTGATTTTAGTTGCCATCTCAATGCACTACTACAAAATGTGGGTGCAATTCATTAGTCCCCATTCACTAGACCAATGAATTCACTACTACTTCATTGGTCCCCGTTCACTACAACTAGTGAATTCACTCAAAATCTAATGAAATCACTTGGTGTATAGGGACACCTTTTGTTGTAGTGATGGTTAGGATTTTTAGGTTGACATGTCCACATCTTGGTTGTAATCTGACGACATGTGTCCAATTTTTTATGCAAAAATAAATTGAAAAAAAATATGGACCATTAAAAAATGACAACCTAAATCCAATCGCTAGTGTGAAATTTTTTTTGAAATGTTTTTAAATGATTACAAAATGGCAATGAGATTTCAAGTGCCATCTTAATAGTAAAGATTTTTTGGTTGACCTATCCACACCCTGCTTGCTAACCTAATCTGGTTGTTAGTGCAAAAAAAAATTGAAAAAAAATCATGATCATTAAAAAATGGGGACCTAATTTTTGTTGTCATCTCAATAGCTAAGATTTTTTCATCAAATAGTCCACGTCATGGTCATAAATAGGTGACCTAAATCTGGTCGCAAGTGCAAAATAAAAAAACTAAAAAAAAAATTAAGACCATTAAAAAATGGCAACCTAATTTTAGTCACCATTTCAACAACAAGGATTTTTAATCATAATTGGTCCACAACCCAATCAATATCCAATGATTGAAATTTGGTTGCAAAATTATATATATAAACTTATATGTACAATAATCATAATTATATTTTTATTCTAAGAACATTTGGTCAATGTTAGTTTGACCCAACAAACTAACAATGACATGACAACCGACACAAAAATGGCACGTCACATTTATTTTGACAACCTTGGTTCTTACTTTGCAATATGGGTATATCTTGCATCATGGATGGAACTTTATGCATGAACTATTAATGAAAACATGTTGTAGAATTATTGTCCAAATAGGGGGGGTCCACATTAGGTGCAATATACGCATGATAGAGCGTTGTTACTTGATGGGCCTTCTTTATAAAACTATTTAAGGTGAATTTGTTTTGAGAAAATGAACTATGATTCAACAAAAGACTATTGTGCACTTTGTATAATTTTTTTCCTAAATTTTTGTAATTTGTTGGTTATGCCCATAAGAAGAGACTATATGCATCAATGCAAGATTTAGGGACAAACTTTTGGCTTAATCATGACTATTATGATTATAATAATTATAATGGTTTAACATCCATGATGAAAAATTTAGTACGAAGATGGATTTGGGTATGTTTTTGAGTGATGTAAGACCATTTTCACCATGATACAATAACTTTAATGGGTGAAAACATGGTCAAAGGAGCCAAGGGTGCCAAAGGTAAAAGTCATTTTCCAAGGTGCACATGACACATGTTATTTTTACATTGGTTTATAATTTATAATTTTGTGTTTTGGAAATCTAGTTTAGCGCTTCATGTTAGATATAAATACATTTTGACTACAAATTGATTTCTTATTATATATATTATGTATTCATGCCCTTTATCACATAAATATGAACAACTTTTGTTAATACCACATTTTCAAAATCCAAAATTTTCAGGGTCAAAAACATGTTTGAACCAAATGTGTTCAAATTGGTTATAAAAACAATTTTCAAGTCCTTTTGCCCTTCTAATCAATGTTTAAATCCTCTTCAATTTTTAGGAGTGGTGCACATTTGGTAGAAAAAAAGGATGTTAGAAAATTGTCCACTCTCAAGATTTGAGCGTTTTGAACATGCAAAAACATTTTTTATTTGTGTCAAACTTTAAGCATATAAACTTTGCAATCAATGGAAAATATTTCAAAAATTGTTATGTTTTCCTTGTGATATTTCAAACATACAAACATGTAGTTTTAAAGAGTGTTCACTCACTTGGGGGGCTCTTTTGACTATGTTTTTACCTAGGCAACACTAATTTTTATTTAAAGATGAAGTGATAATTCACTTAATACCACCACCATTTGATCCAACCTTGATCCAATGAAAATATTTTTTTTGCCCTCCAAAATACTATCATTCAATTCAACAACAATATCATGGCCTTTGAATCCAAGTTTGTGACATCTTGTCCTTTCAAAGGAGAATCGATGGAATAATTGACGTCTTTAGTTGTTTTAAATATTCATTAGTAGGTGCCCATATTAAAGTGGGAAACATGTTTTTTCATTAAAAAAGAATTTCAACTTTGTTACAACTTCTTACACATAGCCAAGTCCTAATCACAAATATGGTTTAAAAAGCTTGAATTTTTTTTGTGATGAGGTGTGTGAGGATTACAACAAAGACAAATGTATTTGTTGTGTTGATAGACCTTTTTGAAACAAAGTGGAGGATCCTAAACATGATGCCACAAATGTTTACATGGGTATTTGGTTACATTGAATGAATATAAGAACTAATTTGATGAATATGTTTTATTGGAAACAATGAACTTATTCAAGTTGAAGCACTTGATGCATTGTAGTTTTACTTTCATCAATTGTTGGCTTGTGTTGAAAAAAGTGCCAAGGTGGGCAAACATGCAATAAGACCTAAAAAACCTTGTTTAAAAATAATCCTTGGTAATTTTATGCTAAAAGATAAAACAAGTTCGTGTTATAGTGTGCAAATCATGGTCACAAGTTGTTCAATGGCCCATAAACATAAATGTGTCATCATACTCATGTATGATCAAGGATCCAACATGTTTCAAGTTCAACCAAGCTATCATTGTCTAAGTTTGCTCAATCACTTACAATTGAGTCAGGTGGGAAGTGGGAAGTGGCATTTTAGGCATGATTCCAATCAATTGATTTGAGAACAAATCCAATATTTGCAACGATAAAGTTTCTCTATTTTGTCTTCCAAAAATTGAATTAAAAGTGTACGCTATTTGCCCACTTAATGCATTCCCACTCATATCTCTATAATTCCACAACATAAATTGATTCCAAATGCCCCCCAATCAAGTTACTTTCATTGAAATTCATATGATAAATATCATTTCAAACTTAGATATGGAATTTGGATGACATCAACAAATCATAACATGTGGACAAATTTCAAAATTTTGAAAGCAAGTTGAAAGAGTTTGAATGCTTAATAGCTTACAAATGTTGTAAAAACTCCATTTGCAAATTTGGTATATGTCCAGTAAAATTGTTGCCATGGAGATCCCTGCCATAAGTAATAATCCAAAAATTTCATCCCATTGTTTTCATGACTGCAAGGTTTTGGAAAACATTCATCATGTGTTTTCAATTTGTTTTGAAGATGTCTACATCTTATAATGCCCCAAATTATATCACTTTTTCATTCATAAACCTTAAACATAGATGAAATTCTAATGGATATCAAGGAAATATTACATGGTAGTCATGTGGCAATGCAATGTTATTTATAATTTATAAATTTTCATAAATTGTCATCGATCAATGGTTTTGTGAACAAACTTATTTTTTTCATACTCCAAACTTATCTTTACACTTTAATTTGAACAAGTATGCACTTTGAACACACTAGTTTTGGCACTTTCAAAAATTTCAATTTTTTTTCCTAAATATATTTTATGTTAATATCAATATTTTGGCAAAAAGGATTTTATTTGCTATGAATGTTGATGCCCTTGCATATACATTGATTTAATAGTGGATCTCATTCACATGCACATTGCCAAAAACCTATTTTAGCTAGAAAATTACCAAAAGTTCTCCTAAAATTATCAATTCATATAGTTTCAACAAGTTATGGAGGTTTGAAGTCTCATTTGGGAGATTTCTGGAGTCTTGGTTTGCCACTTATGGTTTTGCAAATCCAACAAGAAACACCTTAAAACTAACATAGGAAAGATCCCATGTTTTATTTGGTTTTTGCTTTAATATGTTACAACAACTTATATTACTAGATGAATGTTTTGCATGTCAAGTGCATCTTCACATTAAGGTACGTATTGTTGATTGGCCAATCCAAAAAAAATGTTGAATCATTCAAGCATAACAATCAATGTTGTACCCATGTTATGCCCACTTAAAGAAGCTTAAAAAATTGTAAAGAAAAAAAAATATTTTTATTGTATTTTTAGGATGATTATGTAGCACAAGGCTTTCCACTTCATGAAAGATACCTACTAGAAGTGCTTTTGAAGTTATGGAAGACACCTCTAGTTTAAAAATAGACCCTTCTCCTATACCTACCCTTGTGAAAAATAGGTCTTATGGGTCAAAGCATGGTTGTGGTACCTAAAAGAATTGTCTCGTTTTATATTCTTTGGACCCCCTCACTTAAATATGTTGTTGAAACTTAGTAACACATTCATATTGAAAGTTTGATTTTATTCATAAATATACACATTACAAAGGAATTATTCTATGCATAAAATGTCAAATTTAAACAAGTTTTAATTTTTTTACCAAATACTTGAAAAAAATCCAAGATTTTGTCTCATGAGGAAAAAATAAATCAAGGAATCATAAGGAATAATTAAACAACTTTTTTTGGCCCAAGATTTTTATCACACACACTTTATGTGCTAATGTGTATAAAATGTATGAATGTGATAAAAACCAAATGCCCTATTGTAATGTAAAAAGTTTAAATAAGTCAAATTTCTGGGAATTTTGGGCCATTAATAAAACATGGCCCACATTGGATAAATTTTATTATTATCATTTTCATAAGTGAAAACAATAAATAATTTAGAAGCTTCTATAAAATTTGGAGCAAAATTATTTTATTTGACATGAGAAAAAGGTGGAATGTAAGATATGTCATGAAAAAAAAAAAACGGTGAATTTGTGAGTCCTTAGGATTCAAATGTGGTTCCACAATCATGCTTGAACCCTTATGTACAAAGTGTATCTACAAGAATTGAAAATTGGTGAGGTTTTTAATAACCTAAGACAATTGGCCTTGAGGATCTAGTCTTATGAGCTCCTTGCAAGATTTAGATGTTTCCCACTTGGCTTGTGTGTTTCAAAGCTAAAGTTAATTTTACTTTCAAACAAATCTTCTACAACAAGTGCACTAAACAAATAGACTCCACAACATAGTTTTCATTGGAATTATCATTAGATTTCTTGTAGGAGCATCATTACTTGTAGTTTGAAAACTCAAGTTGTATATATAATAGAGAGTTATGAAAGCTTTGAAAGCTTGTCAAGAGGGTAAGTGATATAAAACCCACAAACCAATAATTTTATAGGTTGGGCATGTGCTAAAATCACACAACACCCTAAACCAGGTTCCCTTGTAGCAAGGATTGACATCATTTTGGATAATGATTACATGCCAGCCATGAAGTGTGCCTTGAAGATCATATGTTTCATCACACTCAACATAAAGTTGTTGTAATGCCACTACTATACATGCAAATCAAAAAAGTATAATTGCAATATAAATCAATACAACCTTTAGGGGAAAATCTAACTAAACATTACCAAAACAAATGAAGTAAGCAACTTTATGAAAAAATACAAATTTCAAAGCCAAGAGACCATTTCATTATTTGGAATTGTAAACGAATTTTGAATTCGACTAACAAAACACACCATCTGAAGGATTAGTTCGGCCCTTGTAATTTACCATTTGAGATAGAACATCCATGAATAGTTGTATTATAATCATCAAGACAAACAATAGAATAATAAAATGAAATGACTAATAGGAGTTGCTGCTGCGAAGTAGGAGCCATCCATCACTAGGAGTAAAACTTTGAAAGACTACCCGCTATTGACCATTTCAAGCACAGAAATAAACAAACATGGCTTAGTATCTTCAACATCAATTGAAAACAATAGAACTTACCAAGTCTAGTATATGCCAAATGCAAAAGAACTATAATAAATTACAATATTTAACTTAGGTAGGTACATAAGTAAAAGTAGAGAGATATTGTGAAGTGTTTGCATTTTGCTAGCACCTAGTTCAAATTTCCTCTACATGGAAACTTCTTGTAACATTTAGTCGATTTGAAAGTCAAGCCAAACGCTAAATCTACTAGGGCCAAATGTTCACCAGCGATAGACAAAAGCATTGAAATTGGCCAATTTGCCACCAATTGAATATTGAAGGGAAAACTTCTTTTTCTTCAAGATCTTGGCACAAACTTGGGGTTTATGTCAGTTGGGTAGCCATGTCAAAGTTTCTCTGAGTCCCAATGAACCAACACCCACTAGTGCACCATGCAAAATGAGTGGTAAGTGCTCTAAAAATAGTTTTCTGTTGGGTTCCAATTCCCTTGTTAATGATGGTGGTTAGTTCAATTATTTAAAAAAAAAACAACCTTTACCTATGTATAAATCATCTACTTACATACTAGTTATTTGTTTTATTGTTGGCATTACCTAGCAAGGCAAGGATATTGTGTTTAAATTTATCATAGAATATAATAGTTTAAAGGGATTTTAGCTCCTAGATACTAGGTTTATTTTCATATGAGGATTTTTGAAAAATGATATTTTGGCTTGTGTTGAAACTTGAGATTAGTTATAGAGTTATAATATCTTGAACTATTTTGGTTTATTTAAAAAGAATTTTGAAGATTATATTTTTGTATGGTGAAATAGTTGAGTTTCCATAATTCTTCTTTTGCTTTAGGATATTTTTGAATGTAAATGGCAAGTTCATAGTGGGGGACACACCCTTTGTTACCTATTTACCAACATATGGACAACACCTATTTCTCACAAAATGGGTTACCAAGGTGAAACTAGATAGTAATTCATTGGAGGTCCACCCACAATTTAGCCATAATAGGCATCCAGTGGATGGTGTGCTAGTGGATATTGATTTGCTCTAGACCTTGGAACATGCCTTGGCAAAGCCCATTACCACATAATGAAATTTGGGTTCACCCTACCAACTTTGGTGCATTCATAAATATACTTCGAATGTTCCAAGTTGGTGATTTGTTTTGGTGTCTTGTAAAGGACCCATATATATAAGTTTTAGATTTTTTCCTTTGGGTGGGACAAGATGTTGCTTCCACTTATGGTGCTGCCATCAACGGTGGAGAGCAACCTTGCATGATGTGAATCGACAATGAGGAGCACCAAGGAACATTAGTTGCATTTAAAAACAAACCTTTAGTTAGAAACTATTTACCACCCAACTGAACATGATTAGCTCACCACATTCCCAAGTGGAATGGGCCCCCTAAATGGAGGGTTTGAAGTTAGTTCATATATTATGCATGCATGACTATATCAAAGCTTGGACTTGGGGAACGATGTTTGGAAATGTCAATAGAAGTGCTTAAGACCTTTTTATAATTACGTCATGGTTGCAAAGAATGTCAAGACCAGTATGCAGGATTTGTGTAACTTATGCTAGCATGTCCATATTTGTCAAATCGACAATTGATTTTTAGTAGCTTTGAAAACTCGAACATCGCAATAGTTGTCCAGTTGTTGAGAAATTTTTGTGCTTGAGGTTGTACAAACATTCAACCTAGGCCTAGTCCTCAACAAAGTTTAACTTAGGTGTCATGTAACATACATTAATGAATAAGCTAAATTAGGTTGATAATTAAATAATAATTAAAAGTAAGTAGTTAGCTAAGTAGTTGTTAATAGATAAAAGGTACTAGTTGCAATGAAGTTACAATTGAATCACAAGGTTATGGCCATGTTCATTCTTGTTGGGTTTCTTTGGGCTTGTTTCACACTAACGATTAAACGGTTCCTAAAAGGTTTAATAATTGAATTTTCTTAATATTGTGCAATCTCATAATCATATAATACTAAAGACTAATTATCCAGTTTCAATTTACTAATGGGAATACCAAATTGATTGTTATGATGAGTTATTGGATGAATGTTTTAGAAGTGTACAAATTTGCCAGGTGTGGAAAAGGTGTGAATTCCAAAACATTATACCTAATGTGTTCCTACAGTAGTAAGTAAGCATAAAAGAGATTCTTTTATCATTTTCTTATTGATAGAAGTGAGTTGGCATGGTTTAGGGTTTGCACTAGTGTTGGCCAATTATTGCTTTATGGCACCTACTGGCCAACCTAGGTTATCAAAAAAAAGTTTTAAAATTTAGATAGGCTACTTTGTTGATCCAATGAAATTCTTGTTCTCTAGTTCATTGGCAATACAGTATTAGTTTGATTCTAAAATGTCAACATGATTTCAATTTGATTTGTACATCTAGTAGATCAAATAATTTTGATCAACTATGTATATTTTATGGGACTTGCCTCAGAGATTTACTTGCATTCCCAAGCATGACTGAAGTTTGTTGAAAATGTGATGTATTACATTTATGGATGTGTTGATAAGACAAAACTACAAGAAATGTTGA
>Ga0116231_10009686_pt1 | contig 16028 bp, 14 predicted proteins | sample S1TSphgellanicum_2_FD_89695 | JGI IMG/M metagenome (GOLD analysis project Ga0116231, IMG submission 89695) | Host-associated microbial communities from peat moss isolated from Minnesota, USA - S1T2_Fd - Sphagnum magellanicum MG | ecosystem: Host-associated > Plants > Peat moss > Unclassified...
CGGCTTCTGCCCTTTCGAGGGCGGCAGGCTGGAATTGTCCGGGGTTTTGGCTGGAACTGCGAGCCGTGCTTCAAGTGCTGCGATGCGCGCCATCAAGGCGTTGATCTGCTGAGCCTGCACCTCGATCTGCGCGTGCTGGGCCAGACCCAAGGCAACAAGATCGCCACGGGAAAGGGAGAAGAGCGCTTCGCGGTTCACCCGACTCCGTGATTCGATCCCGCCGTGACCATGTCAAGACCATGTTGGCAGGGGGGTGGCCAATTACCATTCTGGGCGCTTTTCCAGGTCCGCGGGAATGGTGCCCGGGTCTCAACGGCGGGAAGATGAGTTTTTTTTGCAACCATCGACATTTTGCGCTTGCCTAACTAGAAACGTTTCTATTAACCTTAGCTACCAACGAGGTGAGCGAGCCGCTCCGAGAATACCGGGGTATTAAGGCAAATGACGAAACTCCATGTGTTTGATATGGATGGAACCCTTCTGCGAGGAGCTGCCGTCGAAGAGATCTCGCGGCACCTGGGGTGTTTCGAGGAAGCGAGCGCGCTGGAGCAGTCTTGGCTCCGTGGCGAGGTGGTTGACGAGCCGTATTTCTGGGTGCGGGTGCTGGAGCTGTGGTCCGGTGCCAGCGAACAGGACCTCGACGTTGCGTTCGAGCGCGCCCCCTGGATGCTGCAGGTTCGAGAGGTGTTTGCGGACATCGCTGCTCGGGGCGAGTACAGCGTGGTGATCTCTCAGTCACCCTTGTTCATCGTCCGGAGGCTGGAACGATGGGGGGTCCAAGCCTCCTTTGCTACCACCGTCGAGCGGGGCGTGCCCTGTCATGTTGACCAACTCCTGCTAGCCAAACACAAGGTTGAAATCACTCTGGCAATGCTTTCCGAGCGCGGGCTGACTAAGTCGGATTGCGTCGCATACGGCGACTCCTCGTCTGATATCGAGCTGTTCCGGGTTCTGGATCGAACCCTTGCGATTAACGCTCGACCGTTTATCCGGGAACTTGCGGCTGAAACGTACGACGGCGACGACATGTGGCGCGCCTATGAGATCGGACGCTCGCTGCTGGAGCGTCCATCGGGCGCCTGGTCAGAAACAAGGAGGAGCCCGGCGTGAGCACGCTGGTGAACCAGCGTCATGTCTGGAAACAGCAATTGAAAGCAAGCGGATCCCAGAAAGGATAGCCATGACAACCGAAGTCTCCTCTCTATGGCGGAACATCATTCTGAACACAGATGCCAACAAGGCATCTAACTTCAGAATGTACCCCGACGACATGGACTATATGTCTGCTTATTTGGAGGCTCGAGGCGGCCGCTACCCCGCGACGCTTTTCGTCGGTCTCCAGGCGTTCCTCATCGAGTACTTGCAGCGCCCGCTGACTGTAAAAGACGTGCAGCAGGCGGAGCGGATTTACCGGCAACTCGGGGTCCGGTTCAACCTTGAAGGATGGCTCGGTATCGTCAATGATCACGGGGGATACTTGCCTATCGAAATCGAGGCCGTGCCTGAAGGCACAGTGCTGCCGATCGGCAACGTGCTCCTACAGGTTGTGAACACCGACCACAGATACGCATGGCTAGTTACCTTCATCGAAACCGCCCTTATGCGCTCCGTTTGGTACCCGACGACGGTGGGTACGGTGAGCTGGCTGTGCAAGCAGATGCTCCGTGGTGCCCTGGAACGGACATCAGACCACCCTGAGCTGCTTCGGATGTACCTGGAAGACTTCGGGTTCCGCGGGGTGAGTTCGTTCGAGTCAGGTGCATTGGGAGGAATGGCGCACCTCGTCAATTTCGATCAGACGAACACAGTCGCCGGCGCCATCGTCGCGGAACAATATTACAACGCGAAGATTCCGAATGCGTCATCATGTCTGCAGGAGCACTCCACCACGACAGCATGGGGACGTGAGAGGGAGGTCGACTCGTTTCGGTGCATTCTGGGCTACAAGGGCGATGGATCGGCCGGTCTGTTAGGCGACTCCTACGATCATGAGCACGCTGTCGTAAACCTTATAGGCAGGGAGCTACGCGATGAAATTCTTGCCTTCCCCGGTTTGGTGTCGGTCCGATGCGACTCTGGCGACCCCGTCACTGTTCCCGCCGACACAGTGGAGCAACTCATCGAGAGTTTTGGCTTCGAGACCAACAGCAAGGGCTTTAAACTTTTGCCGCCAAATATCCGGGTGGTGCAGGGCGATGGTCTCATACTCAGCACCTACGGCCGTCTTTATAACGAGCTTGAGCGGCGTGGGCTTGCGGCGGACAATGTTATCTGCGGGATGGGTGCTGGCCTTCTGCAGCGTGTAAACCGGGACACGATGCACTTTGGTTTCAAGACGAACGCGGTATCCAGCAACGGCGTCTGGCGCGCCGTAGCCAAGACTCCCAGCGGCAACGCAATCAAGAAGTCCAAGCCTGGTCGCCTCGCGCTACAACACGCGGAGGGTGACTATCGCACTGTACCACGAGACTCGATTCCCCCAAACGAGAACATGCTTGAGCCAGTATTCCGCGACGGAAAAATACTCCGGTTATGGAACTTCGACGAGTTGATAGAGCGCAGCGAGCGCCCGACGCCGGAATACTATTTCACCGGTATCGATTATGACTCAAGGGAGTGACGCTCTGTCGTGCGTGCCTTTGCTTGCAGACACGATATGCAGGAGATCCACCGATACACCTGTGCGTAACGTTCTTGGAGGAAAGGAACACCTGCTCTGACTTTGGGTGTCTTCCTGAATATAGAAGGAAAGAGGCTTGATATACGAAGTTCGCGAGTATTTAGCCGTACCCGGAAAGCTCTCGGCGCTGATAGAGCGCTTCAACAAGCATGCGCTCCGACTCTTCGCGAAACATGGCATGGAGGTTGTTCAGATCGGCATGACATCCATCGGTGACAACTCGTTCAACGAGATCCTATACACGCTGCGCTTTGCGAATCTTGCCGAGTTGGAAGCCAAATGGGCGGCACTCCTCGCAGATCAGGAGATGATATCCACCCTTACTGAGAGCGAGGCCGATGGCCCGCTGGTACAGTCAATCAGGCGTCGCCTGCTCACAACTGAGCCATTTGCTGTCGGAGCAGTGCGTTGATACCATTTAGGGTGCGCGTTGCTACCTGTCATCATTACCCGCATCAAGGGGAATCCCGATGATCGAGTCCGGCTCAGCAGAAAAGTCAGTGTTGGTCAATACCGTGCGTGGCCCCGTATCATCGGGCGATCTCGGTATGACACGCACGCACGAACACTTCGTCGTCGATTGGACCGCGCGAATGACTGCGCCCGAGAAACCTGCTGAGCGTGAATTGTACGAGTCGCGCGTCGACCCCTCAATGACCTGGCTGCTGACGGAGAATCCCGGTTGCTGTCGCGACAACGCACGTCTGGATGACGTTGCGGGCATGATCGAGGAACTGAAAAACTTCGTCAGATCTGGTGGCCGAACAGTTGTCGAATGCTCGAACGGCGACATCGGGCGCGACCCTCTGGCGTTGCGGGACATCTCGGAGAAGTCCGGGCTCAATATCATCATGGGCTCCGGCTGGTACGTGCATCCCTTCCACGACAGTGCAAGGGCCACAGCGACCGCCGACGACCTTTGCGAAGATCTCCTGGCTGAGTTCGCCGACGGTGTTGGAGATACTGGCGTGAAGCCCGGGATCATCGGGGAGATTGGGGTATCTCCGCTGTTCACCGATGCGGAGAAGATTTGCCTGCGTGCCGCATGCCGCGCGCAGCGCCAGGTCGAGGTGCCACTCTTTGTCCACCTGCCTGGGTGGCAGCGACGTGCACTGGAAGTATTGGACATCGCAATAAAGCAGGAGGGCGTCGCCCCGGAGGCAATCGTTCTGTGTCACATGGATCCGTCGGGGCAAGATGTCGGTTACCAGCGCGCAGTCGCCGAGCAGGGAGTTTGGCTCGAGTTCGACATGATCGGGATGCTCAACTACTACGCGGGCGAGGGGCAGTCGCCTTCGCCGGAGCAGACGGCGGTTGCCGTCGCAGGCCTGATCCGCGACGGGTACCGAGAGCAGCTTCTTTTGAGCCATGATCTTGCCGTCAAGAGCATGTGGACGCGCAACGGCGGCAACGGCATAGGGTATGTTCCGCGGCTATTTCTACCGCGGCTCGAGCGCCATGGCGTGCCGGGGAGCGTCACGTCCGATTTGCTCACGGTGAACCCTCGCCGTCTGTTCGAGCGCTGCGGGGGCGGCCGCCGATGACAAGCGCGTCGATGAAACATAGGAACGTCTTTGTCCATGGCCCGCGTCAAGCTGGTGGTCGCGATCGAGTATTCTCAACCGGGGAAAAAAGCAAGATCTCCTTTAGTTTGATGCTCTCACACACGGTTAGTCTTAAAGCGCTGGCGTGCTCTGTAGATCTCGTCCGGTTCTCCTAGGCGGGCGATTCCAGGAATCACTTTGACAAACGCAGAGGGGTTGGATATGACACTCAAATTCTGGGTTACCACGCCTTTCTTTTACCGGGACATGTCACAGCCTTGGTCCAACCTCCTCGACGACATGCTGAGGATAGTGGATGCTGCGGAGGACCTCGGTTTCGAGGGAGTTACGATCAATGAGAATCACTTCCAGAATTACACGTCCAACCCGTCGGCCTTGACGTTCAGTGCCTTGGCCGCAGCACGCACCAAGCGCCTGCGAATCGTACCGGGTGTCGTCGTACTGCCGAACTATAATCCGCTGCTCATCGCCTCGGAGATGGCGATGCTTGACAACATGGCTCCCGGGCGCATCGGCATAGGCGTCGCGCGTGGTGGCTCTCGTTATCAATGGGATCGGGTCGGAATCGATCCTGCTAATGCCCGCGCAATCTACGAGGAATCCCTGGAGATAATTCGGCGCGTCTGGGTCGAGGATGACGTTAGTTTTGAGGGCAGGTTCTTTTCCTTCCCCCCGACGACGATTGTTCCTAAGCCCGCCACGAAGCCTCACCCGGCAATCTGGGTTGGCTCCCAGAGCGTCGAGGGTGTCCGCAAGGTTGCCCAACAGGGTCTCAACTTGTATACGGCAACGAACTACGGCAACTTCGAGCCGTTCGGTGATCTGGAGAAGCTGCTTCAGGCATACAACGAGGCAGCAAGCGAAAGCGGGCTTCCGCGTGGCGAGGTCATGGTCTTAAGGCATACCTGGATCGGGCATACGGAGGGAGAAGCGCTCAGGTATTTCGATGACTTCCTCAGCGAGTACAATCACTATATGGCGATCGTCCAAGGAGCGGGGGCTACAGACACTCAGGGGGGTCGTCTGGCTGCGCGCGGCATTGGCAAGCGTGACGGCAGCGTCATTAGCGCTGGACTTGTCACGCCACTGCAGAAGACGGTCTCGCGCGAGAACCTGTTTGAGCAGTATGCGAATCCCGTGCTCACGACGCCGGACCGTGCCATTGAGCGGTTCAAGGGTTATGAATCGATGGGCGTCGACCATTTGTCAGTTCTGATGGCGGTGGGGCAGCCAATCGATGAGGTCATCAAAAACATGGAGCTTTTGGCGAAAGAAGTACTCCCTGCTTTTGCGTGTTGATGCCCCACGTGATGAAGTGCTCTTGGTTTGGTGTTCCTATGCCCGCCGATCGAAGGGACAGGCAGTCGTTCCGCATCTTCTTCGGAAAGAGCACCCACTCTTGAAAAAAAAGTACGCAAGGAGACTGTGTTGCTATTGCATGCGCTTCCGGCGCCACATAGTTCAAGGGCTTTGATCCGAAGAACGAACCTATGTCCTCTCTGACTGCCCGCTCCCTTCTCCCGTAACGACGGTGTCCGAGTTCATGACAGCTATGAATATTCTGTTCGCTGGCGAGTCCTGGATCAAACATACGATCCATATGAAGGGTTTCGACCAGTTCCACTCTACGGAGTATGAGGAGGGCGCGTCCGTCTTCCTCCGGCACATGGCCGATGCTGGGCATAAGGTGACCTACATCCGTGGCCATGAAATCTCCTCACGCTTCCCGAGATCACCTGAACAACTCCGAGCTTTCGACGTAGTGATCATCTCGGATATCGGTTCGAACTCTTTTCTGCTGCCGGACGAGACCTTCCTGCGGTCGGAAAAGTCGCCGAACCGGCTCCGGCTCGTTGCGGATTTTGTCCAAGCCGGCGGCGGGCTGGTCATGATCGGCGGCTATCTCTCTTTTAGCGGCATCGATGGCAAGGCGCGGTTCGGCATGAGCCCCCTGGCGGACGTTCTTCCGGTAACCATGCTGCCTTACGATGATCGTGTCGAAATGCCGGAAGGCCTCGATGTGGAGATCGTCGAGCCAGGCCACCCCGTCCTGGGAGGCACGCCCCCCAAATGGCCACAACTGCTGGGGTACAACCGTCTGGCTGCAAAGCCGGATACAACCGTCGTTGCGCGGTTCGGAAGCGATCCGATCCTTGTTGCTGGTGGGCATGGCCAGGGTCGGGCGATTGCCTTCGCATCGGATCTTGCACCACATTGGGCGCCGCCGGAGTTCCTGGAGTGGCCGCATTATGCGCATCTCTGGAACGCCATTGTCGTTTGGGCCGGCGGGTCACACCCGCGCTAGGCGTACTGCGATATCAGTGAGTGGCATGAGATGATGCAGCCGAAAACAAGGCTCAAGCGCCCCACGATCAAGGATGTTGCAGAGCGCGCAGGGGTCTCGGTCAGTACGGTCAGCTATGTGCTCAATAATTCCGGTCCGGTTGCCTCCGACCGGCGGAACCGCGTTCTGGACGTGGTGAGAGCACTGGAATATCTGCCGAACGACTCTGCTCGGCGCCTCAAGCGGCGCAGTGCCTCAGTGATCGGAGTGATCGTGCCGGAGCTCAGCAACACGTTCTTCGCCATGGTCGTCGAGGGCGTGCAAAAAGCCGCCTTTGCCCGTGGCGTGCTCATGGTCCTGGTTATTCCCGATGACGCCGAGCAATCGGACGAACGGCAGGGTCAGCTCATGCGCAGCCAGCGCATCGACGGCGTGCTCTATTTGTCTGGAACAGGATCGATGCCGGGGTCGGTCTATGAGTTGACTCGGTCGGGGCCGGTTGTCCTGATCGACGAGTGGATCCCCGGATTGAAACTTCCCGCCCTGGTATGCGACTCGCGCAGAGGCGCGCGTGAGGTAGCAACGCACGTGCTGGACCAGGGTCATCGTCGCATTGCAGTGATCGGCGGGCCGTCGGCACTATGGACTGCGCAACAACGACTCGCCGGCTACAGGGAGGCATTCGCCGGCGCAGGGTTGGATCCGGACTCGGTGCCGGTTTTTGAGGGCGATTATCGACCGGGGTCAGGAAAAGCGCTCGCAGCCAAGGTGTTGTCGAGCGAGGCCCCACCCACCGCACTGATCTGTGCGAACGATCTCATGGCGATCGGTGCGATGGAATACTGCCGCGAAGCCGGACTCCCATGCCCCGACTACGTCAGCATTGTCGGGTTCGACGACCTTCCCCTTACCGCGATGCTCACGCCCGGGCTGACGACTGTCCGGCAGCCGGCGCATGAGTTAGGCTTTGGCGCCGTTACAATGCTGCTAGACATGCTCGATGGTGCAGAGCCAGGTCCCGTCGAGGTTCTTCCGGTCGCTGTTCAACTGCGTCATTCGGTGTGCTCGCCACGGCAAGTGCTGTGACGGCGCGCGTTCTTGTCGTCGGCGCCGTGAATGTGGACCTGGTGGTAGCGTGCGGCCGCCTGCCGCGCCCTGGGGAAACGGTCGTCGGACCTCGGGTTCACCATTATGGCGGGGGCAAAGGCGCGAACGCTGCCGTCGCAGCCGTTCGCGCAGGGGCGGAAGTCCGATTCTGCGGAGCGGTCGGCGCGGACGATTCGGGTTCGGAGGCGCTCGCCGACTTGCGCGCGGAGGGGATCGATGTCTCCGACGTGATCGTGCTTGATGGGGTGCCGACCGGCACGGCGCTGATCATGGTGGACGCGCAAGGCGAGAATCAAATCGCTGTCGGAGCGGGTGCCAACGCTGCCATCACCCCAGCTTCGGTCATTGCCGCCGTTGAGCGATCCGCCGGCTGGGCGGGCTGTGTTCTCGTCAGTGCAGAGATTCCGCCCGAAGCTGTCGCAGCGGTGCTGGAGTCCGCCGCCGCCAAGGGCATGCGTTGCGTGCTGAACCCCGCTCCCGTGCATGCGGCGATGTTGAACCTTCTCACGTTTGCTCCTCTGCTGACGCCGAACGCGTCGGAGCTTGTGGATCTGTATGGGCTGCTCGGCGCCGAGCAGGACGCCTCGGTGGCGGAGATGGCGTTGGCTTTGTCCAGGCGAACCACCGCTCCAGTCATAGTTACCCTCGGCGAACACGGCGTGCTGGTGTGCGAGAGCAGCGGGAAGGCCACGCGCCTCTCGTCCAGCGCTAACGTCGAGGTCAAAGACACAACCGGCGCGGGAGATACGTTCAATGGCGTATTCGCAACCGCGCTTGCGGACGGCGCCTCTCTCCAGCAGGCAGTCGCTCGCAGCGTTTTTGCGGCGACGCTTTCCGTAGGCTCGATCGGCGCGCGCTCGGGCATGCCACGGAAGGAAGCGCTCGATGCCGCTCGCGTTGTCAAGATCGAGGAAGGCAGCGAACGCGCATCTCCAATTGAATGAGATAGCTGCTGATTGTGACTTGCTTCTGTAGCTCCTAGGCCGGATCGCGGTTTTTTGCCGGCGGGATGTAGAAGGAGACTTTGCGAAGCCGATCGATCGTGCGCCATGAATTGCGCTGACCGGCAAACAGCCGAACGATGTCGCCCGGGCCGACCGTAATGGTCTCCCGTGTGTCTTCGAACGTGATTACGGCACGGCCTTCGAGGATCACAAAGATTTCGTCGGTCGTCTCGCCACCGATGTGTCCTGGATCCGCCCCCCACACGCCAACCGCTGCGCCGGCGAACTCGGTCACGAAATGAGCACCCGTAGGGACCCGTGTTCCATGATCCAGTGATATGTAGTTTTCCGGATCGAGCGGCGCGGTGAGGGCATTTGCGAGATGTTGGCTCATAGAACCCTTTCTACTCCAAATTCGGCCGCATGGCTAGTCGAAATTGGGGGCGAGATCGTGGAATTTTAGGGCCAGGATTCATCCACGGCATCACGGGCGCGGCAGGAGCAATGACCGGATGAAAGGCGCTTCGCCGATCTCATGCCGTGATGCGCGGCAATAGCGGACAAGCGCGTTGCATACCAATCGAGCAAACTTCCGCACTTTTGCTGCGCAACATAGTCCGTGCCCGCCCAAATCTGCGGCGCAATAGCGCACGCGCTTGCCTGCGGCTCGCCTCCAAGCGAGTGAACTTGCTGCCCGAGGCAATAAGACAGCTTGCGCGAGGCGATGGCATCCAGATTGCATTTCGGTCTGCATTGTAGAAACGGTTCCAATCCCGGGGGTCGGAGTGGGTGGCTGGCATGTGGACGACGAGGATTGGCAGTTTGCGCCGAGCGAAAGACGTCACGGCTGTGAGTCGCGTCTCCTTTGCGGCTGACGCCCTCGAACCGCGTCTCGGCAGAAAGGTCGCATCGCGTTCGGTTTTTCACACTTCGTCGCGGCTGGACATCCACGGTGCAATATCTACGACGCCTCAGCAATTTAGGGGTAAGACAGCCATGAGGATGCACAGCCGAGCTTTTCCATCTCTCCCTGGCATGCTCATGCGCGTTCTTGCTGCATGTATTTTCGCCTGGCCATCGGCGTATGCGCAAACGGCAGCTTCGACAGGATCGCAGCAAGCAAATCGGATCGAGGAGGTTGTCGTCACTTCACAGAAGCGATCCGAGAAACTGAAGGATGTCCCGATAAGCATATCGGTGCTCGGCGGACAGGAGCTGGCACGGTCGCATATCGCCGGTTTTGAAGATATCACCCGAACTGTACCCAGTGTCTCGTTCGCCGCAGGCGGCGGCGGCAACGGTGTCGGCGTGGGTGAGGACGATATCGAGATTCGCGGCGTCAGCTCGAGTTCAGGCACGGCCACAACAGGCCTGTACCTGGACGATACGTCGATTACGGTCAACCAAAACTCGGGCGTGGGCGCGGTGGAACCCTTGGCGGTGGACATTGACCGAATCGAGGTCCTTCGTGGCCCGCAAGGCACGCTCTATGGAGCGAGCTCCGAGGGCGGGACCGTCCGGTATATCCAGAACCAGCCGAAGCTCGACATCTATGAGGCGAAATTAACCAGCGATCTCTCGGGCACGTTCCATGGCGGTTTCAACTACATGGAGCAGGGTGTCGTCAATATCCCGGTCATCCCGCAGAAGCTCGCCGTCCGCGCGAACATCGCTTATGGAGACGACAGCGGCTGGATCGACAATTATTCATTGTCAGGGGTACAGCAAAAGACCGGCGTGAACGACGTTCGCCATGAACTTCTGCGTCTTGCAGCAATCTATACGCCGACCGACTCGCTCACCATCACGCCGGACATTTTCTTCCAAAGGAACTACCAGAGCGCTGCGCCAATCTTCGAGATACAGGATCCAGCGTTTGCCGCCTCAGACTCCTTCATTATTCCTCCCCCGGTATCGTCGGACGGGCTCTACCGGCAGCATTTTCTGGTAACCCAATATGCCAGGGACACGCTCTTCGCCCCCAGCCTGACGGCGAAATACGCGACCTCGTTCGGCGACTTCACCTCCGTGACAAGCTATGTCAACCGCAGTTTCGACAGGCAGGATGACGGGACCGATTTCGATAGCTACTATATCGGCAACTATCTCAACGAATTTACGCCAAATCCGAAGAATCTGAGTGTCATCGGCAACCTTCCCTCGCCGATCGTGCAACCCGCCATTTTCAGGACGTTCTCGGAAGAACTGCGCTTTGCCTCGAGTGCTTTCGGCATTTTTGGCATGCCAAGTCACGCCGTCGGCGGATTATATTACTCCGACCAGCAGGAGGTCGATCATGTCCTCGAGCGAGACCTCGGAATCGACTCCGCTTTCCAGCAGATCTACGGCTATGGCATCAACAGTCCGCAATCTGTGCTCGGCGACCCATCCGTGCCCAATTATTGGACGAATGATGTGACGGATATTTGGTCCAGCACGCAGCAAACCAGGCAGTATGCGGTCTTTGGTCAGGTTGACGTCGATATCCTTCCTGATCTTCATGCCTCCGCCGGGTTGAGATATGTCTATGCGACAGTCTCTTCGAGCGTTTATACGCCGCCGCACTTCTTTAATGACTTTCCAGCCAATGGCTCCAGCTACGTGTTCGGATTTCAGAAGGATTACGCAGCGACACCCAGATTTTCGCTGCGTTACGACCTATCCCCTGCCACCAATGTCTATACCACCGTCGCCAAGGGATATCGACTCGGCGGGTACGACACCGAACCGGCTCCCACCGGCCCCGGAAATGTATGCACGAAGGACTATGAGCTCCTCGGAATCAAGGGAGCCTCAGATGGTTTTGGGCCCGATAATGTGTGGAGCTATGAGGCCGGCACGAAGACGCGGCTGCTTGATGGCGCGCTTTCCGTTGATCTGGCCGGCTACGATATCGAATGGAACAATATCCAGCAGGCCTTCATTCTGCCTTTCTGCGGGTTCCCATATGCACTTAATATCGGCAGCGCCCGAAGCTACGGCGGAGAGTTTCAGATTGCCTATAAGCCGCGCAGTCTCCCCGGAACTACCCTTGGGATAAATGGTAACATCTCGCACGCAACCATCGTCAGCTCGGACAGCCCGACGATCGCGGCCGCGGGGGAGGACATCTTGTTTGTGCCTCACTATCAACTGACCTTTCTGGGCGGCTATCGTTGGCGGCTCAGTGACGACACGTCGATTCTGTTCCACCTTGACTATGACATGACAGGCCTCTCGCACGGCAGTTTTATTACGAGCAATCCTGGATACATCAATCATCCCTACGGCGTTCTCAACGGCTCCGTAAGTTTCATCCACGGTGACCTGGAATTCAATCTCTATGCAAAGAACCTGACGAACGACCAGACGCTGATCCAAACACCGTCACTTAATCTTCAGGTCGCCGGCTACACCGTCAGACCGCTTACCGTGGGTCTCACGGTGACCAAGAAGTTTTGACATGGGCAGCAGACACATAACGCTGCAAGCTTCACTGCCCTCCGAGCCTTATCTGTTGAAGACCGCAATCGGCAACCAGCAGGACTGACTTCATGGCCGCACGACACCATCGGCTGGCAGGCTCGGAGGTTCCTCTCATCGGCCAGGGAACGTGGCGCATGGGCGATGACCCAGACCAGGAGATCAGGGCGTTGCGCCTTGGCATTGACCTGGGAATGACTTTTCTCGACACGGCTGAGTTGTATGCAGACGGTCGTTCGGAAATGGTTGTCGCCGGGGCCATACGGGGGCGCAGGGATGATGTCTTCCTCGTGAGCAAGGTCATGCCAGACAACGCTACAGAGGAAGGTACGGTTAGTGCCTGTGAGGCAAGCCTTTCTCGCTTGGGGACGGACCGGCTCGACCTTTACCTGCTGCACTGGCGACGCGAGATACCTTTGCAGGAGACCGTTCGGGGCTTCGAACGCCTTTTGAAATCTGGGAAAATCCGTTCTTGGGGCGTGAGTAACTTTAACGTGGACGATCTTGACGATCTTCCCTCTGGTTCAGTCCCTGCTGCGAATCAGATACTCTACAATCTTGCCCGGCGGGGACCTGAGGCAGATTTATTGCCACGTTGCGCAAGCGCGGGGATCTCGGTTATTGCATACTCGCCGATCGAAAAGGGGCAACTACTGACCAATTCGGTCCTTGCCGAGGTCGCGCGCGCTCGGAGTGCGACGCCCGCTCAAATAGCTCTCGCTTGGGCGGTCCGAGACGGAAACGCGGTCGCGATCCCAAAGGCGAGTTCACTCAAGCACGTTGTAGAGAACGCCGCGGCGCTAGAGTTGGTTCTGTCCGGAGAGGAAATCACTGCTCTCGATCGAGCGTTTCCCGCGCCGGGTATTGTGCCGCTTCAGACGCTCTCCTGAAAGGACTGTTCAATAGCACGGGTGAGCCGGAACGTTCCGTGACCAAGAACTGAGCAATGAGGCTTGCCTCGAAAGGAGAGCTATGACGGCCGAACTTCCCTCTCTGTGGCGGAATATTATCGCTAACGCGGATTGCTACAAAAACTCTCACTGGCGGATGTACCCCGAGGGAACATCACACGTATCTAGCTACCTTGAGTCGCGGGGCGGCCGCTACCCTGTGACACTATTTGTCGGTCTTCAGGCGTTTATCATCGACTACCTGATGCACCCTCTAAATGCGAGAGACGTTGACGAGGCGGAGGAGGTTCTCCGCTCGATGAGTATCCCGATCAACCGACAGAATTGGCTCGATCTCATCAACGATCACAATGGGTACTTACCGGTTGAGATCGAGGCGGTCCCCGAGGGGACGGTGCTTCCGACGGGAAATGTCCTCGTCCAGGTCGTAAACACGGATCCGAAGTACCCCTGGCTCACCGGCTTCATCGAGACCGCGATCCTCCGAGCCGTGTGGTATCCGACAACGGTTGGAACCGTCAGCTGGACCGCCAAGCAGTTCCTCCGCGAGGCTTTCGAGCGTACCTCGGATCACCCCGAGTTACTTCGACTGTACCTTCATGACTATGGCGCTCGTGGCGTCAGTTCGTTTGAATCGGCAGCCCTGGGCGGCATGGCGCACCTGGTGAATTTCGATCAAACGGATACGGTGCCCGCTTATCTGGCAGCGCGGCGGTTCTACGATGACACTCGGCCCGTCAACGGCGCATCGGCGTTCCAGGAACATTCGGTCATCATCGCTGCCGGGCGGCAACGCGAAGCAGATACGTACCGTGCTCTCCTTGCAGACGCCGGCGCCGGCGTAGCAGGTTTACTCCTAGACGCGTATGATCATGAGAATGCAGTGCGCAATATCGTGAGCAAGGAGTTACACGACGAAGTTGCATCGTTTCCCGGCTTGGTGATCATCCGTTGCGACTCCGGGGATCCTGTAATGACTCCCGTTGACACGATCGAATGGTTGATGGAGGCCTTCGAAACCACAACGAACAGCAAAGGCTTTAAGCTATTGCCCGCAAACCTAAGGGTTGTACAGGGCGATGGGCTCACACCGGTCACCCATGCAGCGATATACAACGAGATGGAACGCCGTGGTCTCGCAGCGGACAATCTCCTTTGCGGGATGGGCGGAGGACTTCTGCAGCAAGTGAACCGAGACACTTTGAATTTTGGGTATAAGGCGAATGCGGTCAAGATTAATGGTGAATGGATAGGCATCCAGAAAACGCCAAGGGGCAGCAAGATGAAGCGATCCAAGGCAGAACGGTTGGCCTTGCAATATTTCGACGGCGACTACCGCACTGTCCCTCGCAAATCGATCCCTGAAAAGGAGAACCTGCTGGTCCCCGTATTCCGAGACGGCAGGCTTTTGAGAAAATGGAACTTTCGTGAACTGATCGAGCGAAGCGAACGACCAACACCAGCGTACTACGCCAGCGCCACCGCGAAAGACTCACCGAACTGATCGGATGCCAACGTTTTAGAGAGACGCACGCGTCCATTTCCCGGGGATTGCATAATGGTTCTGGTGTCAGACCCGGTCACATAACAGGTGCGCCATTGAGCCGGATCAATCTGCATATCGATACCGATGGCGGCACGGATGATGCGTTGGCACTTCTCGTGGCCGCACGTCTGCCTGGGGTGGACATCATCTCCGTTTCGACGGTTTTTGGCAATGTGCCGGTGGAAACGGCAACCCGGAATGTGCTGCTGATGCGCGCGTTGGAGCGCCAGAGCTGGCCGGTGGCGGTGGGAGCCGCAGCGGCGGCGGATGGTTTTACGGGGGGTGGTACGCATGTGCACGGCCAGGACGGGCTGGGCGGTTGCGTATCGAACATGCCAGACTCGATCGTGAATGCTTTACCGGAAATCGGCAGTCTGTCCACCGCGTCATCAACCCACTGGCTTGAGGAGGGCGGCCCGATCGTGGTGCTCGGGCTCGGTCCAGCCACCAATATTCCGCTGATCGTTGAACGCTACGGAGTGGCGCGGATATCACGTATCGTCCTGATGTCCGGTGCCATCTTTGATGCCGGCAATGTAACGCCCACCGCCGAGTTCAATGCGTGGTGCGATCCTGCTGGCTTGGCGAAGGTGCTTGGCCTTGGCCTGCCGGTAACACTGGTGCCGCTCGATCTTACCCGCAAGATCCAGCTTTCAAGGCAGGTGGCCAATGCGTGGGCGGAAGCCGCGGGGCCGCAGGACCTGTCGGTTCGTCTGGTCGTCGCGGCGCATCGACACTACATGGACATGTATACGCAGTCTGAGGGGATCGATGGCTGCGTACCGCACGATCTTCTCGCCGTGCTGGTCGCTTGCTGGCCAGACCGTTTCTATACCGTCTCGGGCCATGTCAGCGTAGAAATGGAAGGCCCTAGGAGAGGTCTTACTGAGTTGAACGTGGATGCGCAGTCAAGCAATTGCGTGGCGACCGGAGGAAGATTGAAGTGGGTACGGGAAGGGCTGCGCACACTTAAATTTGCGTAACGCCTCGTCATACCGTTTGCGATCTGGCGGACAAGTCGCAACAGAGGCTTTGCCGACGCGCAATCGTTGGGTAGTCCTGAATTCTTTGATTCGGGCGGATCTTTGTTCAACGGCCGCAAGCGGATCGACGCGCTGAAGGCCGGTGCGATTGGTGAAGTGGTCGAGGCGCCACGGTGCATAGGCCGGCAGTGTGGGTGACGCTTGCTCCAACGCGCGAACCGCACCAAGGCTTTGGGAATGGGGTTCGCCTGTGCTGTAGTTCGTCCCCAGGACGACAAAGGCAATCTTGCGACGAGTCATATGGTTTTGGTTCCAGATGTCTTTGATCCGCTGTCACGTTGCCGAAAATGTGGAGAAAAGTGCTCGCGGGAGTGGAAAAAACCTGGGCTGTCAGGCGGCCAGTCGTTGCTCATGAGCGTGGAGTCGCCCGTCAAGGACAGCAGCTCGGACGACCGCGACGCGGTGGGCTCCGCGCGGCGACCAGCGCATGCGCCGCCGCTTCGCCATCCGCGCGTTCGCGATCTCGTCGACGCAGCCTTCAGCCCG
>Ga0116231_10009688_pt1 | contig 16028 bp, 11 predicted proteins | sample S1TSphgellanicum_2_FD_89695 | JGI IMG/M metagenome (GOLD analysis project Ga0116231, IMG submission 89695) | Host-associated microbial communities from peat moss isolated from Minnesota, USA - S1T2_Fd - Sphagnum magellanicum MG | ecosystem: Host-associated > Plants > Peat moss > Unclassified...
AAATAAAAAAAAAATAAAAAAAATTAAAAAAATTCCGTTTTAAAAAAAAAAAAAAAAAAAAAATCTTTTTCTCAATTTGGAAACAAATCCTAGCCTAGGGGAGTCGGATTTGGCTCATCAATTCTCTTAATGGTCGCAACTCTACCTACTTCACAAAAAATTAACCAAAAAAACCCTGTAGTGGAGATTGTGGACTTCGGTTACAGAACTTTCATTGTTCCCATTCGTTTGCCTTCATTTCTACGGTGTTGATTCATTTTGCTCCTGAGGTGGGAAGTATAATAGGAAAGGGGGAGTAACCAGCATCTCTTTTTTTAGCAAATTTTTTAATGGGAAACACATGTGTACCATGGCTTTATAGCAAATTATATGGAATTTGTTATGCACATGTGGGGACCAGAGTTTTTTTGGGTGCAAAATTTCACCAGAATTAGTGAAAACTAAATGAACAGGGAACATATTTTTTGAAGATTATATTTGTGCATGATGAAATATTTAAGTTTCCATAATTCTTCTTTTGCCTTAAGATACTTTTTAATGTAAATAACAAGGCCACAGTGTGACACACCCCTTGTTTGTATAGGAGAAAAGGTCTAACTTTTATATGGAAACAAGAGGGGAGGGGGGGTGATGTTTTTGTGAGTTGAAGTTTTCCAATTAGGTAGGTAGTTGGGTTAATACACAGTTAGTAAGCAAAAATGAAGTTCAAAGAGCAAAGTAGATAGGTCATTAGGGTAGGTAGGCATGTAGGTAAACAAATTAATAGGTAGGAAGAAAGTTACACTAGCTAAATAGATAGACAAATTATTACATAAAAAACAAGTTACCTTATCAAGGTGACTAAGTTTATAAAGTACTTATGTCAATAGGGTGGTTGTGCATATAAGATAATTAAGTCAGTAGGATAACTAGTTATTAAGGTAGTTATGTCAATAGGGAATAATAAATAAGGTACCAAAGTTGGTACAATACTTATGAAAATAGGAAGGTGAGTAGGGTAGCTATCTGTGAGGTCAGATCCAAGGGATAACGACCAAGAACCAGAAAAAAAAAAACTAAGTATAATGATCAACATAAAAATAAAAAAAACTTTGATGAACCCCATCTGGCATCGAATAAAAAAATGCAACCCATCCAATGGACAAAACGGCCAACTAGGGCATTGGTGGATGCTGGTTTACTCTGGCCTTTCATCCCATCCATGAAATCCCATAACAAGATTTTTTGGATGGTGCATTGGTGGGTGCTGGATCACTCAGGCCGGTGCTGGGTCACTCAAGTCGATGGAAGTGAATTTATACAAATTATTAAAAAAAGTCTTATGGAACCCACAATAGTACAAATTACTTCAAAAGTCTTCCCCAATGGTGGAACCAACAGTAGGACAAATTACTTCTACCCACTCTTCTAGTATGATGCCATTTTTCATTAGCTACTAATTACCGGACTACCATTTGATGCTTGAAATTTGGGGTGTTATCAAACATGCATTTTATCTTTGAAATTTGCAGTGTGAATTTAAAATTTCCAGAATAAAGACCTACTCCAATGATTTTAGTGTAAATGGAGGGCACCTAGAAGAATGTGGGCATTTCAAATGAAATACCTATAAGAACAAGCATTACATTGGCATATGAAAAGTTATTATAGTGTGACATTAAATGGTGTCATGTATGTTCTTTTAATTGAACTTTATTTGAGGCTCCCTTTCCTCTAATACTCATAGATTTGCCCACTACAACATTTTATTCCGATTTCCATATTATGAACATCACCTTGTGAATGGCCAAGAGTTACTTGGATGCTCTAATCTAATTAAAACTGTAGTTTTCAAAAAAAAATTATAATTTTTGGAGGAATGCATGTGAGTAAGAATTTTTGGATGGGAAGGTGAAAAGTGAAAGTGAAGGAACGAGTGGGGATTTATTTTTTTGGTCTAAGTAATCTACATGTTTTGAGAAGGACGGGAAGGAGAAAGGCAAAAGGGCAAGGAGAAATATGATTTTTCAACACAAGCAAGATTGTGAACCCTCTGCATTCGAGCAATGCACAAATCTTTTGTTTTGAAATTTTGTCTTGCATGTGTGATCTTCACTAGATTGGCCTGTTCATAATCAAAGGATTTTGTTTGGAACTTTTTCACTGTGTGTTTGTTATCTAGTTTGTTGATACATAGTAAGTCTTTGGTGAAGTTCTTTGCATGAACATTGAGCTCAGTTGTGAAAATGTTATGAGAAATAGGTCCAAGGGCTTGGATGAAGTGAATCAATGCATTTGTTTTGCAGCATGAGATAATGTCATGAAATTGGCAGTGATGGGACAGTCTTATTTTGGTGATTGGGAGCCGAGAAAGAGTGACAATTTTTTTTTTTTTCAATTTCAATGTCGCAACCCTACTTTAAGGGAAGTGTGAAGATGAAACTCACACTCTCGAAATTGGGACTTGGGAGTCCTCCGGGACTCCCAAAATTTCAGAGTTCGATTACAGGGGTCAAAACACCTCGCATTGGGGTGTTCTTTATATCATTGGAAAGCTATTGAAGTTTAGATGTCGAAAATGTCCTCGCATGGGCCATTTGGACATCTGCAACACAAGTTATGGCAAAAAGAAGGGTCGGGAGTCAAATTAGCAGTTTGACTCCCGACCACTAAAAGTCGGGAATCGACCTGACCTTGGTGCTTGCAGGTGGAGTGTGACACACCGCTGGAAAGCTCTTGAGGAGAGCTACAACTTTGCTTCAAACCTCATCCCAATCGGAGGTCTAAGCAAAGAGTTATGATCGTGCAAAGTCCCGGGAGTCCAAATCGGGACAGTTTCGGGACTCCTCCTTGGGAGTTTCGGGACAAAAAGCCATTTGGATGTGGGTGCCGCGAAGAGGCACAGAATATACTATATGGGGGAAGGTGGTGGCTTCCCTAGAGTCCAAGCCGTGGTGAGTCAAGTGAATCCAGAGTTGCCCGTGGTTTGTCCTAACACCAAGGGTGCTTTAGAATGTGAACTAACCAACTTGTTGGTTAGTTTGATGCAGGTTCAAGTAAGTGAATAGCTTGTCACTCTTCCTAGTCCCATCCCAGAGCTTCAGCATGCCCCTCTACCCCTTCTAGTGCTAAGAGCTGGGAGCGTGCCCCAAGTTCTTCACAATTCCGCTGTGAGAATAACTTAGACCCAACTTGAGTCTAACTAAGGACTTGGGAGCGCGTCATTCAAGCTATTACATTAAACTCCCAGACCATACAAACCATGCAACTGATCTGAAGTCTAGTTTGAAGAACTTCTTAGGAAAGGAAGAAAAATGATTCAACCCTACAAAACTTGATTTATAGACACACCGTAGATTTAGAAAATGTACAAAGGAACAAGAAAAAGGAAAAAGGAGAATTTACAAGATGTCAAGGTAGCTTAAACTAGATGTCAAAATCTCTCCATGTCAAAAATTGATCTCTTATAATAAGTTGGCCATATTTGTCCATGTCAAAAATCAACCATCTGAAATAGGCTAGCCGTGGTTATGGGAGGTGTATCTTGTAGGGGTGGAAGTCGAAAAGTAGTCAAGCCAATAGCTATCGCTCGACTTAAGATAAAAGATGTTTGCATCCTTTGCAAAATTATTCAAATTTTTTGATGGTCTGCTTTTTATGTTGTTGAGTGTAAGATATAAAGTATTCATGCTCTGGAGTCAGGACTCTCTTAGTATAACAAAAGGTGTCCTTGTATGTCAAGTGATTTCACTCGATTTTGAGTGAATTCACTAGTTGTAATGAACGGGGACCAATGAAGAGATAATGAACTCATTGGTCTAGTGAACAGAGATTAGTGAACTGCACCCACATTTTGTAGTAATGTCTGCAGCTCATTTTTTCATTACAACAGATTAACTATTGCTGTAAAATTTCTAATTAAATTAGTAACTAATTAGTCTGTAGTAACTAGTTATTGAGGGGATTAATTTACTGCTGTAAAATTACTGACAGAGTTGCAAGTGGGACATAAAAGTCCTAGGTTTTGACGTCACTGGAGGGACGGCTATTTCACTAGCTGTGAAATCGTCATCAGGTGCTATGCTAGAAACTTTACCGATGGACTTTACCGATAGTTAGAAAATCGAAATTTTACGAATGGCCTGCAAAGAATCGAGTTACTTGGATTGCCTAAGAAAATGGTTAGGGGTAGTTCACCAGATCCTGAAAATTAATATGTTTCTTGACTCCCCCAAGAGCGCCTTCATTAAAAGTGCCTGATTGAGGTGGAGCCAAGGGCCTTACTTCTAACAAAACGCACAAATATTGTGCTAGAACATTGTCTGTAAATAGCAGTTACACATTGATTGGTAGTTCACTCCAAATAATAAAGAAAACAAATTTGGACCATCAACTCTAGTGACCTCAAGAGCCTGAAAAGAAAAAGTCTATAAGATTAAACATAAACTTATTCTGCTCAGCAGTGAAAAAAATGATCCTATTTTAGCATTTTCATTGGTTCTTTAAAATCCTCACAAATCTATCAAACCCTATTACACAATTAAATGTTAGTTCACTGAAGATAATTAAGGAAAAAAGTTCAGAATACCAAATTCAGAAATTTCATTGGTCATAACATTTTTTTGCACACCTACACATAAGCCTATTCAACACCCTTTGTATATTATTACACTAATATTATAACCCTTGTCTGTAAATAGACAAGGCCCTTGGAGCAATGAATACCCCTCCATAAAGCAGTGGCAAATTTTTTTGTATATTAGTGTATTAATAGGCATACTGATGGTGTTGAATAGTATTGAAAATCGATCTCATGAAGGCTTTGGTTTTGTGATGATGACAGTTTGTTTTAGTAGTTAATTTTCGGTATTACACCAAATTTCTGGTTCTATGTTTTCAGTTTGTGCTTCTAACTCCTTTTGCTTATCACCGTGAAAAATAACAATCTCCTTTGCATCCACTTTCAATGGTTCGACTCCTCCTTAGCCTCTTGTTGGTTCACTCTTCTTCCACTCGTTTCCTCATAATCCTCTTTAATACGTTCTTCATACTATGACGTTACACAACTTGAACAAAATAAAATAAAAAAGATTTGTTTATGATTTTCTTTTGTTTGGGACTTATATAGTTGTATGTTACTTGTTACATCAACAAAGTGAATAATACAATAAGATTTGTTAAAACATAAAAGTTCGCTTCTTTGGAAGAGACAAATAGCTCTAACCAAAATAAAGTCATTGAACTAAAAATCTTGATTCTATATATGTGGTATGGTTGTCAAATGTTAAGGCCATTCAATGAAATCTTGGGTTTTCGGTACGTAAATGAAATAGGAGTAAAAGAATGAACACTTCAATTTTGCAACATTAAATGACAAATAATCACAAATAGTTTATAAAATCAATATTATAAATAGACTGTATGTTTTTATCATGTAAAAAATTTCAAACTTGCAAAAAGACTTTCAACTTCAAATGAGAAGTACAAAAACATATATTTGAACAAAAAAAACAATAAAGAACTTGAAGAATTTTATTTCCTTTAGAGTAAAATTGAAATATCATTACCCAAAAAGAATTATAAAAGCTTCCCCACAGAAATCTTTTGAAGGGATCACAAATGCTAGATTATTCCAAAAATCAAAGAAATCCCAAAAGCTTCTTTAAGATTCATAGTAAATCCTATTTAGAAATCCTTATCAAAAGATAGTTCTAATTATATACATTTTGAAATTGGTGAAACGTTTTTGGTAACAACAAATTTAGTAACAAAATTTGGTAGAGAAAATCCAATAATAAAAATCAATAACATTAAATTTAATATTACAAAAATTGGTAATTATAGTTTTTTTTTTTTTTCCTATTCTATGGGGGGCATGGGGTTTTTGAATTTCATTTTGTGAAGTTTGGGGGGATTTTTGTTGTTTTTAAAAATTTGGGGGTTTTAAATTTTCTTCTTATCATTTTTGGGGTCCTCATTTTCTTTTTTGGTGTGAAGAGGGGAGGCCGTGCTTTGTTCTTGTGAATTTTGAGCCTTTTTTGTTTTACTCTTTGCAGTTCCAAAGTTTTCAATTTTTCTTGTTATTCATTTTATGGGTTTTCAAAAAAAATTGTGTGAAGTTTCGCATGGGGGGAGAGATGGGTATTTGCCTTTCTTTTTGTGAACTTTGAAAGTTTTTTATATTTGTGTTTTTAAGTTCCAAAGTCTTCAATTTTCTTCTTTCCATTTTGGTGGTCCTTCACTTTTGTTTTAGGAGTGAAGGGGTGGGCATTTTGTTCTTATGAATTTTGAGAGTTTTTTGTTTTACTATTTTAAAGTTCCAAGGTTTTCAATTTTTTTTCTTTTCATTTTGTGGGTCTTCAAAAACTTTTGTGTGAAGTTTTGCAAGGGGGAGAGGGGCTATTTGCCTTTCTTCTTGTGAACTTTGAAAGTTTTTTATTTTCATATTTTGAAGTTCCAAAATCTTTAATTTACTTCTTGTCATTTTGGGAGTTTTCAAAAAAAATTGTGTGGAGTTTCACAAGTGAAGAAATGGGGTATGTGCCTTTCTTCATCTGAATTTCGAAATTGTTTTGTTTTTGTATTTTGAAATTCCGGAGTCTTCAATTTTCTTCTTGTCATTTGGGGGGTCTTCAAATTTTTTGTGTGAAGTTTCACAAGGGGGGAGATGGGGTATTTACTTTTCTTCTTGAAACTTCAAAGGTCTTTTGTGTTGATATTTTAAAATTGCAAAGTCTTCAATTTCTTCTTGTCATTTTGGGGGTTTTCAATTTTTTTGTGTGAAGTTTCACAAGTTAGAAAAGTGGGTATGTGCTTTTCTTCTTGTGAACTTTGAAGGTTTTTTGTTTTCATATTTTGAAATTTTGAAATCTTCAATTTTTCCTCTTGTCATTTTGAAGGTTTCACATGGGGGGGAAATAATGTTTGAGGTATTGTTTTAAAATTTGGGGGTTTTAAAATTTGTTTTGATGGAGTTCAAGGATCCTCAACTTTGCTCTTAATAATTTTAGGGGTTTTCTCAAAAACAATTAAGTGAATTTGAACTTGTTGTCCCATTTTGTCTACATCATTTAAAACTATTGTCTTCACATAACGAATCGTGACCAAAAAAAAAAGAATTAATATCACTCACATTGTTCCTACCCATGGCAATATTCTAAATTAAATTTGGGCACTAAATTTTTGTTTTATACATTTTCCATAGAACCAATGAACGTCTTTTTTTTCCTTTGGAAAAGAGATGGGGTTTTGAAGTGGATGGGATCAATAGTTATCCAATGGTATTAGGTTATTGAAATATAATAACAATAAGGTTAAAGTAAAGGATATAATTTGTGAACATATGAGTTATTGAAGTTTTGAAAGGGGAAAAAACAATTTGGGCAAATCTTTGAATTTTTTCACAATACTAGTTTTGATTTTTTTATATTTATCTATCCTTAATTTAAAAACCATCCAACATTGGAAAAAACACCAAAATCCCAAAATCCCATCTTACCCCTCCTCTTTTCAAAATGTCTTACTCATATTTTATTTTCAATTTTGAAAATTGTTCATCACTATTTCAGATTTTAATAGTCTATGCTTTGAATTAATGAGTTGAGACTTGAACAATGTGTTAGATAGGCCAAATGAAGTACCACCATTCCATAACCTTTCCCCTTGAAGGCAAAGACAACAAAGAAAGCTTTGAGAAAAGTGAAAAAAGGGGAAGTGATATAATAAAGATTGCAAACACAAAAGTCTAGGTTGTTTATGCCTCAAGGGGTAGGAAATCAATCTTATAGTTGGTCATTAATGGGGAAGAGAAACATAAAACCTATCATGTTGTTCTTGTAGCATGGCAAGTTGATGTGGGAATATGAGGCTCACAAAAAGCTCTTTGATTTTTTGAATTTTTAAGAAAACCCCAAAATGCATTAAACAAACACAACAAGGAGGATTATGGTTCAACACATGCACAATATTGTGATGAAAGCCATTAAAACAACTATTGTTATTGTGCCCCAATATGTTTCTCTAACTTGTGATAATAAGGAAACTAGAAGAACTAAAATGTGCCATGAGGATCCGGAAAGCTAGCCACAACGCGCGCCAAGGTAACAGTTTGTTGCGAAACAAGCTCCTAAACCCTAGTAGCAGCGGCAGTGGCGACGGCGACAGCACAGCTCTCACTCCACCAATCAACCTCAGAGGAATTGCTCTGGCTGAGCGATCCACTAGCCTACCGGCGTAAAACGACCGTGACTTCCAATCTACGACAAGTCCATCGACACCAAAAAGCTCGCCTTTGAAGGATACGCAGCACGGGTATGGAACACCTATAAATCTGGCGGCTCTTGGAGGATTCATGTTGCGATCGCAACACGGAAGCTAAGAAGCCAGCTCAACTCCTATGCGATGGCAACCTCAACGAAGGCGACGCTTTTCGACCGCCAGTGCCACAAGACACTCCCCCCGCGATGACACAAATCATGGCGAAAGCTGCCGAGCTTCCAAATCGGACCCACTTCTTCGAGGTACCTCCCCATACCTTTCTCTCTCCTTGCACCTCAGACTTGTCAGCTAGGAATGCAGGCTCAAGTTTTGGTTTTAGGGGCTTGGACGTCGTTGCTACAGGACAAGTGGCTCGAGAAGACCTCTCGACTGCCAAGGAAAAAGCTCCAAGCTCGAAGCATGCACATAAAAGAAGGATAGCTGCCTTCACAACTGCCCCATACACCCTTCCACTCAACAAGCCTCTAGGCAGCAGATCAGGAACTGCTTCTCCTCCAGGAGAAGAACCTCAAGGCCCATCGCCGATGGACAATGACTTGGAGCTCGAGGCAGAATTTCCATCAGATATGATCGCAGAAATGCAGGAAGGAGCTGCAAGAAAGGCGCGAAGGATGGCCCTCGGACGAACCATTGGAGGTAGACCGACGATAAAGGTTCTAAACGATTGCCTGAAACTACACCTAGCGACCTCCTTTGTATCAGCGACCTTACTAACACGCGTGTTCTTTGAAGCCCTCTTCTCGAACAAAAAAGGAGCGAAAACGACCTGGAAAATCACCATGGTCAATTGGAGCAGTATGAGCTTCTTCTTTTCCAGGTATGTTTCAAATTTTGACGCCAGCGCTCAAGGAGCGAAGGCGCTACTCACACACACGGTAAAAGTACAATTTCCAGACCTTCACGAACAATTTAAAAATGAAAAAGCTCTCACAATCATGGCTAGCAAAATTGATGATGTACTGGAAATAAAGCCAGCAGATCTGTACGTGAAAAGACATGCAGGTCCGATGATCACGATGGAAATCCAGGACATCACCAGATTCGTTGGACACATCCGCATTCCCTCGATGGCGGAACGAGCAACTCCAAAGGACACAATTCTACAAAAAATACTATACTCAAGCATACCAAACCAGTGCAGGAAATGCCGCCACTTTGGCCACTTTGCTCGGGCATGCATTGTTTCCAAAGCACCAGTTTGGGATGGAAGTGCACCGATGGGCAAGCTCCCAACCTGGAGCGAAAAAGTAGCAAGGGGGTCTGCCCCCTTAGCCCCGAGCCAAACCACCGCTCCCACACGTAACAACTGGAAGTGGCAAGGGAGTTAGAACAATCACCCCAAAGAGGCAACGGGAAAACCCCCCCCGGAGGCACATAATAGAGCAGGTTAGACACCACGATCCCTCCCAGAGAACCTTGCAGTTAGGAACGCAAAAAGGAACCCAACCTCGGGGAAATGGAAGCAGAATTCCCTGGCCAGCAACAAGGTGGACCAAGCAATGGGAGAGCCGAAGGCCCTTCCGGCCCATCCCCTAGCCGGAAACCCCAACGCTGCTCGGCCAGGGGACAGGGGGTGGGAAGAAGGGGCGGTTGGGAGCAATGCACCAAAAACGAAGCTAATCTTCGACCTCCCGAGAGGGCGCAATAGCGCAGCCCAAAGGAAATGGGCAGATGCCAACCCATTCGAAGCCTTGAATGGGGAGGATGATGCTTCTAGCTTCCTCAGGAAAGCCCCGGAAGCTCCAAAGGGAGACTGGATTTTTCAAGGGAAAAAAGAGGTCAGAAACACTTTGAATTCCACCATTCTTTTTTCGACTCACTAGGGATCCCTTTACCAAGGAATGCGGATCCTTGCAGAGCAAGCATCTGGCATGTTCTCATGAGAAAAAAAGGCACATTAAAGGAGGTCTTGATCCACTCAAAGAACCATGCCCTACCAAGCCTCCCTGTCGGACTAAGGATTGTAGCAGAAGAGGAAGAGGACTGGTCCTCCCAACTAGCTATGGGAGAACTAATCAAACATGTGGCAACTGGTCTGGAGGAAAACGTCTTCAGGCACCAGTTGCCATTGAAGGAAGCTCTCCACATAGAATGGAGCTGGAGGGAAGAACCAAACAAAGGCAGTTCCGAATGCACTATTCTGGCCCACGTCCCTACCGGAACCAATCCGATTAACATTCAGAACAAGAAGCATCTACACTGGAAGGCACTGGATGCGATCTTTGTCATGAATAACAACGTGGAGTCTGTAGCTCTGGCACATAACCTCCTGCAAAAAAAAGGAAATGAGGGAGGAGACCGCCAATCCCACAAAAATATGACCTCCAATGCAATGGCCTCACCTCAAGCCGCTAGGAAGAAACATTTCACGCCCCTGGACCTAGAGCGCTCCCAAGCTCCAAATGCGGTCACCTCCAACACCACCCCCTTGGCGCAGAAATATGAGACAGACCAAAGCAAAGACAACATCGGGAAGAAAATATTGACACATGGATCGATAGGCAACTCTGCCACCTTGAAACCGCCTTCCAATGAATAGAAAGGCCATCACCATAGCTTCCTTGAACGTGAGGAGCTTAGGGAAGAACTCCCCAAAGCAAAAGGAGATCAGGACGTGGGTCACCTCCCTGGCCATGCCCCCCAAATTCTACTCCTACAGGAACACCACCTAGGGGAAGCAAATTCCTTCACCTCAACCAAAGGAGTCGAATTCTAGAAAGGAGTCTCCTTTTGGAACTACGGCATCCCAATGGGACGTTCGCAAAGACTGAGCGTGGGCACTTCTATTGTGGTGGACAGATCCTTCGCCCCCCAAATTACCTCCAACGGCATCCTCCTGGAAGGCAGAGTTCAATTCATAACCTTCCAACTCCTAGACAACGAAAACCTGACAATTATCAACATATACGATGCCCACACCTCAAACGAGCGGGCGCAAATGTGGAGGCGGCTAAGCGAGGCCAGCTTTGACATCGCCCACGTAATTGTAGGTGGCAACTTTAACCACCTGGAAGAAACGAACTGAAGAAGGAAAGCACGGGAACGCTTGATGCTAAAAAGAGCAGCGACCACCTGGCACCACATGATGCTACAGTATGGAGTAACAAAAACTTGGAAACTTGGACAGCTTTTGAAAAATGTCCAAAAAGGAATACACCTTCTGACGCGCTCCCAAGTCCCTAGTTAGACCCAAGTTGGGTCTAAATTACTCAAGCAACGGAATTGTGAGGAACTTGGGGCATGCTCCCAACTTTCAGCATTAAAAGGGGTAGAGGGGCATGTCGAAGATTCGGGATGCGACTAGGAAGAGTGACAAGCTATTCACTTACTCGAACCTACATCAAACCAACCAACAAGTTGGTTAGTTCATTTTCTGGAGCACCTTTGGTGCTAGGACAAGCCATGGGCAACTCTGGACTCACTTGACTCACCACGGCCTGGACTTGGGGGAAGCCAGCACCTTCCCCCATATAGTATACTTTGTGCCTCTCCGCGGCACCCACATCCAAATGGCTTTTTGTCCCGGGACTCCCAAGGAGGAGCCCCAAAACTGTCCCGGTCTAGACTCCCAAAACTTTGTGCGATCATAACTTTTTGCTCAGACCTCTGATTGGGATGAGGTCTAAAGCAAACTTGTAGCTCTCCTCAAGAGCTTTCTAACTGTGTGTTGCACTCCACCTGCATGCACCGAGGTCGGATCGATTCCCGACTTTTAGTGGTCGGGAGTCAAATTGCTAGTTTGACTCCCGGCCTTTCTTTTTGCCATAACTTGTGCTACAAATGTCCAAATGGCCCATGCAAGGCCATTTTCGACATCTAAACTTCAATAGCTTTCCAATGATATAAAGAACACCCCAATGCAAGGTGTTTTGACCCTTGAAATCAAACTCTGAAGTTTCGGGAGTCCCGGAGGACTTCCAAGTCCCAATTTCGGGAGTGTGAGTTTCATCCTCACACTCCCTCTAAATAGGTTGTGACACCTTCGACAATGGTAGAGCTGTGGCATGCTCGAACGTTTCATGGATAGACAAATTCCTTGTCTCCCACGAACTAAACACGAAAGGGGGGCGAATCAAGGCTGCTACGTCCGTGCGAAAACTATTGGACCACTCCCCCCTAGCTAGCTGACCCCCCTAAGAAAAACAAATATTTTGATTCCTTTCTATTGGGGGACAAGAAATGTAAGGCAACAATGTTGTAGGCGTGGGAGGGGGAAACACCCAAACCCACAAAAGACATAAAATGGGCCCCCTGGTTAGAAGCCACCACCCAAAGAGTGATTACTTACAACACCTTGCTAGTCAAGGAGCAGAATTGTCTGAGAGGCGCACAAGTTGGGGCCCACTCCAGAAAAATCCAGTTAATGAAGGTACAGCTCCAACTAGACCCAACGAACGAGCACATACGCGACATGCTCTCTAAGTCGCAAGGAAAATTGGCGAAACACTTCCAGGCTTTAGTAGAGCATTACAACCATCACTCAATAGCTAGATGGCTGAAGTACATAGTTATGACATTCTTCATTTTGTACATTAAAATTCTTTAAAATTCTTCATTTAGCACCTTGTCATAACATTCTTTACCCGCGAATATTTACCAAATTACACTGGTTGATCTATAAATTTTTTTAAAATTCTTTAAAATTCTTGCTTCTTTGGGCTTCCATAACATTCTCGCACCAAGAATGTCATAACTATGCTGAAGTACAGGGACACCTACTCTAAGATGCTCTTCAATTTCCACTGAATCGGCAAGAAAAGAACTCTTTTGAAGGAGCTAGAAGTTGACGAAAGGACAATCACCAAACAAGAAAACCTCTCCCACTACATTTCACAATTCTATGCCAACTTATACACATCCGAACTACATTCTGTGGCCATTGGGGAAGCCCAAAGGAGGTGCTAGGAGAGTGTTCCCTCCCGAGTCACAAAGGAGATGAATTCCGAAATGACTCAAGAATTATCCTGGAAGAGGTGGCAGAAGCCATCACCTCGCTACCCAAGGGGAAAGCTCTTGACCATGACAGACTACCAATTGAATTCTTTCAAGAGAATGTGGAAGCCAACACCCCCATGTTCTTCCTAGCATTCTGGGCAATGTTCTCACTAGGGTTGGCCTCGGCCTTCATCAATAAGGGGATGATCACCTTAATACTGAAATTTGGTGACCATTCCAAGCTAAGAAACTAACACCCCATCACCCTTCTAGGTAGCATCTACAAAATACTCACCAAAATCCTAACACGAAGGATTTAGGTATATTTCCCTCTTGTGATCAGACCCAATTAGACAAGTTTCGTGATGGGGAGGAACATCCTGGACAACAACTTTCTAGCCCAGGAATTTCTAGAATGGGCAGTTGAGAGCGGACAAGACCTAGTCCTGCTCCTCCTCAACTTTGAAAAAACTTTTGATAAAATAGAATGGGGCTTCCTCTTCCCAGCCCTATCCAAACTCAACTTTAGCCCCAAATGGATAAAGTGGATCACCTCTATTTATCGGCTAACCTCCTCTTCGGTCAAAGTCAATGGAGAAACTGAAAAAGACTTTAATCTATCTAGGTTGGTAACACAAGGCTACCCCCTAGCCCCATACCTGTTCATCCTAGCGACAAACCTCCTAGGCCACATGCTAGATGACACGAAACACAAGGTGGATGGCCTGACTCTGCCCAAAGGAGGCTGCATCCAAGACCAAACCTTCACAGACGACACCACCCTCTACCTCAAAGGAACCCAAAGCAACCTCGACAATGTCCGAACAGTCCTAGATCTTTTCTACCTCGCTTTAGGGGTAAAGATTAACTGGGGGAAATCCTTTACCATCTAGGCCAACAAAGAAAAGAGAGGTTGTGATACACTCCCAAGCTCCTTAATGGACTCAAATGTGAGTCCAAACTAAAAATAGCGAAAGAGTAAGGAATCGAAGCACGCTCCCTAGCTCATAGCACTTTGAGGGGGTAGAGGGGCGTGTTGGAGCTCCGGGATGGGAATAGGAATAGTGACAAGCATCAACTACTCACACGGACCTACACAAAACCAACACAAGGTGGTTTAGTGCATAGTTGGAGCACTTTTGGTGCTAGGACAAGTCACGGGCAACTCAAATTCACAAGACTCACCACGGCCTGGACTTGGGGGAAGCCACCACCTTCCCCCTTATAGTATACTATGTGCCTCTCCATGAGGCCCACATCCAAATGGCTTTTTGTCCCGGGACTCCCAAGTGGGAGTCCCGAAATTGCCAAAGTTGGGAGTTCCGCGACTTTGGGGCCCCCATAAATTTGTGTGCAAACCTCCGATTGAAATGAGGTCTGAAACAAAGTTGTAGCCCTCATTGCAAGCTTTCCAAGGTATGTCACACGTCACCTGAACGCAAGGAAATCGAGTCGATTCCCGACTTTTAGTGGTCGGGAGTCAAATTGTCAATTTGATTTTCAACCCTTCTTTTGGCTACAACTTGTGTTTTAGATGTCCAAATGGGTCATGCGAGACCATTTTAGATATCTACGTTTCAATAGCTTTCCAATGGTATAAAGATTTCCTTGAGAAATTAGCTTTTGACCCTTGCAATTGCTTTTTGAACATTTGAGAGTCCATCAGGACTCCAACTCCTAAAGTGGAAGTTCCTTTGGGAGTGTGAGGGTTTGTTCCTTCATACTTTCCTTCACTCCCGGGCTTCCCTCTTGGCCCACAACCTTGTAAGCCTTGCCTTAGTTGTAAGCCCAAGGCTAGGGTTGCGACAGGTTGGGAATGGGGACAAGAAGTAGGGCTAAAATGGATCCTTGAGAGTGAAGGAGTGCACTATTTAGGAATCCAAGTTAGCTTCCGACTTCCCACAAAGGCCAACTTTGATAAGCTCATGACCTCTCTCAAAGGCAAAATGATTGCGTGGGGCAGTTGTAACCTTTCTTGCCCAGGCAGAATGCTGGTAACCAACCAGGTCTTGCTTTCATCCATGTGGTACATGGCGGCCTGTTGGAACACCAACCCTAGGATGTGCAACCAAATCAGGGGAGAAGTCTAAAACTTCATTTGGGGAGGTAGAACGTCCAAAACCCGGACAAAAGTCAAGTGGGACTCCTTCACACTCTCCCTTTTCGAAGGGCAACTTAGGAATCATAAACCCCAAAGCCCAGTCTGAAACTCTCCTCGCCAAGCTTCTTATGAGAAGACTATCCCCAGGGGGTGAACCCTGGAAGGAAATCCTGAAACACCGTGCGGACTAGATCCAACTCCCGATCCATGGCAAAGGTCCAAGGAATCATGACATCAATTGGCTCTTTGATGCCCCCAAACTCCAAAAAACAACCTGCTCCTTCTGGAAAAGCATTATGGGAGCTTGGTTAAATGTGAAGGCAGGTCTCACAAAGTCTGAACCTACTTCCTTAGCGGAAGTCCTCAAGCAACTTATATTCAACAATCCCCTGGTCACCAATGCTGCCGACCACCCCCTAAGGGTGAGTGGACTCAACGAGGTGTCGCAACCCCACTTTGGGGCTAAGTGTGAGAAGGCAACTCACACTCCCAAAGATGGGAAAATGGAGTCCTCCGGGACTCCCGAAAACTCAGAAGACGATTTGAGAGGTCAAATCTCCTTGTCTTAGTGCGTTCTTTATATCAATGGAAAGATCTTGAAGCGTAGATGTCCAAAATGGCCTCGCATTACCAATTTGGACATCTGCAGCCCAAGTTATGGGCAAAAGAAGGGCCGGGAGTCAAATTGCCAGTTTGACTCCCGACCACTAAAAGTCGGGAATCGACCTCTTCCCGA
>Ga0116231_10009689_pt1 | contig 16027 bp, 14 predicted proteins | sample S1TSphgellanicum_2_FD_89695 | JGI IMG/M metagenome (GOLD analysis project Ga0116231, IMG submission 89695) | Host-associated microbial communities from peat moss isolated from Minnesota, USA - S1T2_Fd - Sphagnum magellanicum MG | ecosystem: Host-associated > Plants > Peat moss > Unclassified...
ATATATATATATATATATATATATATATATATATATATATATATATATATAATTTTATTTTTTAATTTTTTTTAAAAATTTTTGTAGCATATTTTCCTTCCCCCCTTCCTATCACACCACGACCACAGTTTTTCTTTTTCAATTTTTTAATATTAAAAAGTTGCTGATTTTTTCAGATAAATTAAAAAATTAGTCAAATTTAGACTAAAAAACACATTTATCCAAAAATATCCCAATTTTTTTTTGTTGGGAAATGACAAAATTTGTCAGGAAAAAAGTATTGACTATCACCATTTTTTTGTTGGGTTTTTTTTTCTTCATTTGAGAGGTGCAATGTGCAACAAAAGGCAACCAAAGTAAGCACTTACTACATTAAAAAATGTTAAGTCCTAACTTAGAGTAAGAGGAAAAGAGTGCGGGGACATAAGTTGGTTTTGCTCCTTAAGGAATGAAGGTGTATAGAGGGAGGAGGAGGGGGAGGAGGCCACGGGATGTGATAACTATTGAATTATGTGTGCTTTATTCAGTTGGGCTGCTTTGGGGACGTAATGTGGGTTCCCACCTGTTAATAATTTGGGTGGGCATGGTTGACACAAAACCAATAGGAGGACTACCTCTTGTAAATAGCATGCAGCATGGACCAAAGCAAAACCTTTGACAAACTACTTGTGGTTGCATCCATCAAGTTCTCATGCAAGCAATCTACAAATCTACTAAATCAAAGTGAAAAAGAGGAGGAGGATATATAGCCCATAACTTAACTTCAAAGTTGCAACCTTGTCGACAATTGTTCACCCCCACACACTAAATAGGAGCAACAAACTAAATGTATCGTTGTCTTCCACACATAACATACACATGCTCATTGCCAAAGCAAATGGACTTAAGTTTCTAGGGAAACGGTGTTGCCCAAAAGCAAGTTTGCTCGAATAGAAACATGTTTGCCCAAGGCTTCTATGGGCCCAAGTATTCTATAAAAACATGGACCTTTCTTTCCCAATGCAAATGGGCCCAAGTTCTTTGTCGAAACACGGTTCCCCAAAACAAATGAGTCCAAGTTTCTAAAGGAATATGGTTTCTCAAGACAAATGAGCCCAAATTCTTCCAAGGAAATGTGGTTTTCTCATCTTCCTATATTGTTTAGTGCAAACCATGATCCCAAAGGAACTTTGAGCCCATGATTTGCAAGTTATCTAGGGAAAACATTGTGCTTCAATTCCCCTTCTCTCTAAAGAACTTGCATCAACCTATTTTTATTCTTTGGGCAACTTGGCCAAGGAAGTGGGGTCAAATTGCACAAAGATCAGTGTTTTTCCTTGCGAAGTTTCCCCACGAAATGTAAGTGGACAACTTAAACTATTGCATTGCAGTTTTTTTAATTATAAAGAACTTAAAATGTAAATTCGTATTTCAAATTCACATTTTCATTATTTAAATTATTTAGATTGCAATAAAATTTGTTAAAAATCATATTTTAAAATATGGATAGTTCTAAGAAAAGAATGAACTCATAGTGAGCTTTTAAACTAATGAAACTCTCATAATCACAAACCAAGCCATTTAAACATTGACTTAAAAAAATGTCATGATAAGGTCAATTTTTAAAAAGCAATAGGACAATGTGAAATGAGTTGTTTAACAATAAGATGCATTGAAACTTTCTTGTTACAAAAACATTGTGATTTTTTAATTTAATGTTACATTGTTAAGTTTTATTAATCCATTTTATATTTGAAATTTCATATTTTTACATGAATTTCTTCACCAACCATATGTTTAATCATGTATGTAGGATTATCTATATTTTTAAATTAATTTTTTTAAAAAATCCACTAAATGCATAAGTTGTTGATTGAAAAAATACATAAAATTTAGTTAGCATTCAAAATGAACTCTCAAAAGATCAAAAGTGAAGCACTTAACCATGCTTTCACTTATTGGTTCAATTCCCATTCACCTTGGAGAGTTATCTTTCTTTGAACAACATGGCTTAAGAAATGGGGTCGAGTTGCATGACCCAACATCATCTTGTTTGGATGGCTTTTTGAAAGTTTTCATCCAAGAAAGTCATCCAAATAAAAAAATGGTTGTTAACAAAAAAAATTTGAACTTCAAACATTAAACTCATAACCCCAATATTTAACCATTGCATAATGTATCTTTAGTTTGAAAATATTGGATACCAATGATAGCTAAAATGGTTGTCATAACTTGGGTATAGTAAAATAAATTTGACAAAATACTTTTTGATGGGCACTTGTCTTGCAAAAACATGGAGCCCAATGCCACATTTAATTCATTGCTCTTGTGTAATGCTCGATGAGTTGTGCATATTGACAAGTGTGTGCAATAAGAAATTGTATAGGTGCAGGCTCCTATTACTTAATCACCAATTAGATTAATCCCCCAATTTGCCCATCAAATTAACCTTCCAAAACCCCTAAAATATAAAATATAAATGATCTAAGTGGCATTAATAGTGGATTAGATCAATTTTCAATTTTGTGATGTTCATCAAGTGATGACCATCCATAAGTGTATTTAGACAAATTTGGCAATATTCAAAATATAAAAATAGAAAACCTTAAGCACCCTTTCATATTGTAGGTGATCATGGGAATTTTTGACAATATTCAAAACAAAAATTCTTTTTGGTGATTTTTTAAAAAAATAGTAGGGAACTTGTAACCAAAAAATTCTTTTCTCAAAATATTTTCACAATATGGAAAAACTTCACCACAAAAGAATCACCGGCTTGGACAAGATCTAATCATTTAAGGAGATTAGAGGAGGTGCCATTTTACTGCAGCCAGTGGAGATGCTGTAATAATTTTAGTTATTAGGGTTTTTGCTATTGTGGCTTGGACATGGGTCCTCCTCTCTAGGGGAAAGAGAGAAAGATTGTCTTATGTATTGGGTACTCTCAAGATTCAGGTGGAGAGCTTGGCCTTAGCTAGGCCCAGGCTAAGCTTCTTTTGTAGGCCCCATTTTGGGTTGTGCTCTTGTGGCTAGGACTTGGGTCCTCTCTCTTTTTGTTCTTCCTTTCCCCCTTTGCTGGATGCTTTGTTTAATGGAGCTGGTCAGGGTTGGTTTCATCATTGTTTTGCTTTTAACAACAGTTTTGCCCTTTTTCTCATGTTGACTTCTCTTGTGACTCTATGTATGTTGTTGTGTGCAAATTAGGTCTTCTTCCTTCTTTTGTAGGGTTTGGTGGGGTCTCACAATTGCACCAGCTTTCTTCTTCGTTTTGTTTCCATTTCAGCTCTCCAAACTATTCAGTTCTCCAAACTTATTGTTCCATGCAACTCAGCAAAGACGACAACTATGATGTTTGTAATTTGTGCATAGTAAAGACTACCAGTGTTGGCTGCCTGGGGCCAGGGCTGTATCTTGGTCCAGGTACCCCTTCTGGTGGGTTTAGGTGGCTGAACACCAGGCCCGGGGCCTAACCCTAGAAAACTTAAGGTCAGTTGGATCCCATAGAAGAACCGGCTGGCAACTCTTAAGGGGTTTTTGCTTAAACTCCAGGTCCTAGGTGATGGTGTACTGTGTACAGAATAGGCCTTGTATAGTGATTCTAGGTTAGGGTTTAGGGACCTAGTTCCAAGTTCCCATTTGTAGAACTTTCTTTTTTTGAAGGGGTTTTTTCAAATTGTCTTTGTCTTTCCTAGGACTACCCATGAGTGTGTTATTTGTGGAACCCATTAATTGTAACAAGCTGATTCCTCAACAGAAATGGCTCAACCTTTTATGAACCAGCTTACTTTGATGGGTCATCCATTTTATAAAAAGCACAAGACCTAGAACCCATAGTCTCTAAAAAAGAGCCATTGAGAGAGAAAAAAGCCCCAACCTGGCTGGCCAACACTGGTGAAGAAGACTTGCAAAAAAGTTCCAAATGTCTTTAGAAGTGATGTTCTAAACAATAATAATTTCCTGTCATCAAGGAAAAGGGTTTAGGGTTTAGGGTTCATTCTTGAAGTGGGTTCTTCTATTGCATGCCAAGATCGTAACCTTTTCTGACCAGGTTCTTCCATTCTTGCAGTGGGTTCCATTTTTTTTTTTGCAGATCCTGGCTTGTAGTGAGAAGAACAAACTTTTGTGAAACATTTTTCTATGGAATAATGCAAGCCTCAGACAGATGAGGGCATTACCTAAATCGGGCCAGTGCTTAAAGTATATTCACATACTGCCCTCATTCTGGTAAAGCCCTCGTCCTTAGACATCACCCTACACCCAATGACAAAACCATGGATACATGGCAACTACTGCAATCTATGCAATGTTTTAGAAACTTTCTTTCCTCCACGCCATAGCAGATACAATTTGCTAGTCAACAATTTGCTTGGAATGCAGGAATTCCTACCACCATAGCCATTACCCTACGCCCAATTGATGACAAATGATTGATAAGTGGCAACTATTGCAATTTATGCAAAGCTAGAAACCTTCTTTCCTCCACACCATAGTAGACACAATTTGCTAGTCAACAGATTGCTTGGAATGCAGGAATTCCAACTACCATATATGTATACCTTGGCAGCTTTGGCACAAATTAAATCGATTTTAGAAATGCCAAAATTTTCACCCAAAAAAACTTTTTTAACACAGAATTTTTTGAAGGAGAAATGAAGAATTTTTTGGAAATGGAATCTTCAAAAGTTTTGGATAAAGTTTGAGCTCACCAGCCTCATGAAAGTTTCCTCCTGCGTCTGCTGAGCTCAAACTTGTGGAAGTGAACCCATTCTTCAAAACGGCCAAAAGTAATGTATGATAGAATTGGGTCAACTAAATTCTGTGGGGTTAAAGTAATGTGTTAAATTGTGTAAGAATAATCATAGTTATTTTAGACCATTAAACCACAAAACAAGATCAACACACTTATACATATATGCCTTCAATCTTCAATTGTTAGGTTTGTGTGTGTGGGCTTTCAAAAAATTCCTATTTGGTAAAACTCTCCATTTGAGTGCCAAAAATTTCAGTTGGAAATGGCTTGGAAAAAACTTTGGGAAACTTTTGCCAGCCTAATCCCTAAAAAAAGTTCACTAAACTTTTGAATTTTTTCACATACTAGATTACATTTTTCATATCATTTACACACATAAAAAAATTGTCAAGCACCCAAGACAAACATTATAACTAACAAAAGTTACACACATGAAAACATACACACAAGTTCAAAGCAAAAGGTAACAAACTAAAAACTAATTAACATTGACATCAACCAAGCCTTGTGTTCTTTTTTTGTGCTTTGGAATATCTTTAACACAAAAGATGAGACTCAAATCACATAGGATAAACCCTCAAACAGACAAAATAATTAAAACTTTGTTCACATTGAACAAGGTTCCAATCACAACCCAAATCCTATAAAAAAAAATTTAATATTCCACCATAAAAAACTTGATAGAGCACCTAAGTTTGCAATTGGCCAAAGTGAATCAATAGACATTAACACTAAATCATTGCAAGCCTCTAATGACTCCGTTATGGATAAACCCCAAATTGAGTTGATGTCGGGTTTCACCTTGCTAACCTATCATGTAAAGGAAATGTCTTGTAAGTAGGTAGGTAGGATATTAATAGGTGATTTGTAAGTCAATAGATGCATGTGGATGGATACTACATAGGTAATACAAGGCTAGTGGGTTGTTAGTGGGTATATAAACAATGACCATATATGCATGAAACGTGAGAAACACTCAAATCACACACACACACACACATACTAAAAGGCGAAGTGTAGTGTTCCTAATGTGCGGCAAACACTCCAATCACACACACACACACACACATACTAAAAGGCGAAGTGTAGTGTTCCTAATGTGCAGCAAATTGCAATGGCAACTCTCTCACTTAGAAAAAGAAGAAAGATAACTGTGAATTCCCGGGGTAATTCAACTAGTGAGAGTACTCAGGTGATTGACAATTTACATCATTTGAACCTGGGTTGCCACTCTACATGTGGATATCTTCTTCTTCTTCTTCATCTTTTCCCTCAAAACAAATTTAACCTTTCAATGCCTGGCCACTTTCAGAGACTTTTTAAGAGTACAATTGGTCAGATTGTAAAAAAATTCTAAATGTACTCATTGATGCATGGGACCAGTGTTTTTTTTGTAAGCATTTTGTGATGTAGTAGCCAAAGTGGCGATCAATCTGGAAAATTATTTAGCCAAATTTGGCTACATACTAGACATGAAAGTGAAAACAATAACAGAATCCTTCTATATTCTTCACTATGCACTGGAACTTATCATAAAAATCTGGCGAATTGGATTTTTTTGATTGAAATTTGGTCCGTTTTTTCCCATGGAAAATCCTTGATTGGCTCTTTCTCTATGTCACCTTTGAGCACAAATTCCCACATGTCCCTTTGCCCAGGGCAATTCTTTGTGGAAATCAAAATTGGCTGAACCAAATGAATCTTGGAATAAAGGAATAGCATAAGAAACATGCATTTCTTTCCAGAAGTCACGTTCAACCAACTGAATAGAACAAGGGTTTGTAGGTCCAAAATGCATATTGTGTTGGCCAGTTTGCTTTTTTTTGGGGCTAGGTTTTTAGAAGGATTTTCTGCTATAAGTAGGTGCAATCATACAGCACACCTGAGGTCAGGGGTTTTCCTTCCTAAAAAGACACACCTTTTGAGAACTTCTAGAGAGTGCCTCCTCCTTTCTTAATGAGAGGTGAAATAGATCACCAACTCTCTTGCTTTGAACCAACCAAGGACAAAAAGAAGGACCAAAATTCAAGGTGACAAAACACAGCAGGTAAAGAGGAAAAAGCCCCTTAAGTGGGTTAGGGTACACAGCTGGTTGGAGTAGTCAAGCTAGCAAGTAGAACCCCCCAAAAGCATCACACTAACAACAAATGAGCCAAAAAAAACAAAGCATACTTAAGTGAGTAGCCACTGCATGCCAGCCATCCCCATAGGTACCCACACCCCACCCTCTGAGGAAGGGGTCTTAGCCCAGGCCAAAAATGGTGACTAACAGTTTTGGAAACAAAACAAATGAAAACCTCTTCAGTTCACTCTAAACTCTAAACCTAACTTTTCTTGAGATTCCACTTTCAGCAAAAGAAGGGAGTGTGACACCAACATGCTTCACAGCTAGTGATTGACCTAGTGGTGTATCTAGTTCCAAGTGATCAGCTTTGCAACATAAGATCTGTTGTTGAACTGCCTCCACAATGAATGCTTTGAAACCCCCAGAAGATTCAACAAAAGAACACCAGCATTCGGATCTTCTTACCTCATATGCCTAAGTTGTGCCATCGCATCTCCATTTCGTAAAAGATGCATATTTGGAATGCAATTCTATGTTATAGCATCAAAGTCCTGGTAGGGTGGGACTGATCACGTCTGGGTAGCAAATCCACCACTACTCACACCTTTCCAATATAAGACAACTACCGTCACTTGCGGTATTTTAGAATCTCTATTGGGTTAAGTCAAATACACTACAACTCTATTGTGTAAGTGATGCACATAAAAACCAAACCCGTTTCAACTCCAAATAACTTAAGTATTCAACACTTGGACAGGGAGCTGAATTGGCAATTGTAGTATGCATGGTCATAGCTCATTGAAGTTCAATCGAGATCAGGGCCACCTTGAACCAGCACCCACCCAGCACACCATCCACTGGATGTCCGTTATGCCTCAGTTGTGGATGAAACTAAACTGAGTTCATATTTTGTTTCATCTTGGTAACCAGTTCTGTAGGAAATAGGGTCTGATATATAAGCAGCAAGATATGTGATATAACTAAAGAGATCTCAACCATGTTTACAAGACACTACTCACAATCCAAAACAATGTGTCTATCAACCCCAAAAGGTTGCCAGACAGATTGAGCTGCAAAGTTACCCAAACAAGTCAGCTTAGAAAACTTTACACCAACTGTGTAAGTCGGAGGACTTTATTCCATCCTCGTCTCTTTAATGTTTGCACCAAGGAAGGAGGCAGGGGCACCAATTCTGCATTTTGGACCAGAGTGAACCAGTACCCACAAGCACACCATCCACTGGATGCCCACCATGACTCAATTATTGGGTGAACCTCAACTAAGTTGATATCTGGTTTAACCTCAATAACCCATTCCGTAAGAAGTAGGTCCACTCCATATATCATGCTACATAGATAAGAATGTATGTGAGTGCTAGGTAAGTACATGGTTTGTGCACAAATAATGGCTTTTTTACACTACTTACCTAGTGACAACCCAAAAAATTGTTGGTTAGGTAGTACTAAAAAAGCAACGGAGCTCATCACCATGGTCAGCTAGGGAAATGCAACGCAACAGAAAACTGTTTTCTGACCACTTACTATCCATCCTTCATGGTGTGTTAGTGGGTGCAGGCTCACCCTGGCCAGCATTTTGGTGAACTTGGCAGCCAAGTTTGAAACCCTAGAGGAGCTCACCAAATGGCTGGTCAAAGCTGGGCCTGGAGCCACAATCTTTATGGGTTTAGAGAAATGAGGATACCCACAACCCAAAATTGCACCCAGCCTCTTGTCCTTGTGTTGTTGTTGTTGTTCTCTTTTTCTTCCCTTTCAAAAAAGCAAAAAAAATGACCTAAAAGCAAAATCTGGGATCTCACACAGTTAGACAGCAAAACCATTGGTCTTCTTTTCAAGTCTTCCATTTTCTTCTTGGTAGTGGATCTATTTCAGCTATCAATTGAAAGCACCCAAATCAACCAGAGTGAACCAGCAACCCAGTAGTGCACCATGAAGGATGAATGGTAAATGGTCGGGAAACAGTTTTCTGTTCGGTTGCAGTTGATTATGTCACCATGGTGCTTAGCTTTTAATATACCTAACTACTTGTAGCAAGTTGTAACTGGTTAGTAAAGACAACCCTTCCCCATATATAAACCATCTACTTACCTGGTCATCACCTATTTGTCTACCTATCTACCTGTATATAGGAATTAAACTTTTCAACAATGCATTACCAAGGTGAAACTAGGTATTAACTCAGTTGAGGTTTGAACCTTAACTGAGTCATAACCCATGTTGGGTGGATATCACATTCTTTTGACATTCGACGGATTTGTATTTTCAAAATAGGTTTTAAGAAGAAAGTTGGATCTTTTTCTTTTAAACTTTTTTTCATTTAAGATATCTGACAAGGATATCAAAAAAAGAATTAACTTAAAACTAAATCTCATTTTTTCAAACATTCGAGGTGGCTATCACAACTTAGATAACAAAACTTAACAGTGCAAAGGAAGAGCATGAATGCTACACAACATAAAAAAAAAAAACACAATAATAACACAATGAAAAAAAAGCATGACAATAATAACATGAATGAAGAGCGTGGCAATAAGAACGTGAAGGAAAAGCATTGTAACAACAATGCAAAGGAAGAGCACTGAAAGCAACAACACAAAAAATGAACACAAAAGCAATAACAATGTGAAGGAAAAGCACGACAACAATAATGTGAAGGAAGAAGATAGACCTAATAATAATGCAAAGGAAGAATATGGACCCAATAGTAGCACAAATCAAAAACATGAATATATTAATAACATGAAGGAAGAGCACAAATATAACAAAATGTAAAGGAAGAACGTGAACATAACAAAGTGCAAATGAAGAATGCAAAGATGCAACAAGAATCAAAAGAAGGTGGAGCCAAAGCTTAAGCTCAAGCCTTTTGTACTTTCGAAAAAAGGTTAAAAGTGTTATAATTAGGGTTTGAAATAGTGGTCATTTTAAATTATAAAGCTTTTTTTCAAACCCAATTACTTCTTTTTTATATCAAAATCTAGGTAGGAAACGAATATCTTACCAAGATTTTAAATTTGTGAAATCTAAATATTATATGGTTGGATTTCATAACTTTGAAATCTAACAAACAACATACCACTTCAAATATCACAAATTGTGATATCCAACTTGATATTTGGGTATGGGTTGAAAGCAAGAAAAAGGAGCCAAGCAGTACGTGGATAGTCCTTAAAAACTATTTTTTGAATTTTTGAAAAATCACCATGGGAACACTATATATCAAAAAATTCATTAAAATTTTGACATAAGTTCTTATACTTTCAAAGTTGCAATTACAAAACTTTCATGAAAATTCACCATGTTTCAAGAGTTTTTTTTAATGTTTAAAGCATTTCAAGAAAGCATGTGGATAAGTGGTTTTTTATTTCAAAAATCTTTTTTTATAATATGGCATTGATCTCCATCCTTTGATAATGCGAATATGGATGTAATGAATAAACTAATGCCCTAGGAATAAAGCATACTTAATATAAAGGTTTGATTGAAGCAAAATTAAAGGGGCACTTATTTTGAAAATGCCCTATTCCAAACTAGTGTTTTCTTTTCAATTTTGTGATGTTGTCACATTGGCATCATCCAAAAGTAGATTAAGTTACATTTGGCTACAAATCAACTATGAAAATACTCATTTATTAAAAAAAAATTATATGTTAGCTACTTGATTGAACAAAATCTAGAAACGTGGCAATGTTTTAGATTTTTGGTGATGTTTTTGAAAAAAAATTCACTAAATGGTGAGAATTCGTGACAAAACAAATGCTACTCCAAAAGCATCATTTGATGTAAAAGACCAATAAAAATTTATTTTTTTCATTTTTCATTAAGTATTTGAAGAAAAAGGGAGGCAACCTATTTCAAAAAACAAAACACATGTTCCTTTAAATAGATCCTTTAAACATGCCCTTTGCATACACTAATTTTTGTTTATTAATCTTTTATGGTATTTTTTTTAATCAAGGTTGTTGAATAACATAAAACTATGCATTCTTGTTTAAACTTATGTTAGGTGGCTATCACCAACCTTCCTTTTGAGTAAACAGTCAATTTTCAATATGGTTCTCACAATGAGAATTGACAAGTATCATTACATATAAGAGTTGGGTTCCTTGAAAATCCAGGAAGTATGATTTCACCCCAGACTTATATTTGGGTTGGTTATGGGTTTGAAGATTCAAGTACAATTCTCAACTTAATAAAGACTAATTTTGTTTGTTTGGTAGAGGTAAAAAGTGGAGTTTAACTTCTTGAAGTTAAAGGAATTTTAAGCCACCAAGTCACACCTTCATATGTGAAAATTATTATGCAACAATTTTCATTTAAAGTTTGACCATGCCAAGCCTTGGGCATCTTTAGGTTTAAAGGCATTGGGTTATATAGGTTTAAAATTATGGTAATCATTTGACTTTTGACACACATTAGTGTGTAACATAGGGATAAAGCCTTAATCCCTCCTTTTAAGGTCTTTGGTTCAAATTAGTGTTGTGTGTGTAAGTGAAAATACATTGGAAGTCTAAGTGTAAATGAGGTTGAAAGCACTTACACAACTATGTATTAAAAAAATTGGCCATGTAAGTGGAAAAAGGGATAACTCTAAGATCTAACTTTTTATAAGTTTTTGGAAGTTACGTCTAGTGTGCCACCCACCATAGCTACTTCAAGTCTCACATTTTCTGTTTATATTTTTATTTGACACTTAAATGACATAAAGTAACATAAATGTTAGTGTAAAATAAAGTTTTAATATAGAATAATTCAAAGAAAATTAAATATAAAAAATAAAAAACAATGAAAGAAATTACAATGTAAAACAATGCCAAAAGAAATGTAAGTTTAAAAAAATATAAAATTATGTGTGTAAATGTACATTACATTGTTTTTCATGACTTAATATTTATTTATATTATTTTACACTTACATTATACATCACTTCCTATACACTTATATTTGCACTTACATTTTTTTAAACAAATTTTATACACATACACACAATGTAAAAATTTTAAAAAATTACATGCACAACATTGGTTCAAAGTTAAGGTGATAATTAGTCTACTTGAAATTTGACAATTCCTCTCTTTGATTTTATGAAAACCATTCAATTCTCTAAATTTGAAATAAAATTATTTTTTAAAGAATTAGTCCAAGAACTAGAAATCATGGTTCTTGCAAAAATCAATGTGAGAATGGGCCGTGATGCAGGTCGACATCAAAAACACTTTTCATAACATTTCTTGAACTACTATTTTTAGAAAGTTGTGTGATGCTAAGGGGCCTTTGGCAAGCAGTATCTCTTTTATCGGGTTGTTTTATGGTGCTCATTCTTCTCTTTGTTACCAACATGGGTAACATGTGGAGGGGGGTCATTATTATTGAATCATCTTTAAACACGAGGTAGGGTGACCACTTAGGAGGTCCTTTATTTGCTTTGGCCCATTATCAAGCTCTTTTAAAGATTGTCGCGTGGGCCCCTAGTTGTGTTTTTCCATCCCTAGTGGACGATATCCACACTGTGGGGCCTATGAGTGAAATTACCTACACCTTTGACCACCTTTCAACCCAATTAACCCTGGTTGGGCTTAGGGTCCATGTGTCAAAATGTAAGCTTTAGAATCCATTAGAGGTCTCCCCAAGCATAGAGATTTTTCAAGTCTACATTTTGGTCACGAATGGCTTATGCATTTTGGGTGTGCCAATGAATTCTCAAGACTTTGCCACACATTTTTTGGATGAAGTTTTATCTCAAGACATAACGCAAATCGATGATCTTCTTCTCATGGGAGACACCCAAGTTGATTTGGGCATTTTTTCCTCATGTGTAACTCGTCGACGTTCTTATCTCACACATATAGTATTTTCTTTTTTTTCTTTCCTATCTCTTTTGGCAGGTTTCAACAAGAAAGTTATGTAGGTATGTGGGGACATTATGGGTCCAGGATCGTGGGAGTCTTTTCAAGGCCCCTTAGCGAGGTGTCAAGTTCGACTATTGATATCTTTTGGTGGTATAATTTTTTTTTATGGAGGACTATGCCCCATTTACTTTTATAGGGACTTGGGTTCTAGTGGCTCCGTATTTATGCTTTAGGTTTCGTATTTTAGATAAACTTGTTTTGAATGAGTATGTTTCTCAAGTTGAAAGGGGCCCACACTCGCTTCAATCATGTTTATGTGCAACGCAAAATGGCTTTCCTCTTGCAACTAAGAGATGCACCTTTTTTTTGAAATTCTGCCAATTATCAATGCCCCATGTCTACAAGCATCTTCGATGGACATCGACCATGACACATCTTTTAAGTTTATCTCGGAGGATGATTCCATTTTTTCAACATCTAAAACCTGCATTTGTTCTTATTCAGGCAAGGGGGCAGGGCTATGGTTGGTTACCAGGCCATATATTCATTCATTTTGCGTCACACACTTTACTTTCACCTCAATGTTGTGTTTTTGTCTCGGTTTGATGAAGCCTTCAACATCTAGTCTTCTCACGTGTGAATGTGGACATGGGTTAGATGTATCTAGCACACACTTAGTTCGTTGCTCATTTGGAGGTCAACATATAGCCACACATGACGACATCCGAGACGTCATGTATGCCCTTGTTCAAGAGAGTGGGCATGTTGTATGGAAAAATCGATGGTACACCTTTATGTTATGAATTTCATTACGAGCTAATCTCTTCATGACCCAAGAGAACCAAGTCTTCGTTGCCTATGTGGTGGTTATTGATTTAACGTGGGAAATAATGGCTTCAAGTGTTATTAATCAACTAGTAGGTGTAGCTGCAAAACTTAGTGCCATTGTTAAAATCTACAAGTATAGAGGGCTTCATCAAGGCACTATTTTATTTTGATGGCCATGGAGATGCACGACACACCTAAGTGTGATATGGATTGTTTCATCAGGGAATGTGCTTGTCTTTTCCATGATAGACAATCAGGAAATCATTTATCCTTGTTTTTTTGCATTCAAATTGTTAAGTAACGTGTTAATATTGATCTTTAGTGTGCTTTTATAAGAGAGGAAGATTACATTGGTGGGTGATACTTGTTCTAGACCTCCCATTATTATTAGTTCTCACGATTTGCATGAAGGTGACATCAAAGGGGCGATGGGTGAAATAGCTTCCTACCATGAAAGGGACTAGCTTTTTTTTTAATTATTTAATTTGGTTCCTACGGGCTATGCGTCTTTTGGCCTTTTTTTAGCCTTCCCTTTTTTGTCTCCCTTGTGATGATTTTGGCCATCAATCGTTTCTTGAAAAAAATAAAAATAAAAATCAATGTGGTTAGAACTAGTGTTTTGCCAATATCACTTGCAGGGCCAGTTCTCAAGCCAGTCTAATTTCAAACCTTAGAAAACCAAGGCAAGTATAAACATTTGCCAAAAAAATTTGTTCAAAAATTAGATTGGTTCTTCTAAACTTGGCAAGAACTAGAACCAATGGTTGTTATGAAGGTGACAACCACCCAACATTAATTTAAACTTTTCTTTACTTATGATTTTTATTTTCTTTGTTGTTTAGGGTTGGGTTTTCATGGTTGTTTATATGTTGGTCAAATCTGAAATCTCTATAACCCCATATTAATTCATGATAACTGGTGAGTATGTACTTTTGAGTACCATGGGAAAAAACAAGAAATATGATAGGCACTTTGAAACATTCGAACACCTTCTAGAATGGGCATTTATTTTTCCAAACAGCCCCCAAATAGCAAAGAAAAAAATACATTGGGTAACATGCCTTCCAATTACAGTAGAAAACCAAGGCACTCTAAGGTTGACGATGGGTAGAAATGAATTTTTTTTTTTCCATTTAGGTGTTACTAATTGCCAATGAGTTGATCACCATGTATTGAATTTGTTTGATCTTTGATTAGAACACAAAAAAACACATAAATTACAATCCAAAAGCTAAGTACATATATGATTATCTTTTGGTTATCCTTGAATGTTCTTGTTTTGTTTATGTTGGGCTTGAACTCTATACTTGCATTGTATCATGAAATAATATTTGTAATTATGAATAAAAAAGCCAAATGCCCAATTGTGTAGTGTTTCAATTGTCCTTATTCCATATGTGGTTCGATGCACATTAACTAGATAGTTGTTTAGTGGGTATCTGAGTGATTTTGTAATAAGGTAGTATTGTCTACTTTGAATCATAATAATTGAAATAATAAGAATTTACTAAACATAATCGGAAGTTTTGCTACCTACTTGCAACATCATTATAATTTTGAACCAACCAACACAACACCATTCTTCATATGGCCATTCATTAAAGTTTTACGTAAAGTTAGGAAAACACAACACCAAAACCTTGAGTTTGGTCCAAAACCGGGTGAGATTCAAAAAAGACTTACAAAGAAGTACATTAGCCTTCAATAGGGGGTGAAACTCAGCAATGCACCACCTTTTGTGCCAAACTGAGTTTCATCTTTTTTTGACACCCTCTTTCCTTTTTCTTGAATGCTTCCACTACTGCTATTTATATTTTCATTGCTCTTACATGTACAACTTTTATAATCACCTTGACCTTGTGCATTCTATGCTTAGTTTCAACATTCCATACCTAGATTTAATAAAACTTCCTTACTTTGTGAACTGGTTCCTATTTCTCGTCATCACTCAACATTAATTTCTGGCTGGAGTGAACTAATAGCCACTAGTGCACCAATTCAGGATGAGGCCATTCAAGCCATTTTGGGGATGAACCAAAAACACATCCTCTTCTTCTACCTAGAGATTTTTCAGCCCCCTTCTTTGCCCCAAAATTTTACCCTCCTACTTACCCCCCTCCTACTTACCCCCCTCCTACCTACATTCCCCCTCCTACTTCCCTCACTTCATTTCCTGCTCATTCCATCTCCAGAGCTCAAGAGAGTTCCCGAGCTTGAGTAGCACAAAGCTTCAAGGAGACATGAAACACAAGGCTTAAAGAAGGTGGAGAGTTCAACGTTGAAGGAACGTGGAGAGGAAAAGGCAAGAAGAGTGCTTCATCCCATATGCAAAAGTGATAGAAGAAGTTAAGTTCCCTCCCTTCTCTGCATTTAAAAAATTTTCTACGATTTTTTTTTACTTTTGTTTTTTTTTTTTCTTCTACTTGAAAAGAAGAAGACGCCATCATCTTCTTCTTTCATTTTTTTGTTTTTGTTTGAAACAAAGAAGGCGACGACACAAGCATGCCATTTCCTTTTTTTTTTTTTTTTTGCAAAAAAA
>Ga0116231_10009690_pt1 | contig 16026 bp, 10 predicted proteins | sample S1TSphgellanicum_2_FD_89695 | JGI IMG/M metagenome (GOLD analysis project Ga0116231, IMG submission 89695) | Host-associated microbial communities from peat moss isolated from Minnesota, USA - S1T2_Fd - Sphagnum magellanicum MG | ecosystem: Host-associated > Plants > Peat moss > Unclassified...
GAAGAAAGATTCAAGGAAAAAATCCAAGAGGGGAAGGAAGTCTAGATAGACAACTAGTGTGTTAGATACCCAAGGGTTGCAAACCCTTTTACATTGTAAATTTTGAAATTTTGATATAGATTTATTTTTTGCGGCCCAAAGTGACTCCAAATGAATATAAACCCTGCTTCCAAAATAAGAATACCATGCTCTTGCGATACATAGTGGATCTCAAAACCATTTGCGAATCATAATTCTTCGCAACACCAAAAAAGCCAAAAAACCAATAAAGCCATGTCATAGACATCGCTACACTCTTACGGGTAAAATCATTCCAGAACGGGTTTGCGAAATCATAGATTTCGCAAACTTTTAGCGGCATTCTGAGAATCCGAAAAAGTTTGCGTTAGATCTTAAAAGCCTATCGGTTTTTGATATAAGATCTAACGCAAACTTGTTGCGATTCTCAAAATGCCACTAAAGGTTTGCGATAGATCTTATATCGGAAACCGATAGACTTTTGAATCGATTCGCTAAGTCGTTGCGGTGATGGGTTTGTTGCAAATAGTTTTCGATGTAATGTTAATCGCACACAGTATATAGAAGCAGTTATAATCGGAAAAGTTTTGTGATTGTGTCAAGTTCGGGAGTTGTGAAGGACTTGCGATTGTACGGGTGCGAATGTTTTGGTATCGCAAAAGCTTAAGATTTTGCGAGGAATTATGGTTCACAAAGGCGGGCTTTCAGAAACTTCTTTCTTTGTTGTTTGCGATGATATGTGGATCACAAAATAGCCCCATGTTGTTGTAGTGGGTCAAATCAAACCAAATGCAGTGAGGCTACAAAATGCACATGACATTGTCACTTTCTGTTGGCATCAAGTAAATATGGTAGCTCAACTTTATTGTTTACATTTAGGTTGACGATGCCTTACTATTTGTTTGTTAGATTATGCATTTGTTCATAAATTCTCCTTTCCAAACACTATTCACTGATGTTTAAGTACAAGGCATCAAATTCTCCTCTAGCGTAGGTTCTTTTATTGTCCTACCTCGGAATATCTGACTTTCAAAGTCCCTTATAGTTCTTTTTGTGAAAGCAAACATATGATGTGTCCTTTTTAGGTCCTTATGGTCCAATCCTTAATAAAGCACTAAATGTCAATGTCTAAACATGCAGTCCTTGGTAAGTCTAATGTGTGTTTAAATAGGAAGTCATTTTTAGGTCATTTGGCCTTGTTTTAGGTCCTTTTTAGCTTGATGATGTATTGTTCCTTGCCCATAACATTACACATGTCTCCATTCCAAGCACTATCCAATGATGTCTAAATATAAGGTGCATCATGTTGTCTTATTCTGCAAGGTCTTTTGTAGTTCTTTCCTAGGACATTGACACTTTGAAAATCTTTTTTAGATATTTATTGGAGGCCAAGTTAATTTGTGTGATACTAATAACATTGAATCCTTTGGATTTAATGCTTATTAGTCTTGTAATTACTTCTATTTAAACAAGTTCAATCCTTTTGTAATACATGTTTGTGCGTAAATAAGAAGTTTTTTAATTAAGGTGCATTGTGCCTGCCAATTATTTCTAGCCCTTATCATGAACAATTCTTTTTAGGTCCTTTGGGTGCATTTTGTTCTAGGTCTTTAATTGGTTGCATTCCTTTTAGGTCCTTTGAGTCCACTGTTTTTCTAGGTTTTTAATTGGTTTTGAAGTCCTTTTTAGGTCCTTTGAGTCCAATACTTTCTATGTCCTTTGGGTCTAGTCCTATTTCTATTAGTCATGCCAAGGCACTATCCAATGATGTCTAGGTATAAGGTACACATCATGTTGCCACATAGTGCAAAGTCTTTTGCATAGTCTTTTCTTGGAATATTGGTGTATTTTGAAAGTCATTTTTGGTTCTTTCTTGGAGGCCAAGCTATTTTTTGTGGAATCCTTTTAGTTCAATCCAAGTAATAGTCCTATAATTACTTCTATTTAAACAAGTTCAGTCCTTTTGTAAGACCTATTTGTGCTTAAATAAAAAGTTCTTTAATTAAGGTGTATTATGTCTACCAATTTTTCTAGCCCTTATCATGACCAATTCTTTTTAGGTCCTTTGGGTCCATTTTGTTCTAGGTCCTTAATTGGTTGCACTCATTTTTAGGTCCTTTGAATCCACTGTTTTTTTCTATCCTTAATTGGTTTTGAACTCCTTTTTAGGTCCTTTGAATCCATTACTTTCTAAGTCCTCTAGGTCTAGTCCTACTTCTACTAGTCATGCCAAGGCACTGTCTAATGATGTCTAGGTATACGGTACACATCATGTTGCCACATAGTGCAAAATCCTTTGAATATTCCATTCCCAGAATATTGGTGTACTTTGAAAATCCTTTTTAGTTTTTTTTTGGAGGCCAAGCTATTTTTTGTGGAATCCTATGAATTCAATCCAAGTAACAGTCTTATAATTGCTTCTATTTAAACAAGTTCAATCCTTTTGTAGGTCTTGTTTGTGCTTAAATAGGTAATCATTTTTAGGTTCATCATGTCTACCTAAATCCTATATTGATCATGCCAATTCATTACTCTTAACTAGTTCTCATATTTTCATTTGGAAATATGGGAAACTTGCAAAACCTTTGTTAAGCATTTGGTAGAAGGGTGAAGCATATTCACGGATTTTTAATTGTAGTTAATTTGTGCATGTATGACACATGTAGCTCACCCAAATACCCAAAGAATTATCAACAAGGTATTTTGAGAAATTGGTGCATATGATGTGGATAGATCTCACACTTATGGTTGCTCCATAGTGGTTGGGAGCATAGGGATGCACCATGTGAGATGGTCTACTTTGAATGTTTAATGTTCCAAATTCTCTTAGAGACTACTAGCTAGTTGTACATAAAAGATTTTACATTTCAATGTCTTACCATTACTAATTTACGTTCACACTTGTGCCTAGATCAAAAGTGTGTCAAGTTGAGATTCCACATTGATTCATTTTTATCATCTATCCTATTTTTGTCACATCTATAGTGGAAAAATTCCTAGTGAAGAATGTGATCAAGAATTAGATGAGACACTTTCGAAAATGTTCAAACTACATGTTTCTAATAAACTAGCTGCTCATTAAACCCAATTGGGATTGAAGGAAGAAATGTAGTATGGAGTTGAGGGAGACACCATTTTCGATAGGGTTTCTATTGGTGATAACCTTGTTGTCCCATGTGAAAATGACAATGGAAAGGTATTTTGGTTGCTACTTTGTGAAAAACCAAAGCACAGTATGAAGGATACCTTCATTGATGCCTACAAAAACACATATTATGAAGGGGATGAAGTCATTTGAGGTCGTTGGTATGACTTTGGCCAAGGAATTGGACATATCTTTTCAATGATGATTCAAAGCCTGTTTATATATACTCACATTTGGTGTGTGCATCGAAGTTTGCAATGCCACTCACTTCACACAACATTAGAGGTAGTTATCTAAACTTTTAATTGCAGGTTGAAACTACTCAATTGATTGAAGAAACATTTGAAGATCTAAAGTTGTTGGATGGGGATCTTCCTATCTAGGTTGAATGGGGAAGTTGGCTAATCATGTCTAGTATAGGGCAATGTTTACCATGGTTTGGAATAAGAAGGGGTTGTCTTTATTGGAAACAACTTGAAAACAAGTAAGAAATGAAACATTCAAAGTTCATGAAATGAAGCAATTGTATTAACTAACAAGAAATCACAAAGGTTGTATTCTTCAAATGCTACAATCACAAAACTATGGCTTGTAACTACTAACAAGGCTTGTTCTCAAGGTTCTACATGCGCTCAAAACCATGAAAGGACATAATGAAAGACAACTCAAAACCACTCCATTATATATTATTTCCTAACCTTAAAGTAGCCGCCACTTAACCCTAACCTAGCCGCCGCCAAACCCTAACCCTAGCCGCCACCAAACCCTAACCCTAGCCGCCGCCAAACCCTAAGTAGTCTCCACCTTTAAACCTTAACGTAACTACTACAAGGATGTGAATACTATTCATCCTTTTGATGAATGTTTAACACATTCATCCACATTGAGAATTAGAAACGAATAGTATTTCTAACAGTCTTTAGGTACATTTGGAGTAAAAGTAATTACTCCTTGGCATAACATGAACAACTATTTGAGTGGTTGAAAGCATAGTATGTTGTGACTACTAATATGGTGGGTGGATGTCCTTTTACACCTTGATTTGATGTTTTCCAAGGTAGAGATATAATTATTTTCTAGTTTGTTGCTTCTATACTTATTTCTTTAGATTTACTATGTGCATATACTCATGTATCAAACAATGGATGGTGGAAGATGGTGTTCACACCTTTAGGCTACCCATGATTCTGTGAGGATTTTGGTATAAGGAAGGGAATGAGGCTAAACTTATATTACTTTTGATCATGATGTGTGCAATTTGGAAGCTCTATGGACTTTGTAAAGTAAATATGAACTTCAAGCCTGTCATATGCGGCTTTGTACAAGGAAGTTTATATGTGTGCATTGCTAGGTAGTCGTTATTTGTCCTTAACTAAAAAGTTGTATGTAGGTCAATTGAAGCTTTCAATTAGTTCAATAACTAAACTATTATGTTCAACAACAACTATTTGTTGGTGGTTTTTAGCTCATAGCAATTTCAACTCTTAATTGTAAATTACACATGTGCTCTTCTATGACATTAAGATCAAGATGTTTCATCATGGATGTAATGATGGTCTCCTTGAATGGTTCTTACAACATGGTTTTGAAACAACATGTATCTACACAAGGAAATATAAAAGAATAGATAAATGACAAGTAGGACTTAAATTACATGTGTCCCATACATTATTTGTGTTTCACAAATATAAACACATGGCAATTTGACTTTTCATTTTCAAGGATGGATACAATTTGTCAATGCAAACAAGTGATATTATATTACATTCCAATGTAGTGCCACAACTTTGAAATGAACTTCTAACATTAAACAACAACAATAAATGAGACCTTAAGCTAATACAAATAATAGAGATGTATGCATGATCATGCATTGGACAATAGGAACTTAAATATGCAATTCAAGAACAACACACAAAGTATGTTTAAATTTTAAAAAAACCATCCCATACATTGTATTTCTATGCATTAACCTCTTTGCCACCATGTGGGATTTACAATTTTGACATATGGAGGTTGTAGCACTAGATTCTACATGACATTGTATCTTAAACTTTGATATTGCATCTCCCACTTTGAGCAAGAACCACAAACAAAACATACCACCCTCCTAGACCTAAACATTAACCATCTTGAGACAAAAATATTATATCACAATGCAATAGCTCATTAGACTTGAAAGGTGATTATAATGAGAGGTTCAATCCTTGGACTTGCTTTATGATGACACACAAAGTACTAATTTTGATAATAAAACAAGTTTCATGGATCAACCTTGATTTTGAATATTGACATGAAAATAATGGTTGCAATGAAAAGCTTGGGCAAATCAGTAGGACATTACAATTGTCAAAACTATAATGCAAGTTATTCATAGCTTATTATCTGCATGTAGATGCTTCGATATTTGTACAATTAACTTCCACTCTAGCTATGTATGCAACAAAAATCAAACTGAACAATCTTCATCAAATTTCAACAAAGAACCTACCCACCCTGGAATATTTTTGAAAATTTGCATTTTAAGGGAATAAGAGTCTTATTGCAAACCATATGCTAAAGATCTCCCATAACCATGGGTCTTCACACCTTTCCCCACTATCGTAATTGCCTTATTTTCTTTCATTTTTTTCAAGTGCCCTCCCTAATACTTTTGGTTGAAACTTGGATGTCTTGCCTAAATCCTCTGAATCCTCATTTGAACTATTTGATTGCACCCCCACAACCAACTTCATCTTCTTCTTAGATGGTTACAACCTCATCTGTGGGACCAATACAAAAATGTGGTGTCTTTCCAGGGGCACATTTTTGGGCTCTTTTAGGTTGATTCTTTTGCTTCAACATTAAGTCTTGGTTTGCATCACCTTTTTTAGCTTTGGCATGATATCCTTGCTTGGGATCGCCTTGGTTTCTTCTAGAACATTGCCCTTGCATGGGGTGGTTTTTTTGGCACCAATACATTCATCCTTGGATTGGGTGCTTTTGTTGGCTTCTTCTCCTTTCTCCTTGGATTGGTTACTTTTGGTGGCTTATGTTCCTTTGTCATTAAAGAGGGTGCTTCTGGTGACCAATGGTCCTTTTTCTTTAGATGGGGTGGTTTTTCTTCCAGATGGTGGTTTGTCCTTGCATAGGGTGCTTTTGGTGTGGCTTCTGTCTCCTTATCATTAGATGGGGTGGTTTTGATGGCATGTCCTTTGTCCTTGGATGGAGTGGTTTTGTTGGCAGGTCCTTTGTCCTTGGACGAGGTGCTTTTGCCAACAACTAGCCCCTTATTTTCCACTTGGGTAACATTGTCAATTCTAGTGTATTCCCCTTCATTGGTACAAGAATTGGACAAGGTGATTAAAAATAGCTTATATAGACCACATGTTTGATTAACCAATGTAAGATTGATTCAACCTCTTAAAATAACCACAATTGAGACACTCCATAATCCATATGATGTAAAACAAATAAAAATTGAATAATCAAACCTTGTGAATCCACTTTTATTATGGCTTAACAACTAGATTATTGCAAACCATCAATGGAGCTTGGGACTATTAGTAGGTCCATGGTATTTTGCTATTTTGTGGGCTATAAATCTACATAAACAAAACCCACACAATTTAGCATTTAAGATGTTATGGTTATATTTCTATTAAGTTTGATTACATTCTTGGGACCTTAATTCACAAATAGGATGGCATCTATTATAAATAAGATAGGAATCATAAATTAGGCACAAATAATCAAAATAAAAAACTCATAATTTTAAACCTTTAGAGCATTTTACCTTCTAGCTCTTGGCATTTTGATGTGGGTGGGTAGGGGGGCTCCTTTCCATTAGTAGAGTTTTGAATTATAGGTTTATGTAGGCTTATCTGCATAATACCTTTAATTTATTTTTCATCTTCCACACATTTGACTTTTGAAGCATGCAAGTGATGGGACCAACTTGGGGGTGAAGGTTTAATGCTACTATAACTATGGTCCAACTCCATAGTGGCAATTTCAAGGTTGCTTGATATGATCCTTACAAGAGTGAATTGTAATTATGGGTTGGAAGAAATTCATTGGTTGAGCCAAACCCAGTTTGCTTTGGTTCTATGTAATGCTCCTTTGTTGTAACTCAATAGTGGTAATTATTATAATAGATGGGACTTGCCATGGACAAAATAAGAAAAAAAATGTAACCATGTTGAATGGTAAATTTGCAAGTTACAAATTAAAGGCCAACTCATATATTAACCTAGGAAATGCTGACCATTTGTTTTTGTTGATATTTGAGTTCATTCAATAGACAAACTTGCTCCTCTTCAAGTCCCATCTCCTATGCTGCAAACCTCATTTCATCATCAAGAAGTCTAAAGCCCCAACTACACCACTAATTAAGGTGGAATCTTTGATTGCATACCTTGCACTTGTTGTTAGTTTTCAAATGTTCACCAAGATGTGTGGGGTGAAATGTGTGTAAGCAAAATGTCACAACAATATCACCGCAATGGTATGATTGTCTGCATACTGAGATTCATCCCATTTTTTAAAAATTATGTACCTTATAAATGAATGAATGCCAACATTTGCCTTTGATTCCTTGATCTGCCACATATCCACGACCTCCTCTTGAAGTGAAACATTATGAATACAATTTACAAATAGGTGAAAATAATCTATTAACAACAATAACAACATCAATATCCAATACTTTAGTTTACAAAATAAAGTAGTAACATTGCATTAGCAAATGTATCAATGGCTACCTTTGTTGATTTGGTTAATTAGGGCAAGGAATAGGTGGTTTGACCAATGAACATTTGATTTAAGTTCAATTTTAAGTGTTTAACAACACATTGCAACGCAAATTATGTTGGTGCATCGCATAAAGAAATTCATCACAAATTTTAAAAGTTGCATACCTCATAAATGACCAAATATGAACATTTGCTTTTGATTCATTTGTGTGCCACAAATTTGCCACTTCTTCTTGAGGTGGAACATTATGAATAAAATCTACAAATAAGTGAAAACAATATAATAACAACAATAACAACATCTATATCCAATTGTTTAACTTACAAAATAAATTAGTAACATTACATCAACAAGTGTAATAATGGTTACCTTTGCTAATTTGGTTGTTTAGGGCAAATCAATGACCACCTAATTTAGGTTTGAACATTTGGATGTTTCAATATCACCTTACAACAATACATTGAATAGATGCATGGAATAAAGATGTACTGAAATTTGTCCCAATGTTTCAAAACTTCATACCTTGTAAAAAATTTTGCCAACATTTACTTCTGATTTTTTTGTGCGTGCCATAAACATGTTATTTCTTGTTGAGGTGCAATACTATTAGTATGTATAATAATAAAAGGTCAAAAAAATGTAATAACAACAAAAATAACATTTGCATAATATCCAATATTTTAGCTTACAAAATAAAATAATAATATTGCATCAACAAACGTAACAATGTTTGCCCAAATGTTGGTTGGTGTTACAATTTTTATGTTGCAAAATAATAAAAGTAACAAGACAACACATGAAATAAAATAACATAAAAGCAATAATAATAATACAAGAATAGTTTAATAATTATAGTTCAAGAACTTATAAGTTCCTTTAGGAGATTAGGAACCCCATTAACAACCAACATCCAGATTAACCAAGAAACCAACAACCACTTAACCATCAACAACCCCATCCACAAAAACCTTGCAAACATAAAGTTGTACATGTGAATGAATGGGTGTACTCATGGTTGGGCCTTTATCAAACTATTAGGATGGAATGGATGAAAACATTTTTTGCCACATTCATCTAAAATTTGAAATTGAACTTTCCCACCCACTTTGTTGGACAAGATCTTACCACATACACTTATGATGAAAAATGATGGATGCAAACCATTTTTGGGGTTTTATCAACAAAAGGAAGTGAAGTTCTAACATATTTTGATCTTGACATTTTCTTGGACATGAAATGTTCGATCATTACAAGAAATCATGGTTTATTTGACTGGAAAACTAAACTAAAAACCAATTATTTTAACATTTGGTCAATTTAACCATTTAGTCATAATAGACAAATCGATTTGAACATGTCCAACTTGACTAATGGTGTTTTTTACTAACCATAAAATTGTCTTTTTAAGTAGTCAAATTAGACAAAAAATTGGGCAACCCAACAAAATTAAATAAAAATAACTCAATTTGTAAATATAAAAATGCAAATAATAAATAAATAGCAAGTATTTGCCTACCCACCCACCATGGCCTCCTACCAACCTATCCACAACTCACCTATGTATTATACATTCACATATGTACAAGGTATATATACAAATATACATACTCAACATAATATATGTTGGTAAAGGGAATTCAACCTTGGTCTCCTTGGTTTGACACCAATGTCGTGGCCATCAAACCACCCCACCACTTTATAAAACAATATGATACTAAATGGATTTAACATGTATCTTTAAACTTCCATGAATTTTTTTGTCAATGTGTATGACAACATTTGAATTTCAATTTTTTTCATAATTAGGTTAATAGGTACCCAACTAGGTAGATCGGTAGAACACATGCCTACCTACCTATGTTTTTAAATGTTCATACCTACTTATGTAAACTATAGGTAGGTATGTAGGTAGATACTAGGTAGGTAGATAGATAAATAGAATATAGGTAGTTAGGTAGATGGTAGGTAAATGGGTAGGTAGGTAGGACATAGATAGGTAGATGGTAGGTAAGTAGGTAGGTAGGACATAGGTAGACAAATGGTAAGTAAGTAGGTAGGTAGGACATAGGTAGGTAGATGGTAGGTAAGTAGGTAGGTAGGACATAGGTAGATAGATGGTAGGTAAATAAATAGGTAGGACATAGGTAGATAGATGGTAGGTAAATAAGTAGGTAGGACATAGGTAGATAGATGGTAGGTAAATAAGTAAGTAGGACATAGGTAGATAGATGGTAGGTAAGTATGTAGGTAAGTAGGTAGGACATAGGTAGATAGATGGTAGGTAAGTAGGTAGGACATAGGTAGGTAGACGATAAGTAAGTAAGTAGGTAGGTGACAATAGGTAAATAGGTAGGTAGGTAGGTAGATAAATAACAGGTAATTAGGTAGGTAGGTAGAAGGTAGGTAGCTAACTAATTAGTTAGGACATAGGTAGGTAGATGGTAGGTAAGTAGGTAGGTAGGTATGACATATTTAGGTACGTAACTAGGTAGGTAACTTAGTAAGCATAACAAGTAGGCTAGCTAACCAAATTGATATGGCCAATTTGACTAAACATGGTCATTTAGTATGGCTGATTTTACTAAACCACGAGCATTTTGATGGACAATTTTTTAAAAAATTCCTTCTTGATTAGATGTATGATTTAATATTTTATCAAAATGGTCATTTTAATAAAAAAAACCAACCAAAATAACCATGTGTTTTTCATGCCCCATGTTTTTAGTCAAAATGAACATCCTTTTGGTCAGTGTGGACACTTTAATCACGTTGAACCTTTTGAAAAACCATGATTTCTTGTAGTGGGTGGAGATGGATAAGATGGCTTGATTAGGCTGCTTGTTGTTGCACAATTGTGTGTTTAAATGTTAGAACAATGTCCAAAGAATCCAATGGCATTTGAAAACAAAAGAGAAAATGGTTAAATTAGGAGGTGCATAGGTGAAAGTATATCAAATGGAGAGTTGAAAAAAAATGGACAAGGATTCATATTCATGTAAGTAATTTGCCCATTAGATATAAATTTTGGTTCAAGATAACACTTTTTGAAATTTTTTAACCTACCTTGTTGAGATGTTCATGTTGTTCATATGTTGATGTATTGTTGTGGTATGTATTGTTGTTGTTATCTTGTTATTATGTACTACTTATATTATTGTGTTATCTTCTTGTGTTGATGTATTGTTATTATCACATTTTGATTGTGTTATTGTTGCTTTTGTGTTTATGTTATTGTCTCCATGAAATATATAAGGAGGTGATCATAACATGGACAACATGGTTGGTTGGTTCAGGTTTGATTCAACAAATTACGACTAGTCAAGGTTAGTTTTTGTAAATTATGATTGGTTAGGATCAGTTTCAATAGATCGTGATAGCCCAATGTAATGACATTCAAACTAAAATTACTACACATTGTTTCCATTAGATTATAAAAAGGTAAATATCGAAAAATTTGAACAAGTGAAATATATTAATTAACCAACTTGTGGTGTCCATGTGCAATTTCATTGTCCCTAAGTGTGTGGGATTAACATGTTAATTTTCCATTTTCATTGTTTTGCAGATTCTATTCATAATCTTGCATGTCACAAGGAAGTGGTAGATCTATGGCACACAAATGAATCAAAAGCAAATGTTGGCATTTGGTTGCTTACAACGTATGCAACTTTAACAAATTGTGATGAATTTCGATATGTCCTTATGCCATGCACCAACATAATGTATGTGTTGCAATGTATGGTTGAAGCACCTGAAAATGAGCTTAAATCAAATGTTCATCGATCAAACCACCTCTTCTTTGCCCTAAACAACTAAATCAACAAAGGTAACCATTGTTATATTTGCTAATGCAATGTTACTATTTTATTTTGTAAGCTAAAGTATTGGATATTGATGTTGTTATTATTGTTAATAAATTGTTTTCACCTATTTGTAGATTATATTCATAATGTTTCACTTCAAGAGGAGGTGGTGGATATGTGGACATCAAAAAATCAAAGGCAAATGTTGACATCCAATGACTTACAAGGTATGCAATTTAAAACAATTGGGATGAATTTTAGTATATTTTTATACCATGCACAAACATATTATATATGTTGCACAATGTGTTGCTGAAGCATTTGAAAATGAACTTAAATCGAATGTTCATTAGTCAAACCACCTTTTCATTGCCCTAAACAACAAACTCAACAAAGGCAGCTGATAATCCATTTGCTGATGTATTAAATATTATTACTTTATTTTGTAAGTTAAAATTATCATATATTGATGATATTATTGGTATTAGGTTGTTTTTACCTATTTGTACATTCTATTCATAATGTTTCACCTCAAGAGGAAGTGGCAAATTTGTGGCAAATTTGTGGCAAATTTGTGGCACATAAAGGAATCAAAAGCAAATGTTGGGATTTGGTCATCTACAAGGTATGCAACTTAAAAATATTGGGATGAATTTTAGTATTTGTTTATTCCATGCACGAACCTAGTGTATGTGTTGGAATGTGTTGTTTTAGAAGCATCTGAAAATTAACTTAAATCAAATGTTCATTAATCAAACCACCTTTTCTTTGCCCTAATTAACAACCAAACTAAGAAATGTAGCCATTGCTATGCTTATTAATGTAATGTCACTGCTTTGTTTTTTAACGCATAATATTGGATATTGATGTTGCAATTTTTTTTAAAAAAACCTATTGTTGGATTGTATATAGAATGTTGCACCTCAAGAGGAAATAGCACATCTATGGCACACATAAATAAAAAGGAAATGTTGCCAAGGCCATTTACAAGGTATGAAAAATTTTAAAAATAGGATTTTAATTTTAGTGCACCCTCATTCTACTAGTGGAAGTGATCCCAATCCCTAACCATTCCACTCAAATTTTGAGTGGAATGCACCTATCCCACTATAGTGGTTTGGTAGTGAGTAGGGTCCTATGGCAAGAGACATGTCATTGCACAACCACCATGTATGCCCAAACCACTAGCTGCGATGAACCATTTTTTGGAATTTAAAATAGTGCAATGGTTAATTTGGCATTTCCATTCTACCCTTATTGATATATTATTACTTTCACATTTTAATTCCATAACTTGATTTACATTGTCATTTATGACATCTGGTAAGGTGTAGTGAGGGTCATGCTCAATATTGAGTGGTGGGATTTATGATTATTGTATCCTAGATATCACATTATTAGTGACTTTGGAAGTCACTCCTATGGAATTATTTTGTGCACCACCTTAGTGTAATATGTGTTGTAAGGTGTTGTTAAGCATATGGAAATGAATGTAAATCTTATTGTTTTGATGCAAGTGACACATAAGTGATCCTAGATGTATATGGAGAATTACCCCATACAAATGCGGGATGCAAATCTTCATTACCTCTATACTCCAAATGCCAATTGATAAAGTTCAAGTATGTGTGACATCGTTCATGGAAAGGTACGGGATCTCATAGCTTGGAGGTGAATGCCATTAGCATGTTTCATAGAATCACAGTTCTAGATGATGCAATCAAATTATTCAATGGGAATTATTAGTTTATGACAAATTGTGCACACTTGCGTGTACACATAACACTATAAAATTATGAGTTCATAAGACTTGGAATTTCATCCTAGGATTCAATATCTTGTGTCTTGTTATAAGAAATGTTGTGATTGATATGGATTCAAATGAGCAACACATGAGGCAGAGGAAGAGGTGAAATGTGCAAGCATGAATATCAAAGGTACCATCTGATTTAAAAGGTCCATGTGCATGTTTGAACATGTTTTTAGTGTTAAAAATATTATTCGTTTCTAATTCTCAATATTGATGAATGTGTTAAACATTCATCAAAAGGATGAATAATATTCACATCTTTGTAGTAGTTAGGTTAGGGTTTAGAAGTGGAAACTACTTAGGGTTTGGTGGTGGCTAGGGTTAGGGTTTGGTGGCAGCTAGGTTAAGGTTAAGTGGCGGCTACTTTAAGGTTAGGAGATAGTATATAATGGAGTGGTTTTGAGTAGTTTTTCATTCTTTCCTTTCATGGTTTTTGAGTGCACATAGAATCTTCAAGCTTTGTTACTTGTTGCAAGTCATAGTATTGTGATTATAGCATTTGAAGCATACAACCTTTGTAATCTTCTTATTAGTTAATACAATTGTTTCATTTCATGAACTTTGAATCTTTCATTTTTTGCTTGTTTTCAAGTTGTTTCCAATATTTAGCATATTTCAAAATACAATGCCAGCATATATGACAAGTAGAATCTATGGCATTAAGACTAGGTGTAAATGATTAGACCTTAATGATACAAGCCCAAATGATGCACAAAACTCAAGCCTTAAAGTGAAATAAACTTAGTGAAACGTGCCTAATTGAAAAAAGCCCTAATGACATAGACATGAGTGACATATGTGAAGTGACACATGCGAAGTTTTGTTGGCATACGCCCTAGTGACATATAACATTGGTCAAACCCAATTGACAATATAAACTTGAGTGACATAGGCGGAATGAAATGGGCATTATTGACATAGGCCATAATGACATTATAGTAAGCCCAAGTGTAGTAGGAAACTCCTATGGCATAGGCATCAGTGATGTATTACACCTCATTGACATAGGTCGAATCACACATGTAGTGATATAAACCTATGTCTCAATGATAGAGGATGAGTGAAAGAAGACCTAATGATATAGACTTAGTTCACTATAACAACAGGGGGCTATTTTGCGATCCACATATCATCGCAAACAACAAAGAAAGAAGTTTCTGAAAGCCCGCCTTTGCGAACCATAATTCCTCGCAAAATCTTAAGTTTTTGCTATACCAAAACATTCGCACCCGTACAATCGCAAGTCCTTCACAACTCCCGAACTTGAAACAATCGCAAAACTTTTCCGATTATAATTGCTTCTATATATTGTGTGCAATTAACATTACATCGAAAATTATTTGCAACAAACCCATCACCGCAACGACTTAGCGAATCGACTCAAAAGTCTATCGGTTTTTGATATAAGATCTATCGCAAACCTTTAGTGGCATTTTGAGAATCGCAACAAGTTTGCGTTAGATCTTATATCGAAAACCGATAGGCTTTAAAGATCTAACGCAAACTTTTTGGGATTCTTAGAATGCCGCTAAAAGTTTGCGAAATCTATGATTTCGCAAACCCGTTCTAGAATGATTTTACCCGTAAGAGTGTAGCGATGTCTGTGACATGGTTTTATTGGTCTTTTGGTTTTTTTGGTGTTGCGAAGAATTATGACTCGCAAATGGTTTTGAGATCCACTGTGTATCGCAAGAGCATGGCACTGTATTCTTATTTTGGAAGCAGGGTTTATATTCATTTGGAGTCACTTTGGGTCGCAAAAAAAATAAATTTATATCAAAATTTCAAATTTTACAATGTAAAAGGGTTTGCAACCCTTGGGTATCTAACACACTAGCTGTCTATCTAGACTTCCTTCCCCTTTTGGATTTTTTCTTTAAATCTTTCTTCTTAGTGTTCTCTAGTGGAGGGGGAGGCTGCTCATCCTCCTCCCTCTCTTCATCGTCCCCCTACCCCTCCTCCTCCCTATCGTCTTTATCTTTGCCTCGTGCAAAACCTTCATTTCGACTAGCAAATCAACTGGGTCCACTGCTAGTGGTAGCACTGGGAACAGTGCTCCCTGCTCTCTCGTCCTCATCACTGCTGCCCTGGGAGCTCTCACTCTCACCCTCAGATGCTTGCATTTCAACATGCAAAGCTTAGTCAACACCATAAATGAAAATCATGATTCAAATGAAAACAATCTCAACACAAACAAAATTTGAATCCCAACCAAACCCACTCACCAATAGTGCATTAACATGTTCAAAAAGATGCTCCTTGCCATGCTCCTGGGCCATATTCATTTCTGCAGCTATGATCTTCTTCTTGTACCTCTTGTACTGTCCCCATAATACAACAGGTAAAAAAAACGCATTAAGAATATATTCAAGTCTCCGACCACTTTTGCGAAGCGCAGACCTTCGCATACTGAAACTTGCAAAGCAGTTTGCGAAACAAATCCCATCGTATCTATTATTGCAACCCAAAACGCCAAAACGCCATATACCTATCAAAGGTATCACAAAGGTATCATC
>Ga0116231_10009692_pt1 | contig 16022 bp, 7 predicted proteins | sample S1TSphgellanicum_2_FD_89695 | JGI IMG/M metagenome (GOLD analysis project Ga0116231, IMG submission 89695) | Host-associated microbial communities from peat moss isolated from Minnesota, USA - S1T2_Fd - Sphagnum magellanicum MG | ecosystem: Host-associated > Plants > Peat moss > Unclassified...
AATTACCTTTTAAAAAGAATAAAAAAATAAAAACAAATTTTAAAATTAAAATTTTTTAATTTAATTTTCTATTTTTTTTTTTTTTTTTTCCTCATGGTCTCGAATTTTTTTTTGTATACGATTAAACATAGTTAAAAAAGGTTTGCGCAACTTTTCTGAATGCATAAAAAAAAGACGTTTAATACTAGATATAACCCATTCAACTAAAGAAATAATCCAATTTAAAACTCGAGACCATGGGTCCTTCAGGAAGGCACCTATATCCTTAAGTTTTGTTTTTAAAACGTCAACTAATTCGTCTATAAACTCAAGTATTTTATTCATCATTTTTTTTATAATTTTTATTTACTTCTAATAGCAAAACCTATTGAAGCTAACATTGAAAAAAGTAAAAGCATTGTTACGATTAAAAAAATCATCCTAAGTTCAGTAAATAAATTTACAGCAAGCAAATGTATATCGGAATAAAGGTAGGGCTTTAAAAAAAAATTAAAGTCAAGGTTAGCAAAAGTATCTATTAAAAAATTGTCCGTTTTGTAAAGTCCATTTAAGAAGTCTAAATGATGGTGAGACTCTCTCTGATTTTTAAAAATAAAATAGTAATCTAAAAGATTTTTAAAATCTAAAAAGTATCTAAAATTTATATAAAAAATGTCATGAAATAAAACAGAAAAAATGAAAAGAATAAAAAAAGAAAAGTTCCTATCGTAATATACTTCATCTGTATACTCCCAAGTATCATTAAATCGTAAATTTATTGTCATTAAAATAAATATAAAAAAAATAGAAACGGCGCCTACATAAATAGTTGTATACACAATCGCCATAAACTCCAAATCGACAAAAAAAAGCATGAGAGAGCTCATTAAAAAAACTAGAATCAAATTAAAAGTGCTAAAAATTGTATTTATCGACAAAAAAATAGAAGCTAAAGATAAGGTTGTAAAAAAAAAAATTAAAATTAAAAAGATTAAAATTGTATTTATATAGTTAGCAATCATTGCAATTTATTAGTTTCACTTTTTGTAAAAAAAATTAATTTAAAAAGAACCAAATTGCTTTCTTTTTTTAAATTTAATTTTTTCTTTGTAAAAACGAATACCGTTCCCTTTATAAGGATCCGGCAATCTAAATTTTCTTATTAAAGATAAAAATAGTATAAATACTTGATAGTTAAAAGTTTTAAACAAAAACGCATTTTTAATTTTTTTAAATTTGGTAAAACGAATAGATGAACAATTTCATTTTACTTTATTACAGAAGTTTAATTTTAAAATTAAGCTTTTTTTAAATATTTTTTCTACCTTATACCTTAATCCAACTAAATACAGTTTTGACTGATAAGATTTAAGTAAACCAAGTAATAAATTAAAATTGTATAAAAAAATACTTAAAAAGAGGGAGCTTGAACCCAAAATAAAAATAGAATCCTTTATAAAAACAAAAAAATTAGAATTAAAATGGCAAACAAGGTTTTTTTTAAAAAATTTAAAAACAACTGTTTTACTGTTTTCAGAATCGTAGTAATTTAAACTAGAATTTTTTTTTAATAAATTAAATCTAAAAAATTCCGGCGAAGAAATTAAAAAAGGTACCTTATATATAGAATACATTTAAAAACTACATAAGCCATCTAAAGTGGGCGTTTAGCCTATTGTCAACAATTTTTGTATAAAGAGCTGTTTTTAAACCTAAAGACTCGGTAGTCTTGTTAAACATAAAATGTAGCATTTCGTCGTTAAAGGAATCTGTCAAAATAGAGCTTTCAATATTCTTACTTTTTTTGATTTCTTCCCTAGCTTTTAATATAGCTTTCCTGAAAAACCCCACAGCGTAAGTTACTTGTTTTATTGGTTTTAATATTATTGGTATACCAATTAACTTTTGCTTTTTTCTATTTTTTTTTGATCTCAGTCTTCCAATTGATACCATACGTATACCCATAAAAGGAATTAAAGAATATAAAATCTGAAAATTTAAAAAGTAAGATACTAGAAAGCTAAACATACTCTTTGAAAACAGCGTATAATAAAAGCATAACTTATTTATATTAAAAATAAACTTTTTGTTAATTTTTTTTTTTAAGTACTTTATTTTAACATAGTTAGAAATATCCAAGTTTAAATTAGGTTCATTAAAAAAAAAACTATTTTGTTTTACTAAGTTTTTAAATCTTAACTTTTTATATATACTTTGACGCCAATCCAAAAAAAAAGACAAAGAAGAGTTTGTTTCAATAGCGTTATTCTCCAACACTAAATTTAAAAAATATGGTTTTTTAATTTTATTTCTACTTCTGCTCTTCTTAATTTTAGTAAAATATAAAAAGTCATGAAATAAAAATTTATTTAAGTTATAATAAAAATTGTAAAATAATTTCTCAATCTTAAATTTTTTTCCTTTCTTAACTAAAACGGAAACAAATTTTTTATTTATTAAGCTGCTTGCAAAGTACATTTCACGTATTTTTAATTATTTTAAATTGGCCTTTTTAATCCGTACTTTGACCTTGAAGATCTACGCCCTAAAACATAAGTAAAATCCAATTTTCCACGAATAGCTGTATACTTCATCCCAGGTAAATCCCTTCGCCTACCACCCCGTATTAGAAAAGTAGAGTGTTTTTGTAAAGAATGACCTATTCCCGGTATATAACAAAAAACTTGCCGGGAAGTAGACGTTATATAAACCCACATAGCTTTTCTCCTCGCAGAGTTTGGCTTTTTTGGGCTAAGTATTAAAATTTTTAAGCAATAAGCTTTTTTCTGAGGACACTTATTTAAATCTAGAGTTGATGTTCTTTTAAATTTTTTTATTCTACCCGATCTTAATCTTACTAGCTGATTGTAAGTTGGCATATACAAGAAATAAATACAAAAAAACTTTTAGACAAAAAAATTTTTTTTAACGAGTTTATTTTTATTTCTTACTTTTTTTCGTCTTTTTTTGGAGGGTCTACAGCCATTATGAGGTATTCCGGTTCTATCTACAACAGATAAAACCCTTATCATTTTTGTTCTAATAATTTCAAAAAAAATTTTGGATGTTTTAAGTATAGGTCCGTGTAACAAAACTATATAATGATTTCATTTAAATTTTTTGTTTTTTTTATTTAACAAAAATTCTTTAAAGGAATCTACTATGAATGATTTGATAGTTTGAAGATCTTTTATAAATTTTTTATCTTTATACAAACGCTTATTAGTTTTAAATCAAACTAATTTATGAAAACTATTGTGGAAGCTTATAGTTGACTTATTTGAAGAAGAAACTATATGTAAATAAGCTATTGAAGTTGGCTTTATTTTTACAAAAGATTTTTTAAATAAACTTATGTCTTTTATTTGCGTATAATTATTTACATAAGAATCAGAATTAATTTTTTTTTTTAATTTAAAACTAAATTTTCGAGCTAAAGAAAAAAATAAAGTGTTATTAAATTTTAAAAACTTAAACAAACGTAAAAAATAAAAAAAAGCAAGAGTAAAAAAAATTACTTTACTCTTTTACTCCTGCTTAAAAACAAAAAGTTTTTAAAAAATTTTTAATCAACGTCATCATTAGGGTCCGGAGGTTCTTTGCTTTTATCTCTTGATAACCATTCATCTAATAAACTAAAATCATAGCCATCATTTGCATCATTTTCTTCTGCGCGCCTATCAGCTTCTTCAATGTATTCCTGTTCTCTTCTTTCTATTTCTGCTTCTAAAGCTTCTTCATAATCTTTAACACTCATACCACCTGTAATTTCTCTAACTAAAGTGTCTTCTTGAACTTCGTCTATTCAACCAAACTTCCTTAATTCCTCAAGTTCTTTAATTCTTATATAAACAGCTTGTGGTATAGGTAAACCTTCATACAAACTGCTAGTCGGTATTAAACCTGGACGTATCGGTTTTACAGATTCTACAACAACTGGTGCTGAAGAACCGGTAAATCTTCTTAACTTTTCTTGTATTTGTCTAAGCTGATCTTCCGGCGACTCCAAATTTGCTAAAGCTGCAGCAAAATTTTCTATAGAAGGATCTCAGTTTCATGCAAGTCTATCTCAGAATGTACGATTAAAAATTGGATTCATAATTTCAATTATTTTAACCATATCTTTAGAAGTTAAATAATTTAAATAATATTCTTTTCTTGCACTATCTGTATAAATTTTAAAATTTTTTCTTGGTACATTAAAATATATAAATGATTCTTTTGGTTTAAAAGCACGTTTTTTAAAACCTCTTAAAATAGTCGGTACAGTAGTTACTACTGGTTTTTTTTTAATAACAGCTTTATTCCAGTTTTTTCTTGTATTTAAAAACAGGTATCAAAAAAGTCTACCTACACCGTAACCACGCCTTACTTTTAGAGTATGATCTGGAATTACTCCAATAATTCCAGGCGCTATGAAGTAATTATAAGTTAAATATAAAAGATCAAAAAATCCATCCGGGTGATCTTTCATATACATATTAAATCTTTCTGCCGAAGTTTTATTCTTATACGTTTCAAATACGGGATCATAATTACTAAGATTTTTACAGTTATAGTCAGCGGGATCCGCAGAATCAATACCCAAATTATTACTACCAATACTTTTTAAATACGATTTGAGTATGTCTAGTGTATGGCGGCGAATTATTTGCCTACTTTTTACTACGGAGCGTCTTCTAATAGCGTCAATTTCTTCTTTTGTTAAGATAGAATTTAAATCTAATTCAACCGGTTTTTTAAATGGAGTTCATTGTTTTCCAGTCTTTAATCAATTTTTTCAAGCTTTCATTCCATTTTCGTAAATATCTATTTCAAGTTTACCTAATACTCTCGTAAGCCTCGCATCATAAGGAGAATTAGTTAATCAAGCTGCTTTTCAAGTTTTTCGTTTTAAATTTAAATTCTCTGCTTCTTGAAGTTTACGCTTTTGAATTTCTTTTTCAAGTCTTATTTTTCTTATAGTGTCTAAAAATGATTTACTATTTTCAAGACGTTTTTGAATAATTTTTCCTATATATCTTTTTTTTACATAAGCAGCTAATCTTTCTCTAAGACGTTCTACAGAGGTTATTCCAGGAGAAGGGATTATTAATTCCTTGTAACCGATATTTAAAGCATCCGGGTGACTTATTAACGTGTATACTGAAGGCTCCAACGGCATTCCCAAAATAGGGGGAGGAGGAAATAAATGTCCTATAGGCCCTACAGGAACATCCAGTACACTTTTAATAATTTTTGTAGATTTTTCTTCCTCAAAGTTAGCATACGGTTCAGTATTAGAAACAATTTCTCCAACTAGTCTTTCAATTCCTTTATAATAAGCGTTCGCATGAATAGAGCCCGTATAAAGTATATCCGGTACCTTATCCATTAATTCACGATATTTTTCAGAAATATAAGCTTCGTCTGTTAATAATCGTTCCCTTTCTACTTCAGGTGCTAAATACCCCCCTCGATTAATATCTATTTGAACTTTATCAGGATCCAATGCTGAAAAAGATCTTGATTGCTCAGCTTCAAGTTCAGCTATGGATTCTTCAAAAACTTGTTCTTGAGCCGAGGTTCTGCTGAAAGGTCTTGCTGGCGTTGGGCTACCCCTTTCCTGCTCCTCTTTGAGAATTCTTTCTAAATCCGGACCATCTTCATCCCTTACTTTAAAACCTAAGAGAGCTTCTTTTTCTAGCATTAATTCTACATCTTGCTCCCAAATAGCTTCTTGTCGAAGTCTTTCTGCTAAAAGATCTCGTTTTCTTATTTCTTCCCTTTCAGAAATATCATGTTCTACCTTAGCTTTTTGAGTTTGTTTTTTTTGTCGTTCAGTTCTTTGTCTCATACGTTCTTTTATTCGTTCTCTTTCCTCTTCTTTCTTTTTATTTTTAGGTAGAGACTTACTAAGATCAGCAACCATTTTTTCTAAATTTTTTTTAAGTATTTCTTCCTTCTGTAATTTCTGGAGTTTAGGTTCTTCTTTTTTAGCTCTTTGTTCTTCTTCTCTTTGTAATTTCTGAAGTCTAATTTCTTCATTTTTAGCTTTTATTCGTTCTTTTTCTCTTTGTAATTTCTGAAGTCTAGATTCTTCTTTTTTAACTTTTATTTGTTCTCTTTCTCTTTGTTTTCGAAGTTTAGGTTCTTCTTTTTTAACTTTTATTTGTTCTCTTTCTCTTTGTTTTCGAAGTTTAGGTTCTTCTTTTTTAGCTCTTTGTTCTTCTTCTCTTTGTAATTTCTGAAGTCTAATTTCTTCATTTCTAATTCTTCGTTCTTCTTCTCTTTTTAGATTTCGAAGTCTAATTTCTTCATTTCTAATTCTTCGTTCTTCTTCTCTTTTTAGATTTCGAAGTCTAATTGCTTCATTTCTAATTCTTCGTTCTTCTTCTCTTTGTTTTCGAAGTCTAATTGCTTCATTCTTAGCTCTAATTGCTTCATTCTTAGCTCTAATTGCTTCATTTCTAATTCTTCGTTCTTCTTCTCTTTTTAGATTTCGAAGTCTAATTTCATCATTTTTTCGACCTATTTCAGATCTTCTAGCTAATTCCTCAACTTGAACTCCGTGTGTAATGAAATCGCGCCTTTCTTCAATTTCTTTACTATATCTTCTTCTAAGGTAATCAGCTTTTTCCCTGTAATTAATATTATAAGCATTCTGCTCTTCTTGCATTTTTTCTTGAAGTTGTTTATAAGTTTTTTGTTTTAAAACTTCAAATTTCATATAATCTTCATATAATTTTTTTGAATTTTTTTAATATTCTTCTGGATTTTTTTTTTTTTCGTTAAGACGCATCGCATAATTATAAAATCTAATTTCTCTATTTTTAGTTCCTTTAGATATAGAATTAAATTTTTCTTTCATTTGTTTAACAGCTTCCTTTGTTAATTTAATTAGGTTCCTTTTTTTTACTTTTTCATAATTGCGTAGTACTTTATTAATTGATTTTTCAGCAAGGATTTTATGCGATTCATTAAATTCTAATAAAAGTTTATTATACTCTTCTTTTCTTTTATTTCGTTTTTCTATTTCTATTTGTCTTTCATTATTTCTTTTTTCAGCTTTTAAAGCTCGCATAGCAGCTCTTTCTTCTCTTCTTTCTTTTGCTGCTTCTTCCTTTTCTAATCTATCTTCATTTCTAAATCTTTTATCAAGAATCCTTGCTTCTTCTCTTTCTAAAGATGCTGCAAATGTTTTATCAAATCTCGCATTCATCCTTTCTTGATTAAAATAATAATTTCCCATTTCAGCAGGAATTAATTCCATTAAAATAGGATCCTTATCTTGAAGTGCTTTGTAGTACAGTTTTTCAAAAAGCGGTTTACCTTTTACAAGCGGTCTAACAGCATCTGCGAGTACCCTAAGCGAAGCGGTCTCATCATCAGTTGTCTGCTCCAAAGGATCAAAATCTAAAGGGTGATCTTCTGGATGTGGAGATAAAGGTGCTTCCGGTGTTAGCGGCGGTGTAGGAGACAAAGCTCTTGGAAAAGGAAATCCTTTACCAATATTACTTAAAGCATCGTCATCCGATTCTTCATCAAAAGATTTTTTTTTAAATTTGTTTGATCGTAATGGTGGTCTTTTCAAATATGCCAGTTGAAGTTTTCTAACTTCCTGATTAAACGCATCACTTGCTATAAAATCTTTTATAATACCGTCAATTTCATTCTGTTTAGCTTTTTTTTTAAAAACTTCTATAAATTGACGTGAAGGTTTTCTACTTCCATAATAAGGGTTAAGCGGATTATCAGGATATTCAAAATTACTTCAATGGTGGTCAATTTCAGAACGCAGTGATTCATATTCATTTATCAAATTCAAACTTTTTAAATCTTTTTTTTTTCCTAATTTCCTTAAAAAATATAATCTTCGATTCAATAGATCTTCTGCTTGTTCATTAATAAGCGGAATCCTATCATTTCTAAAAAAAATTAATTTAGACTTACGCCTGTTAGATCTCAAAGTTGACAATATTCTTGAATTTTTAGATTTAGACAATGATTTATTAAAACGTTTCTCTATAAATACATTTGCTAAACTTCTAACATAGCCCGTATCTATATCTGCTCCGTGTCTATTATCCTTACTAAGGTCCTTCATTGAATTTTCATATATTAAATCTCGCATTCCGTTAACTGTAAAAGTTGAATTTCTTGAAAATGCATAGGGCGCGTGATTACTTATTCTATAAGTAGCAGTATCATAGGCATCCTGATACTGACTATCCAAATTTATATCCATCATCATTTCATTAACTCTATTTTCACGATATGAAAAAAATTTAGGTTTTTTTGAATTTTCTAAAGTTGCATATTTATAAAAATCGTTGTAAAATAGATCTAACTTTGAATTTAAAACAGCATTGATTAAATTTTTATCTTTATAACTAAAATAAGCGGGGCTTAGAGTTGAAAAAGTAGAATTATTATATTTAAAATTATTATATATTCTATCTTTAACTGTATTTAAACTTGCCTCATTTAAAAAATACGAATTAAAAAAAGATACTGGAACTGTTTTTTTTGGAAATAATAAAAAGTCCTTATTTATCTCATTGTAATATCTAGAGTAAGCTTCTTCTGACAAATTTAAATTAGCCGAAACTTTAAAAATTGACTTAGGATAGTCTCTATAAAATACGTCCAAATACTTCTGAAAAGCTTTTTCATAAACTTCTTTTTCTAATTTTTGAAAAGAAAAAGGGGATTTATTTAAAAGAATTTCTGGAAGAGTTTTTGACTGCATAAATTTTAAATAAGCAAAGTTATATAAAGAGTCTACACTCTTAAATAAAGACAGTTTTGGTGCTCCAAAAATTGATTTTGGGTAGTTTCTGTAGAATACGTCCAAATACTTCTGAAAAGCTTTTTCATAAACTTCTTTTTCTAATTTTTGAAAAGAAAAAGGGGATTTATTTAAAAGAATTTCCGGGAATTGCTGTTCTCTTTGCATAAATCAAAAATAATTTGTATAGTGATCTAATAATTTAGCAAGTGCAATTCTATCAGCTACAACTCTAATAAGACTCTGTCTTTCCATTTCCCATAAAACTTTATCAACAGCTTTTCTTTTAGCAGCATAAATTTTTCTTTTAGCTTTCGCAAAAGGTTTCATTTTACGCTTTAAAATTCTTAAATCTCTTTGCCGTGTTCACCGTATAGCCAACGTATAAACTCTATTTGCTAATTGTTTTCATAGTGCTTTTTGTTTTACTTTAAAAAGATATACTTTTTTAGAATCGAATTTTTGTTTTTTCGATACTCCTGCACGTCACCTATAAAAAGAAAATAATTTTTGATAATCATAATTTACGTGCTTCTCTGCAGAATTTGAATGTTTAGAAAAGTAGTAAGGCATTAACGCTGCTTTTTTTGAGCCAGAAGATTTAAAAAGTCTTTTAACAGCATACTTATTATAAGATTTTCGAGGAAAAACACCAAAACTATTTATATTAATTGGAGCTAAAAAAAAAATTGGTGAAAGAAAAGAATCTAATAAACCAGCCAACAATCTAGTTTTATAACCGCTGTCAACAGGTTCTTGTTCTGTAAGAACGTTAAAATCAAAAAATCTAGAATCTACTTTTTTTGGAAATAAATCAGTAGAAAATAAATTTAAAGGAGATCCCAATAAAGCTGGTGCAAAAAATCAATCAAAAAAATAAGCTGCTTTTCGCATATTGTAACTACTATCAGGAGATTCGTCTTCTGCAGTATTAAAAATATTAAACTTGTATAAAAATCTAGAATCTACTTTTTTTGGAAATAAATCAGTAGAAGATAAATTTAAAGGAGATCCCAATAAAGCTGGTGCAAAAAATCAATCAAAAAAATAAGCTGCTTTTCGCATATTGTAATTTCTTTTATTAAGTTTTTCTAAATAATCTTTATAAGTTTCAAGAATATGTTCATGTAAAATAGAAATATCAGACATATTACTAAAACGCCTTTCATTTTCTTCGTCTTCGTAATCATTAATTTCAGGTTCATATATAATACCATCGTTATCTGAATCTTCTTCTAATGAATCTTCTCTATCTTCTCTAAGTAAACCGGGCTTTATCAATAAGGACGGCTTTCAAAAAGAAAAATTTGGTTGTTTTAAATATTCGTTGTATTCCTCAAAAGTGCTTGTAGAAGGAAAAATACTTAATCTTGAACGCGGTACTCATGTAGGAGATAATCAATCCATACACAAAAGTACAGCCTGTGCAAAAGGTCTGAAAACCATAGCATTTATTTCATAAGCTTGAAGTCTATTCAAACTTTTTAAATCCGCGGCTGCATCAAAAACATCAATCATTTCTCTTGCAAAATTAAATCTTCAATTTTCAGTATCTAAATCAAAATTTCATATATTTTGAAATCTACCGCTATGGTATCGAATATCAAATGGCTCCGTTTTACGTATAATAAACGACCTCGGTAGTCCGTGGATAGGCCTAGCTTCGGGTGGTAAACTTGGTACTATATTATTTTTTCAAAAATCAAACATTTTTTTTATAGAAAAAAAATTAAGATTATTTTTTTTATTCATGAGACTGCCTGCAACAGATTTATAAAATTCATCTTTAAACAATTTTCTTATATCTGCTGGACTACGACTTTTACTTACTAAAGATGATATTAAATATTTTTTAAGTAAATCATCATAATCATAATCAAAACCAAGTTTATTTGCTTTAAATTTTTTACGTCTACGGGCACGTTTTTTACTTAAATATTTTTTATTTAACATATATCTATACCAGTACCCTGAATTAGAATCAAAACCATCAACATCTCCTTGAAAGTATTCTTTGTCATCTTTTAAATAAGGCTGCGGTAAAGTTGGGCTTTTATTAAATTCAATACCTTTTAAGGAAAAAAATTTATTCCTAGACTTGGTATACACTAAAGGAAACTTAGTAAATAATCTCATATATTTATAATAAGATTCAGGAATACTAAGATTTAATTTATTTAAATCTGAAATAGATCGTATCCGCTTACTACCTTTTCAAAATCAAGGAAAACCCGCTAAATTAAAATTTTCTTTTATACCTTTAGGCTGAGGTATTTTATACCTTTCTGCGTAATCATACTGATCATTTATTTCTCGTAAAAAAGTTGTAAAAGCTCCATATCCAGCTTTATATCCAGTATCTAAATGTGCATTTTGATATGGATATTTGTAAGATCTTCAACGAGGATTCCAGAAATCCCTAACAAGGTCTTCTTCTTCTATTTCATCAAGTTCATGTTGAGCATAAGGAAAGTATAAAGGACGCGCGTGGGGATCAAAAACTTCATATTCCTCATACTCGGGATATACTTGCTCTGTCACTTTTTTAAAAAGAGAAGCCGGCTCATAATCGTCCCTTTCGTAATTTGCTAAATCATACAGATACCTTGGCATGGTACCTGGACGCGTTTCAAACAGATCAAAAACAAAAAATTTAAAAGTATCTAATTGATCATCTGGAATAGCATCCGCTAAAAAATCATGCTCAGGTAGCAAATCTACTCAATACCGAACTACCATGTAATCCGGAATTCAAAATTTACTTGGAGGATACTCAGTATAAAAAGCTTTCCGCATTAAGTGTCACATTAAGTTTTTTTCCTTTAATCTTGAGTATGGTACTCAATCAGTGTCATCCTCCTCCGGCGTTTCAGCAATAAGAGGCATTTCTTCAGAATATGGACGATGTATTGGATTATACGGATTGTGCTCTTGCGTAGCGTAGTAAGGACTAAATAAAAAATCAAAACGCTCTTCTTGGTTTTCACGAGGTATAAAAATTGGATGCATGTCTCCCGCAGGCTGTATGTCTCCTACATATCCACCAGAAGCAGCTATAGCTTCATCTCTACCTATGTAATCTACAGAACTGCCCAGTGATTCGTTAAAATTAAAAGGAAACTTTATAACACCCCTTTCATAAAAATACCTTAATATTTCTTGTTCACGGTCAAAGCTATAATCAAGAGGATCCTGCACAGGTTGTAATAAATTTAAATAACTCGCAGGATTTTTAGTTGTATAAGAAGGAGATCCAATTTTGTTTAATCAAGAGTATACGTAATTATTTCTAAATAACTCATTGACTAACTCATCTTTTAAATTTTCTACCTCAGAAAAAGGAGTAGCAGAAGGAACGGCAGATTTAATTTTTTTGGTAAAATCGTAAAATTTAATCATTTTTTGAACATCTAAATTCTCCCAGTTAGAAACTACTCTAGCATAGTCTCTATAAAAAATAGATCTTCGTAATTTATGCGTATATTTAGGATGCCACCTAAAACTTTTTTTGTCATAAAAAAAATACTTAGTATAAATAAAATCCAACAATCCATTAATTGGGGAGCGTTGTAATGATTCTTGAATTTTTTTCAACCTCTCTGAGCTTAAATGCTCCAGGTGCTTGTTAATAGTTGTGGGCTGTGCCGAAGAGTCTTCTTCTATATTATCATTACTAGAGCCTATATTAAACATGTCTCTCAATAAACTTTTAAATTTTTTTACTTGTTTATCAAAAAAAGGGTAGTGATCACTATTATTATTACTAATATCATCCTTAAACAAGTAATCTAATTTTGATTGTAAATCTACAGAAGACTTTGGATCAGTAAACTCAGGTAGCTCAGATATATTATCCACTATAAATTTTATATCTGAAAAAAATTTTTTGTCGTCATATAAAAAGTCATCTTTTTTTCATTTTTCAACAACATTGCGCCTTAAATATGTAAATAAAGCCGAAGAATTTTCTTTTTTAGAATCAAAAAGCCTGTCTTCCGGACTAATAAAATTGTACAAATCTTCATTTTTTTTAAATGTTTTCGTATAATTATCTCTATCAAATACATACTGAAAAATATGCGAAAACTTATTTTTATTTTGTTCATAAAAAAGCTTTGGATCATATTCACTTTTAAAATAATCATCTTTACCGTAAATATTTTTATAATACTCGCTTGCTATTTCAAACTTTGTTCTTAAAAAATGAAGATTTTTTTTTTCTTTATAATTACTGTAAACGTGAAATGCCCTTCTTTTTTTTCTAGCGTAATCATAAGAATAAGCTAAAAATCTATAAGTAGAGTTTAGAAGACTTTTTGTAAATCTTTTTAAATAAAATTCTACAACATTTAGTATATTACCCCGCCTCCTAACGCTTGTATTTTTTTTTAATTTAGCTATCGATTTAAAAGCAGAAATTTTATATTGAAGTCATTTATAAAATGGGCGCCTACGTCTTTTAAATTTCCTTCACCGTTTTATTTTTCTTCGAATTCTACCTCATTTTCCTCTGCGGCGTCATTTTCTATACGATAAAGTATTAAATTTTTCTCTGTATCACGAAAGTCAGGACTTTTTAATTTTGTAGATTACTTCCTCGGGTATGATATTACTTACATACGTGGTATAAGAGTTTTTTCTGATGTCCGAATTTACTAAAAAAAGCTTACTAAGTAAAAAACTTCTAAGCTTATATTTTTCGTAGAACTTAAAACTGTGCTTTTTTCTACTAAGAAGCCTAAAAATAAAATTATTGTGGCGTCTAGACATAAATCCTCTACCTAATTGACCCCTTGAACATCAAATATTGTACCATTTTGCAGCTCAAGGACTTCTTCTAAAAGAAACTCTTTTTTTGAATTTTTTTTTAGGCACTCTTTTACGCAAAAGACGTCGTATTCTTCTTCTTCGCGCACGCTTACGTCTAAGACCACCACGTTTTCAGCGGCGTTTTTTTTTTAAAAGACGTCTTGCACGCTTAACAAACCTCTTTAAACGGCGTCATTTTCTTCTTTTTTTTCTTGAGTGGTCTGTATAGTATCATTTTTTAAAATTACTATGATTTTTATTAAAAGATCTTATAATTCTACGATAAGTAAAAGGTTTTATCTTTGCAAATAGTTTTCTATAATAAGCAGACTTGGTTCTTATTCTATGTTTTCTAGAAGAAAATTTTAAAAAATTTTTTACAATAGGATTTTTTTTATAACTTCTATAAAACTTTGAGCGAGCTAATCTAAAAAAACCCTTTCCCTTAGATCGTCTAAATAGTGTTCTATAATTTTTTTTACGTCTAATCTTCTTTCATTTTGAACGTTTATAGTGAATATATAGTAACTTAAAAAAAAAATTAAAATAATCCTTTCTTGATAAAAGTAGTAAAGGTCTTATAACATTTTCCTTAAAATCAAAATAAGTTAAATTTTTAGGTCAATTTGAAAATTCAATAACATGTGATAAAGCCCCTTTTACAGAATATAAAAGTTTTACTTGTTGATTATTAACCTGGGTAGCGTTAAACCTTTCAAAACTAAAATTTAAGACCTTTAAACTAGGATGCATACCTATTTTTAAAAATGGAATAGTATAAAGAGTCATACTCAATGGAACCAAACACTCTACATAATAAAAAGATTTTTTATCTTCAACAACTCATTCAACAAATTCATCCTGTAAACGTATTCTTTCTGCAAGAATATATAAATCTAGGTCATAATAAGGCTCTCTATGATCATAACGAATATTTGTATAAGAATTAGCAAAAAAAGCTGCCGGAACACTTAAAATTGTAATGAAAAGAACATAATAAAAAATAAAACCTGTGTACGGACTTTTAAACCTTTGAGGTATAACTGCGTATTTAAAACCAAACAATTGATCCACAAAATAAATAAGGGCCGTCATTAATATAAAAAACATTACTAAAACATATCAAGATCAAAAATTTCAAAATCTAGTTACAATAGCTGAAGCTCACTGATAAACACCACGAAAAGCTAAAACGTTTTCTATAAAAAAATAGTAATTTAGTACCACACTGTATTTATCTTTTATATTATGAAGTAAAACTGACCTCACGCCATTTTTTAAAATTAAATCTTTACTATGATTTTTTAAATTAAAGTTTAATTTACCATTATAAAATTTTCTGTTATAGATCATTACAACTCAACCACTATTTCTAAAATCATTTCTGAGCGTAAGCATTTTTTCAAAATTAAGATTAGCATAAAAATTTTGATTTTCTTCTATATACTTAATAGCGGCATTATTGAATTTTTTGTTTTTAAACTTATTTTTACTAATGTCAATTTTATTATATAAATTATAAGATTCATTCTCGTCAGTCCACCAATTTAAATGACGAGTTACTTGAACAAATATACCGAGAAAAAAAAAAAAAAAAGTAGTCTTAGGATATTTCATAAAAGAAAAAAAAATATCTATAAGTGTGCTAGCCACCCACTGAGCAGTACTCTGATTATAACTTACTACTTGAATAACACAAAACATTGCAAAAAACAGCCCCGTTATAGCTCATTCTTCTTCATCTCAAAAAGGTGCCTTTGTGACAGGGTCATTTACCAACATAATTTTTTTTCATAAGTTTTCTACTATTAGAAAATGAAGTAAGTTTCGTACTTCGATTAATACAATTTTTATTTTTTTAAAAAAATCTTTTTTCATCTAGTTTAAACTTATTTTTTTTTATTTATCTGAACCATTTTTTGTTAAATCTCTAAATTTTTTTATTAATTTTTCATTTTTAAAAACTCGATCTTTAGATCCAACGGGGTCTTTTCTACTTTTAAATTTTTCAATAAGTCAACCCATTTTTTCATAAAACCAAATAGCAGTATCAATTTTTCTTTTAAGTACTTTAACACGCTTGTTATTTTCTTTTATTTTTTTAGCAAATATTTTTTTTAAATGATCACATATTTTCTGTACTTCGGGATGATCCAAGGGTAAGTCTTTAATTTTTTCAAATTCATTTTTAATTTTTTTTTTTTTTTCTTCTTTTTTTTCGTTTTTTCTTCGTTTTCTATCTGAACTAGATTGTCCAAACAAACTTAAAATTCTATCAAAAACTTTAAGAGCTATTTTAATAATAGCGATCGGTACTGAATCATCAAGAGTAAGAATTATTCATTTTTTAAAAATATCTTCATCATTTACTCACGAACACTTAAGGCTACTAAATAAATTTAAAATAAAAAAAAATAACATTATTATAATAATTACTCGCGACGCACTATTAAAAAATAAAAAT
>Ga0116231_10009693_pt1 | contig 16020 bp, 8 predicted proteins | sample S1TSphgellanicum_2_FD_89695 | JGI IMG/M metagenome (GOLD analysis project Ga0116231, IMG submission 89695) | Host-associated microbial communities from peat moss isolated from Minnesota, USA - S1T2_Fd - Sphagnum magellanicum MG | ecosystem: Host-associated > Plants > Peat moss > Unclassified...
TTTTTTGTTTGTTTTTTGTCTCCCCTTGTTTGGTTCTTTCTGTGGCTTCCTGAGGAAGTGTTAACCTTGCTGTTTCTTCTTCATTGTGAGAATGGAGATTTCTCTATTCTTATGAAAGATATTCTCTTTAGCTATGCTGCTCTCATCTCCTTGCTGAGTTTACAGATTTGCAAACTTCCTACATCTTCTTCCCCTGGAAACAATAACTAAGCTAAGAGCATCTCCACTGGCAACACTAAAATGGCATCTACACATTACTTTGGATGAAGTATAACCTTTAAATAATGTGAGACTGAGTTTGGACCTGTGTACATTGGATGAAGTACAGCCTTTGAATAGTGTGAGATTGAGTTCAAACCTGTGTGCACTAGATGAAGTAGAGCTTTACAAGTGTGAGACTGAGTTTGGACATGCAAATATGCACAGGATACACTGGTGTCCAAGAGGTTTTATTAAGGAAAATGAGTACATGTGATTCGGAAGCCACAATATTGGTTCAAGTGTTGTTGGTCTCTCAGTTTATACTGTCCAATTTTTCATGTTTGTGGGTGGGGATGGGAAGATGATTAACACTATTGGATGTGGTAAACACTAGGAGATGCCCAAATAGTGGTTATGGGTGAAGATGCTCAAATCTTCAATAGTGAACAAGGAAAAGGTCGCTATTATTCCCATGTACATTCATGATGTGTCTAGATGGAAACATCTGTTGCCTTCATAAGCTTAGGATTGTGTCTAGATGGAAACATCCATTGTCCTTCACAAGCTTAGGATTTATGAGCTCAAACTCCATGTCACAATTGTGATACAAGTTGGAGCTAGGGTTACCAAGCGCCTCTTCACTAACTAGGTGTCAAGAGTTTTAGTTTACTCACCTAGTTAAGTCTTAGAAATGGCAAATGCAAGATGGTAATACTTTTTGTACTATTACCTAGTGTTGTTGATGAGCAGCAAACATGCTATGTAACAGTCACAATTTGCAAGAATGCCACTTACATTCCCTCTCATTACTTTTGTCTGTGAGCAATGTTTGTGCATGAAGCAAATTGGGAGAGAGTGTTACCTTCAACTACAACTTTGGCTACACCTTTGGATAATTCTACTTCAAGTCGACATCTTTAATTGCTTAAAATTTTTAAGAACCTTGAGAACTTTTCATAAAGAGTAAAGAGCAAGACTAGCATTGCAAAAGAGAACGAAACTCAAATATTGAGTTTCATTGGCAACACATTGAAACAACCGAACCTTTGAAGTTGAACTACTAATGTTTAGGTTAGCTCAACAACAAAAGAAATGTTTGTCACATTTTGATTTGAGCTTTTTGATTAACTATTGGTCTTTTCATGATTATGTTGTGTAAGAAGTAAGAACCTTACCATGCATCAACAATTCTAAAATGTGTGCACGAGACCAGCTTAACAATTGAAATCAACAGGCAGAAGTACAAAGTTAAAAAACCAACTGATTCCCAATCCAATTAAAATCCAATCCAGTTAAAAATCCAATTTCGCAACATCAAGCACGACACCTTGTTCATTGACAGAGTCTGAGTACAAATAGACATCCAAAATGGACTCTCCACTTTCCAATCACCTTTCAAAGATTTGCAAATTTCACCAACATCATTTAAATAAACGTAAAACTACTCTTCATATAACTTCTTAATGGACAAGGAAATAAAGTCACAATGGCATCCATTGACATTAAATTCAACTTCAAAACATGTGACTTCAAACTATTATTGAAAAACACGACATTTTATGTATAATGTACCATGTATTTAAATTTATCATTCATTGATGAAATTCATCCACAAACATTGACTTTTTGTGCACAAATGATTTTTTTCCATAAATCATTTTTCATATAATAAACATTTACGGTATTTTCAATAATTCATTACAAACATATTCATTGTGTGTCATAGAACAACTAGCAAATGTAACTACAAATTTTAGTAAGAACATCATCTCATCTAACACCTAAACCCAAGTCCCACCAACAAATGATGTACTGTTTGGGTTGGGCCCAATGTGCAACTGCTAACTTTGTAAAGCCTCACAATGACCCATTCATCTTGTTAGAATCAGAAGGTGGATTGAACAACTAGATGTGGAGTTATGCACTATGGAGGATCAGCAGCCGAAGCTGATGAGATCACGGAGAAAGACTACTGCACAAAGAAACAGGTGACATTGTGTGCCTGATGAGCACACTACAAAGCAACTGCTGAATTCATCTTTTAGTGTGTGAACTCAAAATCTTGATGTCATAAAACCATGGAACTTCAAGTGCTAAATTGAACATACTGTAACAAAAGAGGCTGTGGCTATGGGAGAAAAATAGTAAGTGATCTGTGGCAACCAATCACCTGGCAAATGAGATCACCCAAGTTTCAATGTGTACTACTACATCCTCAAATCATTTGGAAAACAGCAATTACTCACACATTCTAAGAAAGTTTGAACACCAGTGCATTTTGGTGTACCAGCTGAAAAGGTGACTTATGATTGCCCCCCAAATCCTCCATGTGATGGCCCAGCTGAATGCAGGAATTCAGAGCTGGCCCCATGTGGTTGTGTTGGTACTGGGCCACCCTGCACAATCAGCAAGATTATGTCAGTGAATATGTTACTGCAGAGTCATCTAGGGTTGTAGAGTGGCTGTAGAGCTTGAAAAAATTCCAAAATGTTATAGCAGATCATAACATCAAGAAGCACCTTTCTGTGAAATTGTGAATCTCTGTTGGGTTTGTTTTTTGGTTTAGTAAGAACTGACATAAAGGTTACCTTCAGAGGGTCATTGACAAGTTTTTGCTACAATGTCACATGTACAACATGTTCAGCCTCCCACATAAGGAGGCCTACATAACCAGACTATATAATATCTGCATCACATTGGTCTCACCTTTACTGCTAATCTACATGAAAAGAATAACAGGGGCAAAATTGGAACTGGAGAAACTGACATGATATACATTTGACATTTCTACCTGGGATGTGGGTGACGACTCTGGAGACTTTGGACTAAAAGTTGATGATGTATTCACACCAGGATAGTTTCCAGTTGTTTGTGCACCAATGTTCCGTTGAGCAAATGGCCCCTGCTTCTCATCAGAATCAAACATGTCCAGTCATTTAGCAACATAGTGATGCTCCTAAGCTAGCCAATGGGTTTTGTCACAAAAATTGAAAAGGAACAATATTTAGGAGCACATGCCATTCATTCAATGACAGATATTTGCATAGGTATCAAGTTTTGAAAGTTTCTCTGCCATAGGCAATAATTGGGCAGAAAATAGTACCCAAATCTTCAAAACAATCCGTTTGTTTCAGTTCAGCCAAATTGGGCATAGATACTCTTGTTTGAGAATCCAAGTGGAAAAGAGAAATACAGATACTAACATCCATTGTTTATTCAAGAAAGAAGCACAACTGTGGACACCACATTCGCTGTGAAAAAAATTCTGCATGCAGACACAAAGTCTTGACAAGAAACACCTGGAAACAGCTAGCTGTACTCACCTGGAAAATACTACCAAGTTTCTTGAGTGCTTTTGCACGTTGTCTTAGCAATTCCTTTTTGGCAGTTGTGTCATGCAATACCTATGAGCAAAACAATATAAAAAGAACATCAAACAACTGTGCTCAATGATGCATCACATGTTGGTTGGAGCACCAAAATTGTAGTTCTGTAGCACTTACACATATGCCTTTGGAGACTAGAAGCTGTAATAGCAAGGAACCAAATTGAGAACACGTCTATAAAACTTCAGAGAAATCACGACAATGACAATTTGTGGGTTACATGACAATGAGTGCAGTCATGACTTTATGAGGGTTGCTCACAAAGTGTCCGACCATCACGTTCATCACAAGCAGCAGTGATGAGCTGCCATGACTACCCACCGATTCCATTGGCTCCCAACAGAGGGTAAGTATATAATAGTCTACCAAAATTTCAGACAAACCAAAATACAAATCTATGTCCTGAGTTTCTGTTGCATTTTTGGAAGCAGCAGGAAGACTTCATGATGCTGGCCAGCACTGAAGAGACATAGCTAATAAAACAAGTGAATATTGTATCCTCTTCAATCTGCAACAAGCTTTGTGAGGCTAAGCTACATTACATTTTAGGCTTGTCCCTGTACAAGAAACCAAAGTGAGAACACTACACACCATATGGCAGACATGCGAGATGGTGAGCTCAATATCAGCCACATTGAGCTTCCACAACGAATCCAGCATCACTTGTTGCTTGGACTCCAGGAATTTTTCTACATTAGCTTCTCCTATCTGCCCACTCTGCAACTGGCGCTTGAGATCCTCCTGCATTTGCATCAACTGTATTGCACCTGCACTCCCCAGAAGGCTGACAGGTCACGAATGATAAAAGATGTTACCCACTATAGCAGCCTTACAAAAGGATGAATTCACACACAATATTCCAACTGTCTTTGAAAATATAAAACCACCATCCTGGTTATCCTGTGTGTATTCTGATAGTATGCATACCTGCAGCAGCAGTGATCTGCGATTTGATAAAATGGCCTTTATCACGCATCCATTCAGTCAAAAAAGGAACCCCCAGAAAAAGAATGTTTTTCCCAAGCTCCTTCGCCGCCTGTCTTTGATAGATGTAGCCTATTGTCTGCAGCATTGCTTGCCCAAAAGCTATGATGCCACAAAACAATTGGACAGTTAGACCCAATCAAGAGACATTCCACTACAACAAATGCCTGTACAGTAATGAAAATACCACATGGAAAACAAAGCTTAGATTGCAAATGACTAGTTTGCAGATACCCTTCCTGCCAATTTCTGTCTGCAGATTAGTCCCAACAGCTGGAAACAGGGACTCGCTTATCTTTCAACAGAACAACAATTAACCAAACCTAGGGATCACACTTGATTACCCAATTCTGATGTCTAGCCATACCTCCAATTTCAGTGATCTTGTGAAACCTTTTACAAGTGATGCTGTTTTCTTCACTGATGAATATCAATAGCCAGTCTTCAATCTCTAGAATAAGCATAAGGGTAGAGAGGAAGTACCAGCCTCCTTAAGTCGATTTCTTTCCTCTTTTGCCCAATTTACAAACTGGTCTTTATTACCCTGAACATATGGCTCTATGTGCTCCAGTAGGCGAGCCTTTAGTGTCTCTTCCCTTTTGTTTTGTATCTCCTGCTCACATCCACCCCACCAATTTCAAACTAGAAAGATCTTGCCATACTTTCTGTACTGACTGTTTGGATGCGTATCTCTGAAATTAATGTTCTTCATGTCTAGGTCTATTTGCAACTTTCAATTTGAAAAACAAGTGTTTGTCAGTAAAGAGCCTAACCTTGAACTTTCCCTGGGCTTGCATCACATCAATAGGCTGGCCTTCTGGTCCAGTCTCCATGCCTGCCATTGATGCCATTGCAAGCTGCCGCATTGACAGCAAAACTTCAGATTACCCTCTAGGATGTGCTACCCTCTAAAAATGATCTAAGAAATATCAGCAATGTGACAAATTACAGGGCGTTAAAACCTTGAACCACACTCTGCAAACTATGCACTTTTCACATGGGAGGCTAGTGACTCAGGAACAAACATAGAGAAACTAAGGAGAAGGATTAAACTTGTCGACTATACAATATATGGAACACTTAGCAGCATGTGACAGAAATGGATAAATAAATTCTCTGAACAATACCTGGCCGACGTAGTCATGAAACGCATCACTACCAAAAAGCATGCCAAAAACAGCAGCCGGGTCTACCATTGCATCCCTGCACCACCCAGCCACAACTATAATTGATTCCAACAACCCATTGCATCTGATACATCCCTTTGTCAAGCAATTCATCTGGCCTATGTTAGGGCTACTATTTTGTTGACAATATGACCTATTCCATGTAATGAGTTGCAATTGCCACAGGAATTGGATCCATCTACAAACAGAACATTGATTTTCTGAGCTTCCACTTCAAGTCTCTGCTTTTGAGCTTCTCTCCCATTACTGCTGAACTGGTGTACTTTGATTCACACTGAGAAATAACACAGAAGTCAAAGTTGCTCTCCATAACAGACCTCGACACCACATCAAAACTGCCATTTGAATAACATATAATACTCAATCTTTCTACCCAGAAGTTTTTTCAGATGATAGCTTGTAAGAAGAAATGGCAACAGAAGGGTGGAGAAAGACGCACGTGGATACACCCTGTTTCCCAAGCCTGTCATAGGCATCCCTTTGCTGTGGATCACTGAGAACCTGGTATGCCTCCCCAAGCACCTGCACCTCCCTTTCTCTAATCATCAGTCACAGACAAGACCCAAAGCCCACAGCCTCATTCACATTGTATTAGAAACATTGGAGGAAAACAAGCAACTGGATTCCAGGAGACATCTCCTTCACATACACACATGTGTATGTATCGTGTTAGTCCATGACGGACAAACAGAGTGAGAGATTTGAAGGTTTGTGTACAGTGAGGATTCTGAAAGCTAACAGTGCCAGAAGTGAACCTAAATGAAGTTGTCAGCTCACGCATTTATGAATTCATGATTTCTAGCAGGACATGCATTCATGAGATGTTGGGGGCCAAAGAAGAAAACTAACCTGAAAATTGTGTGCTGCTTCTGGATCATTTGGATTTTTGTCAGGGTGAACTGACCTTGCCTGTTTCTCATTCCACAAACACATCTCAGAGTGGGAAAAACCTTAGGTGTTTATAGAGAATGATTATTGTTGCCCAAGAGGAATGCATCTTATCTTTGCTTTCACTTGCTGAGAACCTTCATTGTGCTTAACCTGTTCTCTGAATTGCTGTGCAATATTCAAATTCTAGAAGAGGCTCTTACATTCTGACAATAAAAAGAGGATCCACATTCTGACAACAAGAAGAGGATTCACATTCAGACAAGAAGAAGAAGAAGAAAATTCACATTCTGACATATACATATTTTCCTTTCAGAGTGTTGCAAAGTCTTGAAGACATTATTATTATGCAGAAGGAAGCTCTATATGGTTCAGAGAAAACAGCGAGTGAGATAGCTATTAGATAGCAGAGAAAAACCCACAGCAACACTTTGAAGGTATACCATTCTGTCAGTTGTGGCAAAAAAACCAAAACTAACAAGACAAGAAGACTGGGTGCAGGTCTGACACCTTTGGAGTGCCATTCACAAAGTGTCAGACCTATTCATCTTCTTCATGAATATCAGTGAGGAGCTGCCGTGAGTCAACCCACTGACGTCATCAGCTGCCGACAATGGGTACCTTAAAGAGAGAACACAAACACAGGGGCTACCAAAAAACCTAGAACCTCTCAAAGCTTGAGAGTCCAGAAAGTTGACTTGGCACTAAAGAGACATATCCGTAAGAGACCCAAAACTGAACTCAGCTATCAAAAGCTCTCCATGATAAGCAGCAGGAACAACACAGCAGTAGAGAAATGACAGAGTTGGGGACAAACAAAAAGGCAACATCACGGACAATACCTTGACATAGTAAGCTTTCTTAATCTCAGCAGCTGTTGCATCGGGCGCTACACCCAACACTTGATAGTACTCCAGATCCTTTACCATCTTAGTAGCCGCCAGTGGGTTGGGTTATTGGGTTGTCTTCCCCCCCTCCCTCCCTCCGACTGCAGAAACCAAAAAAAATCGCGCGTCTTCTCAAACACCCGATAGCTGCTGCAACAAACAAATGCCTTGCAAACGACTAGCAAACAATTCTCCCTAACTCCAGTTCCATCACTTGTACCGCTAAAACAGTTCTCCAAGATTCCGCTTGTTGTTGTTGTTCTTCTTCTTCTTCAGCTCCCCACTCTGTCACAAAACACATTCTCTCTGTATCTCTTCTCTCTGGCTCTCTTGCTCCCTCTTCTACTCAAAAAGAATGCCTTCAGAAGAGAACAACAACCGGTCGATCTGTTCTTATATCCACGCACATCTGAGCTTCTACTGCTGCTGAGAAATAGAGCTCCCGACTCCAACACGCTCAAAATGCCGCGCACAATTCCTTGCGTGACACTCTCTCTCTTCGCTGCAACTGGAATGGTGTGCGCTCGGCTCGTGATGCGAAATTTCTTAGTCCGCAAACACACGCGACGAAAACGCTTCCTCGACCCCGACCAGCGTTTTCTTTTGCGCGAAATTTCGCCAAATGGCGAAACTTTTAGTGTTCCTTTGAGTTTTTTAGTAGCCAAATTTCGGGAAAAAAATTATTTATTTTTAATTAATCTCCAGAGTCTATCCTAAGTTCCAGTAAATAGCCAAAAATATAAAGGCTTACTAGTTTCAATCACTTCCATATTTTATTATCGCCAAATCTGGCTAAATCACCTTATGCATGATCACCACTTGAGCAACATCACAAAATTGAGTAAATTAATTAAAATTTTGGGAAAAAAAAAGGGGGGGTCGAACAGCCCCAATCTGAATATTTCAGAATTTCAATAGTAATTACAATATTATAGTAAATTATTTATGGAAAAAATAATAATTTCAAAACTAAAAAAAAAGAATTCAGTTTTTTTTTTTGTTTTTTTTTTTCCATCAATTTTTTACAAAATGTAGCCATGCTGATGATCATCCACAAGAGGATGTAGTCCAATTTGATTACAATTCATGAATAAAAGTAGAAATTTTTTAACAATCATTTTGTTTGAATTTATTATTTTAATAAAAAAAACCCCAAATAGTTGATTGTTTTTCTCTCAAAAAATAAATTAGTTTTGTGTAAGAATTATATTTTCATCCAACTCATCAATTATGAGAATTCTCATTGGTCTTTTACATCCAGTAACGTCTTTGGGAACAGGCCATTCCAGAAATTAACACATTCATCCAAGGGCATAGACCATAGGTTGGAATAGGTGTGATTTTTCACCTTCTATTCAGAAGGGGCTGGAGAGCGGGGGACCTTATGCCTATAAGTAGGAGCCCTAATCCTAAATAGTAGGTGTCTTTAGGGATATGAGTTGTTACCATTGTGGGGGTGGGTTATTGGCCGTGTTGTGCAGGTATTTTTTTTACTCGGATAAACTCGCTGAATATGCTTAGGTATATTATTTATCCTAATTTATTTTCCTTAAATCAACATACCCTAATGCAATACATATTTTTTAAAAGTGTAAATTTCTTATAATCATAACCCTATTCATAACCTTGGATATATGTAACAAATATTTGTACTTGTAATCAACTATGTTTTGGTATCCAAGTAAATACAAATTAGAGTAAATATGCTTTAAACTTTGAAGTTTGTTAGTTCTATTAATTAAATGGGGTCTCTCCCAAGGTTTTTTTGTTTTTTTTTATGACAATTAGCCGATTTGATTGGCCCATCACAAGAAGGAAAAAAAAATTAATTGAAAATTTGAAACTTCCCAAATTATAAGTTTCTATGTAAGGATGAAGACTATTGTCTTTAGCCCAAGTATATCGGGGGAAGGTAAGAATTTCGAGCAAACCATATGGGTTAAAATTGAGGATTATTACATGTGATAAAAGTGCACATGCTAGGAGTGGTAGGTGTGTGTGATTAAGGATATATTTTAATTAAAAGATCCATCTACTTTGGAGGGCCATAACTTTAAAAGCTTACTAAAGTGCCCAAAGATGAGTTACAAATTATCTTGAGATTCCATCGTCAACAAACATCAACCATGATTTCATTGTATATTAATTGTTTATTTTTAAACACATTTATACCAATCAAGGATGAATCAGACACTTTGATTCTTGTATAGTAAACTGCTTTTATATATAATCACACCCGTTTTAATCACATTCTTGTTTGTGTCACACATTTTTTTGGTAATCATTCGTTTTAGTAAGAAACGTCATTTCTTAAATCACTATCACACTCATTAATAGCACACAAAATATTTGCAAAGCTTTCTTTGTAAATGTGACTATAATGGGAGAAATTTAGGGCAAATATTAGTGTTTTGTAAATTGTAGTTTTCTTTGGCACTGTTAATGTTGTTTTGTGTTTAAGTTGTGTAGACTAACAATGATGAATCTAATTGAAGAAAAACAAGGAAAAATTTCTTTGTAGTGCAAACAAACAAAAGATGTGCGAACTTGCCAAGAAAGCAAAAAGAACTTAATTAAAAAAATCTAGTTGACAAGATACATAAGCTAATAGTTACTTAGGAGCTCAAACTCAATGTCAATCATCACATTAAAGTAGATAGAAATCTCTTCAAGTCTAATAATGCATAGTAGAACTTATAATAAACTATGTAGGAAATTTAAATAATTGACACCTTTATTCTAGCATAAAAGAGTTATTTTGTAAAGTTTTTTTTCCCTATAGTCACAATCTTGGAAGAGTTTATATCAAATGTGATTATACATGTTTAAATCACAATTTGTTAGTGTCACAAAGAAAGTGGTCACCAAGGGTGTGATTATAGAGGGGTTTACTGTATTTTGACATTTAATTCAACTTCTAAAAATTGTATTAAAATTTCAAAATGTGAACATTTTCACACAACATTGGTTATTAGAAACTACACCAAACCCATGTTGGGTATTAGTGCAATTTTTAAGGTTGATAATCACAATATTAAAAAATCAAAAAATCTAATTTTGATATATTGCTATAATTGTTTTCAAAAATCCCAATTTTGATAAATAATTATGGTTTTCAAAAGGTTTAAAAAATAACATTTAGTTCTTTCATGAAACCCAATGATTCTTTAAAGTTATTGAATTAATCAAAATTATTAATTCTTTAATTTTTTTTTCAAATACCAATAACCAACATTTTTTAATTAAAAATTTTTCCCAACTATTTTAAACTTGTAATTATTTTTAAAATAAAAACCAAACCCACATTGGTTATCACCTCAAATCTAAGTTTACAAAATTAAATTCTGTAATTTTTATTAATTTTTAAGCCATGCTTTCCTATGGGGAGGAGTTGTTGCTTCAACACATTGTGGTGGTTTTGGCACTAAATTGTCTTGTTCACATTAAGTTAATCTACTTAAGATTTTAGTTGTATTCACATTGAATTTGTCATAATTTTTTTAATTGAGTTGATTTATATGAAACTTTAGTTATGTCCACACTAAAATAGCCTTAGTTTCTTTACACTAAGTTCATTAACATGAGATTTTAGTCATGTTTCAACCAATGTTAAGCAATTCTCAAAATTGCAATGAAAATCAATTAGATTGTCAAACTAGTTTTTATCTTAAAAACCAAAGGATACTACCATTGATATTCTTTTTAAAAACCACCCCTTGGTTTTCACTTGTTGTTTTTGTCATTGTTCAAAGCTCCTTGTTTCAAATATTTTAAGTTATTTTTTCATGTTTTTTTTTTTCTTTCTTTTTTCATCTAGCTCCTTCTTCCCCATCATTGTTTCTTGATTGTCTTCCAACATTGTTATTCAAGTTGTTTTGTAGTGTTGTTTCTCAATTCTCCTCCAACATTTTTGTTTGTGTCTTTGAGCATTGTTATTTATGTCATCTTTCAACACTACTATTCAATTGTTTTTTGGCATTGTTGTTTATGTTGTTTCAACATTTGATGTTTAGTTATCTTTTGGTGATGTTGTTTACATTGTCTTTATTGGTCTCTTGGAACTTACTACTAAGCGATCCTTTAACATTATTGTTTAGTGTTTTTTTAGCATTGTTGTTTAATGGTCATTTGATGTTATTACTTGGTGGTCTTTCAACACTTGCTATGTGATGGTCCTTTGGCATTGGTTGACCTTGGTTTCTATCGTTCTAGGTACATGAAAAACCTCGTTGACCCTTTTTTTTTTTGTTCAGTTGTTTTTAGCATTTGTCTTCCATTTATTTCCCTCCCACCACAATTTTGGATTTGTTCAATGTGGAGTGTAAAGTGTGGAATCTAGAGTTCAGTCTAAGCCTTCAACACTAAGTTTCAACATTCAAACATTGTTAACATTGCTTCAACACAAGGCATCATTCTTTTCTCTTCTTTAATTTTGTTTCTTTTGTTTGTTTTTAGAAAAAAAATTTGTTTGCATTTCTATTTTTTGTGTTGTTTTTAAAAAAAAATGTTTTCTTCTTTGTGTGGTTCTTTATATATATATATGTTTCTTTTTTTATTTTACATATTTTACCCATACATTATTATTATTATTATTTTGCATGGTTTGATATTGTAAATTATTTCCCCCCTTAAATTTCCATTTATGACAAAGAGGGAAAGGAGTGTGAATAAGTTTAATTTAAAAATTTTTTTTTGTAAATTTCTATTCCTTACGTTTTACAATTGTTTGTGTTTTTTATTTGTTTGGTGGAGCTTTGCATTGTTGTAACTTGTAACTTTACATTTTTTGGTCTTTTACACTTTATTTGGTGCACAATATTTTGTGAATAATGGAACAATTTAGACAAAACTAAAAAAAAAACCAAAAAATGAAGCATTTGATATTTTCAAGAGTGAAACATACATTGAAAAAACTAGGGAAGAAAGAAAGTTTGAAGAAAATCCAAGTCTAGAGACAAAATGAAGTGGAGTAACACAAATTGAAAATAAAAAAATAAGAAAAATGTTGGACAAATTGCATGCTCAAAGGAACAAATGGAGGCCCCATAACAAAAATGATTTATGTTAGTCATTTTATTATGTCAATGATAAAACAAAAATGTATGGAAAAGTTCCTCAATTCATGAAATGTTACATGTGTTACAAAAATCCTATTGAAATTTCAAATTCAAGGATGTAGTTAAGAACATGTATAATAATATATTATAAAACCAATGGAATAGCTGCATTGAAAAAATGTGTGGATGTAGACCATGTAGTAATTACCATAAAATTTAAGCATTAAAATGTGGAAAGACAACTTGCTAAGAAAAGGCCTAATGCATTTCATTTCTTTATATCAAAGTTTTTGAGTGTGCAACCAATCTTTTCAAAAAGGATGATGTTCAACATAAAAGCTTTTTGGAAGACCTTAGCCTTTTGATATTGAAAAATCATTTGCCATTATAGTTTGTGAAGAGCCCATGATTGAAATGCATGGTTATGCATCTATGTCTTCAAATGGTTCTCCCTTCAAGAAAACTAATTTCACAAGACATGTTATCAAATTTGGTGAAGAAGACCAAAAAGACATAATGTTTCCATTGTTAGTAAAATCTAATTATGCAACATCTAATTTTGATTTATGAATGCTTAAGGGAGCCCATGACATTTTTGCATTTATTAATTTCATAAGAGTAGATTGGGAATGAAAACATATTATTGTTAGTCTTTTTGAAACTATTAAAGTGATTAGATAGGCCTTGTAACAAATTTGTTTGATCTCTTTTATCTATACAATTTAAAAGAAAAGATCATTGCATATGTGAAAGATGAGGGTTCCAATTGAAATGCCTTGATTACAACACTAAAATCTATTGTGAATTATGAAGCAATGGGCAAGGAAGAAAAAAATTCAAGGCACTTGTTTTGGGTAGGCATTTTTCAAAGGTTGATAATATGTTGCACTAGATGAAAAAATGTGCAAAGGTTTCAAATATGTTTCCATAAAATCCATGTAATTATATTTGCAAAAATGCATTACTTGACTAAAGAAATATGATAAGACTAGGTCGGAATGGAATAAAGCTTACATGAATGCTCTTCTTTTTCCAAGAAAGTTGAATATTCTTATGAAAACAAGATAATATTAAACATTTTTGAATTTCGAAAATTTGGATTTGATTTATTTTTGTTAATCTATTGAAGGGATAGTAATTTGAATTTTGATTTTTTAAAGATTTAATAGCAATATTATCATGTTTTAAGAAGCTATACAATTTTTAAATGTTATTTTTGTGTTATAGAAAGTAGATTACAATGAGGATTTTTGAGCATGTTCCATTTTTTTTAATTTGGCATATTTCACAAATTATTGTTGAATTTCTTTCTCATGTTGTTCATGTTTGTGTTTTGAATTAGTCACATGGTTATTGATTATTTAATGATGCATTGCATGTTGCCATGACCATGAATGTGAAATTTTTTTTTCTCTATAAAAAGCCTAATGAAAAGATCCTATTATTGATGGAGAATTAAACTTATTTACATGTAGATAAAAAAAGAAGTATATGTTTTTTTAGATTTTTTCGTTTCATTCCTTTGAAAATATGAAGAAAAATGAAAATGAAAAACATGTTATCTTTGATATTAGATCCTATATTTAAAAGCTTTTGTCCAATCTTCTTATTCATTGGACGCGAGCAAGGTGTTGCTATCGTAGAAGAATATGATAAGATTTTTTTTTCCTCTATATTCATGAAATTTCATTAAATATGAAGCTTGTTCAAATGTAGTGATTGATGAGGATTATAGTTTGGACATTTAAACTTGAAGCTTGTTCAATCCTTTGGTAGAATATGAAGCTTTATCAAATGAAGTGATTAATGAGGTTTATAGTTTGGACATTTTCAAAATGATTTGTTGAAACAAGTGAACCAACAAAGGAACTTGTTAATTGGGAGTTGTAGATTTTTTCGATGTTTTCAAATGGATGTGAAGGATATTAAACGTCTTTTGGATTGGTGAAAAAAAAATGAAATGATGTTCCTTGCATTAGTCTTTCTAAATTGATAAGTTCTTGACATTATAGGGTCACAAATTGAAATATATATATTTTCTTTAGTTGAAATACTTATACAAACTTGAGGAAATGCATATTGCAATTAGGCAATTTGAAAAAGTTGATTTTTGTGGAAAAGTTTTGATCCTATGATCTTAGAATAGATTGTAGTTCACCTTTTGACTTGGTAGACCTAACCCCCAAAAAAAAGAGTTAAAAAAAATTTGTAGGGGAATTTGAATGAGATGAGGTTGTGGAGTTCTAATCTTGTAATGGGTAAACATGCCGAGTTCCTCATTCCAATAATTTGATATTGATTAATTTCAACTTTTTCTCTTTTTCTTTGAAAAAATTATCACTTATTAACAAAAGATGAATTATGGTAACTGGATTGAGAGAATTGTTCAGGAACACCGAGTCTTCAAAATTTGTGAGAACCAGCAAAAGAAAAAAAAAGAAAAAAACTGAACCCTAAACCCTAAACCCTATTGTCCTATTGTAAGTAAGGAGACTTTAGTAATTGAGAGTGATGTTTGGTTGATGATAATTGATTTAAACCTTTATCACTCTAAATGTCTAGAAAGTGCAATTTGTAAACTGCAAAGGCAAAATTTTGAGTTATGATCCTGTAGTTGGCAAAATAATCAAGAGCTAAAGGAACAAAACCAGATTGTTGCTTCGTCCTCATGATCGCATAATTGAAGTTTAAATCATCCTTTGAATTTTGAACAAACCCGCCTTATAATCTCTAAACCAGGCAGCCTGAAAAACAGACATCCCCCACGTGGTCAGCTTCCAAAACTTATAACCACCAGCTTGGTGGTAGTGAGGCTGCCTTGCCTGGCAAAGTGCTCTCTATCTATCCCCTCGGGACATACCATACCTACAACTGATGTTCAGCTACAAAAATAATTCACAAAAGGTCTAGCTAGCTCAAAAGAAGAGAAATTTTTTATTAATATTTGTCAAAATTGTTGAGAATTGAAAACTATTTGAGTTATTATTACAAATGCACAACACAAGATGCATTTTGCATACTTATTTCTCAACCCTATGAAATTCTGGAAAAATTAAATTTGAAACTGCTGAACCTCATTTTCTAAAAAACAAATAAATTTTTGACAAAGAAGTGCCAAACAACAGTTTTGTAGGTACCTAGTTAAATCCTGGCCAAGGCACTGGCAACAAGTCTAGCTACACACATTTTGGGGAGGCTTTGACATGGATGCAAAAAGAAGACTAGTGAAAAAGTTGAACATTGGATGATATGTAAGTAAAAGGCAATTAAAGAAAGTTGAAATTTCAGAAGAACAGTAGATGAAATGAAGGCTAGTGAAAACAAGATCCAAAAAAGTCACAATGTAGGAAAAAAAAAAAAGAAAAAAAAAAAAAAAAGAAAAAAAAAAAAAAAAAAAAAAAAAAAAAAAAAAAAAAAAAAAAAAAAAAAA
>Ga0116231_10009694_pt1 | contig 16019 bp, 16 predicted proteins | sample S1TSphgellanicum_2_FD_89695 | JGI IMG/M metagenome (GOLD analysis project Ga0116231, IMG submission 89695) | Host-associated microbial communities from peat moss isolated from Minnesota, USA - S1T2_Fd - Sphagnum magellanicum MG | ecosystem: Host-associated > Plants > Peat moss > Unclassified...
TGATTACTGCTGCCACATTCAAAAGCAGAACTGGCACTGCAGTTGCTGCTGAATATACAGTTCTGCCAGTTCCGTGTCTGTACTGCTGACTTTTAAACACATCTTGAATGAGAGCCATCAACAACTGGTGATCCTGCCACATGCGCTGTAATGGGCCGACTGAGAGCGAGCCAATTCTCTAGGTAGTACCAATACGGAATAGCCATCCATGATTCAGCGGGCCAGAGTGAACCAGCACCCACCAGTGCATCAACCACAGAATCCTATCAGTGCAAACAAAAGAAGTCACGCGCACTGGTGCCATCCCAGGTTGACGTTTTTAATGCACTGGTTGGTGCTGGTTCCTATCATCACCAGTGCACCAACCACAGAGCACCGACCACAGAATTCTATCAGTGCACCAACCACAGAGCACAGAGCACAGAATCCTATCAGTGCACCAACCACAGAGCACCGACCACAGAATCCTATCAGTGCACCAACCACAGAGCACCGACCACAGAGTGAACCAGCACCAACCACTGGATCCCTGTGCCATCCCCGGTTGACTTTTTTTGTTTGCCCTTTCTCAGCCCATTCTCAGCCATGATCTCAGTTTTTTTTTACAACTTTATTTTCTCCCCGCCCCCCCCACCCGGTTTCTGTTTTTTTTGCTTTTGAAACTCTTCCCACCCACCCACCTACTACCCCCCACTGTCCCCCACCGACCTACTAACCTATATATTTAAATTAAAAGTAAACTCTTCCCATTTACCTTCTCACCTATAAATTTAAAATGTGCTACTCTCATCCCCACCCACCTACCCACCCCCATTTTTCTACCTACCAACACTTTAAAAAAGTACTTACCAAACCCCACCTACATGGCTACACCTACCTACCTAGTTGGCATTCCAATAGTCCCCCAATTAATAAGGGCAAGAATAAAATAATTGTCAACCCCCTATGTAAGGGTATTGCAAATAGACATTGGTTGTAAACATGATGTTTTTATGTGTTCTAAGAGTATTACAAGATCTTTTCAAAATTGAGAATATGTGAAACCCCCCAATGAAGGTATTGCAAGTTTTACTTTGGGAGTGTTTTCCACAATGGTGAGGTATTGCAAAGCCAACACATTTAATGTTATACATGTCTGGGGCTTAGATAAAAGAATTTGATTTGCTTGTTTTAATGGTGTACTTAAGCAATGTGGATTAGATTTAACAATTATTTATGTTAGCATTAAGGTTTTAAAATGTTGGGTTATGGAGACAACATTTATGACTTTTTGCACTTTTTAAGTTTAATTAAAATTAGACCTAATATGGATTTTGGGGGGGATTTAGCATTTGCACATATATACCACAATACATTTTTATTTTCTTTTTATTTCAAAGAGAATGGAGAAGACTCACAAACAAAGACCAAACTAAGAGTTAAAAGACACATTATAGTTTTTATTCATTTGTTTGTTCTATTTTTATTTTTTTCAAATTAGGTTTAATTAGTGATTTTAATGAGGTTTCATTTAATTTTTGTTTAAATATTTGGCTTCAATAATGAATGTGTATTTTATTTTTTAGGGTCATGTGTAGTTGTTTGTTTATAATTATCATAATGCATGGCATCCACCATTGGAACTATTTAAGGTTTAATGTTTATTTCTTTAATGACATTTATGCTGATCTATCCATGGACATGTTTTCATATAGGGCCAAAACTGCATCGAACATTAGTGCCATTGCCCTTATACATCAACGATACAATATTTTCTTTTAATAAATTCCTTTTTTTAATTTTTTTTTTTACTTTTATTTAAGGTATTTTGTTCTCCCTTGCATATGGATGGTCATGGAAGTATCAATTGCATGTGGGTATTGCAAATTTAGATTGAAAGCCCTACATATATTCAATTGATTGTTTCCAAGAGGATAGGGATTTATTTTTTTGCATAAGTATAAATAGCCATAAGATAGTCACGTAATTTATTTTTCCATTTGTAAATTATTGCTTGTTTATGTGTCGTGGTAAGGTTCACTTGTAAGGTTTAAAGGTTTTGTTGATTAAGGTTATTACAATTTGTAAACTTGTGAGGGTATTCCATGGGTTTTCACAAGTTGGGGACCCCTACTATAAGGTTATTCCTTTGGTAATTCAAAGCATGAGGTGAACTCCATTGTCCTACTCCATCGAGATCCAAAACTGGGTAAAGTCACCTTTTTCAAATGTGGACTTGGTTTGGAAATATGAGTTTAGACACAGAAGCCAAAACAAGGTGGCAGTTGAAACCACATACATCCCCCATGCTCACGTCTCTAAGTTTTTGCAAGGTGAACGAAGGGATATGCAAACTGCAGTCAAGTGGAACATCTCCAAGAATTTGTCCCCTCAAGAAGATATAAAAAAACCAAAGATAAAAAATCACCTTGAACATACTTGGTATGGTTTCAAAACCTATAAACCCTTTCCATTGGTCATTATTGCAAGTTATAAGGTTAGTCGTTCTTGTGTCTTTTGATTTGATTGAACAAAAATTATGTTTTGTAGGTATGAATGTGGTTATAGGCCTAAAGAGCATTGCAAAGACCCCAACCACATGAAGTCAACCAAATGTGGTTGTTTGTCCCACTTTTCCATCAAAAGGTTTTACACATGGCCAGATGCGGCGGAAATCACTTTTTACCATTGGACTCACATTTAGGCCAATGGAAATCCTATTCATGATGCATTTGACCCAAGGTCCACATCACAAATGTCGGCATATGTTCCACGCATGTCTCACAAGTTGAAGGAGTTTATATGGATAATTAGGGTTAAGGTACACTATGAAGCAAATTTATGACAAACACAAAGAAATTTGGTGGGCACGAGCAAATGACCCAGGATGATTTCGTATGACTCCAAAATATCACCTACTTGGACTGGAAGCACAAGAAAGGCACTTGGTGTTTGCACACAAACCCAACACTTTCCATTCAATCATGGGTTTATGCTCATCTTGATGACGTTTTTTTAATTTCTAGGATGTAAGGGAGGTGAATGGGATTCATGTCCCTTTCACCATAGGGATCCAAACACCTACCCAACTTCAGACCATGTTATAATTCGATCACGACAAGCTTATTTTTGTGGATGCCACATTTGGCACCAACAATGTGAAATATCACTTATTCACCTTAATGGCATCTGATTTTCATCACACAAGGGTGCTAGTTGTTTGGGTTATCACAAGTCGGCAAACATATGAAAACTTGATGAAGTGGTTGACTGCCCTATGGGCAAAACTTCTCTCGCATATGCCACATTGGAAACCATCATGTTTCATTATGGATGATGCCCCATAGGAACTCCGAACATTACAGTAGGTTGTACATTGATTTTTTATTTTTTATTGCATTGTCTTATGTTTTGGTATTACATTAGCATGGGGATTCCATAACATATTTATTGTTCATGGTAAGCACATTAATATTAGGTGTACCATGGCAAGATTGTGTGGGGTCAAAATCTTGTCCCAATTTTTCTTTGCACATGGCATGTGTTGAAAGCATGGTGCTTGCACTCCATGGAAAAAATCAAAGATTCAGAAGTGAAACGTGCAATACTTGATCACCTCCACATGGTGATGTTCATGTCCATCAACCCAGATGAAACCATTGATGATTTCAAGGCATGTGGGAAGGAGATGGTGGTGGAAATTTTTGATAACTTACAACTTGTACAAGATATTTTTGGGCTTATTATTGCTAACTTGGTAAGTAAAGGTTCTCCCTTCCAAGTATGGCATAATTTTAAACCTTTTTGTTATGGATGCATTACATGGATGCATGTTCATTTTTCACACATATTCGAATTACATCATGGGTTGAAAGTATGTTGTGCATGTCCATGTAGAGCTTTGGATGGTTGGGCTTCATCATGTGCCACACTCAAATCAAGACACATGAGTTAGCATAGAGTCTTATCACGAAGCTCTAAAATGTTGGTTCTCTCTTGATACTAAGGGTTTGAAAAAGCATCGCATCAATTGGTTACTGTGGAGGTTAAACGCAACAATAGCATGACATTATATGCACCAAGCCAAGATGAAAAAACAAAGGTTCATAAAAAATAAGATCATGGCACGACTTGTGGTGGCAAATGTTGACAAAGTTAATCGAATTCCACACACCGATGTGATCTCACCTATTTTTGAGGGGGATGATGGTGACAATGTTTGGTGAGTGTGAAGCCAACACCATCTTGGTGTTACTTACAAGATCTGTGCCCTTTTCACCAAATATTCAAATTGCAATTGTGAATGGGGATTGTGAGGCAACTTTTGCAAACATCAAATTGTTATTCTATTGATGTGTACCGACCTTACAATGGAAAATATCATTGAGTATTGTGACACAAATTATGGAACTTATTGTGGTGGTTTGAAATGCATGTTTGCTTACCTAACATACTTACAATTGGGTGATGGTGCATCTAACAATGAGGATTACAACCAAGATCCGGTTGATGTGGTTGGCATTGTTGACATTGGAGGGCATATGGCCATGGATGAGGATAGTTGTTTTGACAACGTCGATGTGCCAAAATGTTCATCCACACCCATGGATCGAACCCTAGCCCCCTTGCATGAAACAATGGCCAAAATCACCACGAAGTGCACCGCAAGTGCAAGCGTCAAATTGTGCAACCATGCAACATCATTTCTTCAAAGAGTTGGATCAAATATTCACCACCTTTGTTTGGCCCAAGTCAATGAATCCATGCACTTGGGAATGGTATTTCATTGAGTGGATGATGGTTTCAAGAATTCCATCAACTAGATGAAGGATTGACACAAAACAATGATGGAGCACTTAGATACCTATAAAAAGAGGACTAGGGAATAAAGAAAGTTTGTCACTTGCACCCATATTTGGACTTAATATATGTGTGACTCAATTTTCATTTATATTTAACCCTTTACACCTTTCACCAAATCAAATTGAATTAATTGCATAACCAAACCAAAACTTAAATGGATAACAATACCCATATTGGGGTATTTTGTAAAACAACATATGTTGATTCATTTTGGCCTATGCTATCAGAAGGGATTGTTCATGATTAGAAGGATGGAGTGAAGTTGTATTACCCCTCTCAAGGCATCCCAAAAATGCCTTGGGGTTAATCACATATATTTTGACAATTAATGGGGTATTGCATAACCTTACCAAAAACCTAGATGAAAATTAATACCCCAATTAGGGTATTCTATAAAACACCATGGGCTAAATCATTTTCCACCTAAGCTATCTGAGGGGTATTGCTCATGGCCAGAAGGATGGAATTAAATTGCAATACCCTTGTCCGATATCCCATAAATGCTTTGAAGTTAATCACATATCTTTTTACATTAAGTGAGGAATTATGTAACCCTACCAAAATATAAAGGAAAATTAATACCCTAATTGCGATATTCTATAAAACACCATCATTTTTTACCTAAGTTATCGAATAAATATTGCTCATGGCCAAAAGGATAGACTTAAATTGAAATACCTTTATCATTCATGACCAGAAGGATGGAATGAAGCTACAATACCTTTTTCAAGGTATTCCGAAAATGACTTAGGGCTAATCACATATATTTTAACAATTAATGAAGTATTACATGACCTTACCAAAAACCTAGAAAGAATTGGGGTATTCTATAAAACACCATGGGTTAAATCATTTTCTGCCTAAGCTATTAGAGGGGTATTGCTCATGGCCAAAAGGATAGAATTAAATTACAATACCTTTGTTTGGTATTCCAAAAATGTTTTTGGGTCAATTACATATATATTTACATTATAAATTGTTTTTTTTTACATATAATGAATAATTTCTCACCTAAAATAGATTGTGACCAATATTTACACCAATATTTACACCTAAAATAGGATAAGAATTCATTAAATATATATACTATATGTAATGTAATAATGAAATTAAATCTATATTTAATATAATGTCTTCCCTTTGTTATGTATAGTGCAATTTGTTTATGATGTTTTATATTTTAAAAATATAGGGAAAAATATCCAAAAGTTAACTTATTAATGATGTATATTTAATTAATGCATGTAATTGAGTATTTATTCTATGTAAATTGAAATTTAGGGAATAACATATCAAATAATGCCACTCATGATCATTAATTTTGTCACACTTCAGTTTGTATTCCCTTTGGTATTAAAATATATTAAAATATTTATTTTTTTCATATTTTATTAAACCTAAAACACATGTGAACTTTATTTAAATAAATGAATGGTTAATTATGATTCAAAAAATATAAATGGTGCATAATCTATCAATTTTTAGTTTTAAAAATATTGTAATTGAAATCATAATATAATTAATTAATTAATATGTGAAATTATATATTTTCTCATTTATAGAGATATAATATTTTCCTTTTTTTAACTTGGTAAAATTTTAATTAAACATTAAATATAGTTTAAAGACGTTTTCAACATCATAAACGACAATAATTGACTAATGGACCAATGCAAATTGGTTAATATATGTAAATGAATGTATTGCAAAATTAGCCACATTGATGGTATAAGGTCTCCTTGAACAAAGTTTTTAAATGTAACTATAATACCCTCATTGTGTTTTGATTATGCCATTAACCATGAATATATGGCCCACCTTGCCTTTGGACTTTCAACTCTTGCCCCCATTCCTGACTAGCCCTGGACTCATAATTATTGCACCAATTCCTGATTCGCCTTGAATTTTTTACTCCCACCCTTCTTTTGATTCTTGCACACACTTCTAAGACCCTCAACTCCCGCACAGACTCCCAGGATCCTTGATTCCTACACGGACTCCTGAGACCCTCAATTTTCATGTGGATGCCTACTTTGCAACCCTTGACTTTTGCACAGGCTTTTGCCCCCATTTTCGGGACCTTTCACTCCCACATGAACTCCCACCTATAATTCCGAGATCGTTCATTCTTGCGCAAACTCTTGTTCATATTCCTAAACTCCTACATGGACTCTTGCCCCCACTTTTAGGACTTTTGACTCCCATGCAGACTCTCGCCCTAACTCTCGAGACCCTTGACTCTTAAATCACACACGCCTCCTAACTCCCACGCAAACTTTCACTCACACTCCTGTGACCCTCAACACCTGCGTGGACTATCACCCACACTGTTGGGACCTTTGACTCCTACCCCAACTTAATGCATCATGTTGGTTTAGACAACCCTGCTAGGCAATGTGAGTGGTGGTGTAGTTAAGAAAAGCAAGTCCTTCTCTACAATGCAAGTTTTCTTAAATCAAGTGTGTTTTCTTTGAAAGCTTAAACTAAGTTCTAATTTTCAATACTATTTTATTTGTGATTTTTTATCTATTCTTTGTGAGCATGAAAATAAAACAACTTATTCTTAATTATAGATAGTGTTTCTGTTTCTTGATTTAAACATGCACATTGGATATTTGTTAAAATGAACATTTTTTAGAGGTGTGGATGCAGGAGTAGACATAGGACAAATTATCAGCTACGACATAAACTCATAGCCAAGGTTGTTTGATTGATTAAATGTCGACACCAACCAAGGTAAACAACCTAGCCTAACATATGTAATAGGCTAATAAACTACTTATTATGTAAAATTATAATGTTGATTCATTTTCAATGTCCCCCCACACTTAGGATTTTCGATTCCCACCTCACACATGCCTCGAGATTCTCGTGCAAACTCATGGCTCGCGTGCGCCTTACGACTCCCATGTAGACTCCCACCCCCACTCCCTGGGTGTTTGTGTTTGAATTGCAATAGGCCAAGTTTTGTTATTTGTGCATTGCAAAGATGTTGCCACTGCACATGCATAGGAAGCCTTGAAACAAACCAAGTTCAAATTCCCAGGCTACCAAAAGATCATCATGAGTAGAAAATGGTGAAGACCCACCCACATATCCAGTCTGCTATTCCATTTTCGAGAATAGCCATCATCTCTCCTTATTTCATCCACCCTGGACTCCCGTGCAGACTCTCAGGACCTTTAACTTTCGTGCAAACTTTTGCCCCCACTCCCAAGACCTTTGACTTTCGCACAAAATGCCACTTGCACTTTTAGGACCCTCGACTCCCTCATGAACTCTCACTTGTCATTCTAGGACCTTCAACTCCTACATGGACTCTCGCCCCCACTCTCGAGACCTTTAACTCTCGCCTTACACGTGCCTCTTGATTCTCGTGTGGACTCCTAGCTCACGCATGGCTCTTTGCCTAATTATTTTTAGTCTTTAATTTGAAGTAAGATATTATGGTCATATGTTTATTGCAACTAAAGGAAAAGTAAGAGCTTGGTTCGAAAAATTCATAATGCATGAGACACAAGTAATGGGAATGAATCTTAGCTAGCTTGGAAATGCAATTGAAGTTGAGAAGAATAAAAAGCTAAATTACAAAGCTTTGGGGTTTCTTTCCCTCAAACAACTCTTCACATCTTTCCAATTTTTAGGCCTAATGGACATTGAACACCTAAGCAACAATGTTGCTATCATGTATCTAGCAACGAAAAATGCAGCAACAAGAAAAGGGAAAAAAATGGGTTCCCATTTGGAGACATTTACCTTGAAAGTTGAAAACAATGTGAAGTCAACAACCATCCTTAATTTCTCATATTTGCCCCCATCTAGCATGAACAATCCATTCAACAACGTTGAAAATAAGAAGAAGAACAAGCAATTTCAATAGGTGACTATTTTGCCAAGCCTTGACAATACTAATATTATTACTTCTTACTCAAGAATTGAAGCAGATTATAAGTTGTTGCTACAAGAATCATGCATTGGAATACTAGATCTGATAAAGTTGAACTTGTTAAGTCCACATAGTCTTTCAAAAATATTTTAGTTTTAAAAATATTTTAATTGAATTAATATATAATTATCTAATTAATATGTGAAATTATATATTTTTTACATTTCCAGAAATATAATGTCTACCTAATTATTTTAACTTGGTAAATTTTTTAATTAAACATTAAATATAGTTTAAAGACATTTTCAACAACATAAACAACAACAATCCATTAATGGACCAATGCAAATTGGTTAATATATATAAACCCATTGTTATGTATACTATAATTTGTTATGGTGTATTTTATTTTCAAAAAAATATTAAAATTTCCCAAAAATAAGTTATTAACATTGTATATTTTATTAATGCATATAATTGAATATTATTTTTTTGTAAATTATGTTTGAGATTTAGTTTTTGAATATTTGGCTTCAAAATGACCCAATTCTTTCCTTTTTTAGAATAGGAAAAAAATCGTTCAGCAATATCCCTTGCTTCCTTCAATCAAGGTTTAAGATATAAGAATAAGTGTTTTAGTTATATTTTAAAACATTAATACCTAGTATTATGTACATATGGTGAGTGTAATTTTTAAATTTTATGTAAATTTTATTTTTAAAATATGAAATAATGATATACTTAATTTCTTAATGTGTGGATTTATTTTTAAAATTTTCATTCTTAAATATCTAATATCTTAATTTTAAAAATTATGTTAGAAATTTTAAGTAAACATTAAATATTGTGGAAAGTCATTTTCCAACTCATAAATGGACCAATGTAAAATCGTTGGTTTATGTACATGAGGGTATTGCAATATTGGCCACATTGATGGTATGAAGTTTACTTCAACAAATTTTTGATGTGTAAATACAATATCTTCATTTTAGTGATAGTTTCATTACTTTTTACCATCAATGTGACTAACTTGACAATACCCTCATTTGTACCATGGTTTAGGGTATTGTTACAATATAGTGTGGGTTGTATTGCTTCTAGGTTTTGCTGTGGTTATGTAATACCTTTCCAAGTTTCAAGGTGAATGCAAATATCTTAAAATGATGCAAATATTGCATTTAAACTCCATAATTTTGTTCAAATGGACTTTCTAACATCAATGTGAAGAACTTTGCAATACCCTCATTTTCTTGAATCAATATGTCTATCATATAGTGAGCATGGAATAAGTATTTTTAAAAATATTTTTTTATTTCATGGTTTACGATATTATCGCAAAATGATGCAGATATTTCTTACCTTCTAAGTTTTGTTAGGGCTATGTAATACCCTTCCAAATTCCAAAAGATATGTTATGGAGCCCAAAGGTTTTATGGGATACCTTAAAAGGGGTAATGCATGTGAATTGAATAGTTTTGGGTATGAGCAATACCCCTCTAATAACCCAAACCAAAATAATTAAACCCATGGTGTTTACAGATTACCCTAAGTAAGGTATTATTTTCCTTCTAAGATTTGGTATGGCTATGCAATACCCCTCGAAGAATCTTTAAATATGTTATGGAACCAAAAGGATTTTTAATATACCTTAAAAGGTGTATTGCATGTGCATTAAGTAATTATGGGCACAAACAATACCCCTCCAATAGCCTAGACCAAAATAATTCAATCCATGGTGTTTACAAAGTACCCTCATGAGCGTATAACTTTCATTTTAAGTTTGAATTTTATTATTTTTAGGGTTAAAGACAATTTTTTGGTTTGAGTGCAAGATTAAAATCAATTTTTTGATAATTTCATCAAACATTACATATAAGAATATGACACCCCCCCCAAGCTCCTTGATGGACTCAACTGCGAATCCAAAGGTGAAGACAACGGAAGAAGAAGGAGTTGGGGCGCACTCCCTAATTCAAAACACTTTGGGGGTAGAAGGGCGTGCCAGAGCTTTGGGATCTGGACTAGGAAGATTCACAAGCAACTCAATTACTCACATGGACTTACATAAACCTAACAACAAGTTGGTTAGTGCGTAGTTGGAACATTTTGGTGCATGAACGAGCCACGGGCAAACACAGACTCATAAAACTCACTACGGCTCGAACTTGAGGGAAGCCACCACCTTCCCCCTTATAGTATTCTCTGTGCCTAGCCATGGGGCCAACACCCAAATGTCATTTTGTCCCGGGGGTCCGAAGTGGGAGTCCCAAAATTCCCAAAATTGGGACTCCCGCAACTTTGGAGGCCCATAATTTTGTGTGCAAACCTCTGGTTGACGTGAGGTCTAAAGCAAAGTTGTAGCCCTTGTTGAGATTTTTTCAATGGTAGGTGGCACGCCACTTGCACGTAAGAAAATTGGGGTGATTCTCGACTTTTAACGATCAAAAGTCAAACTGCTAATTTGACTCATGGCCCTTCTTTTGGCCATAACTTATGTTTCAAGAACCCAAATGGGTCATGCAAGCCCATTTTTGACATCTACGTTCTAAAAGCTTTTCAGTAATATAAGGAATGTTTTAATCCAATGGGTTTTGACCCCTAAAATCGTTTTTTGAAGATTCAAGAGTCCATCGGGATTCCAACTCCCAAAGTGGGAACTCATTTGGGAGTGTGGGGGTTCATTCCCTCACACTCTCTCACACTCCCGGGAGCATGAAATGTGATTCCCAGCTTCACTCTTGGCCCGCACCTTCGCAAGCCCTTGCTTTGGTTGCAAGCCCAAGGCTAGGGTCGCAACAAAATATGTGAAAATGTATTTCACATATTAACACAAGGTGATGTAAAATGAAAGAAAAATGCTTTAAACAAAAAACCATGGATGACATGTGTTACAAAAATGTGCAAAAAATGACTAAGTCCAAAACAACCCCACCCTAAAATGGGGAACATGTCATAATGGTTGCTTCAAAGATAATTTGTGACCCTAAATCTTTAAGACCAAAATAAACCCTAATCAAAATTGGTATAAGCTATGGGCTATCTATATCACTACCGAAGGGGGATGGGATCCCATTGGTCTTCATGTATTGCATTAATGTAACCTCTGCATCATAGGCATGCCATTGCATAAATACCCCATGATTGGCCAATTGTGAATCCATAACATCAACCACAAACACGTCCCTAGTGGTGCCTCGAACCCTAAAACAAATAACACAATACAATAAATATTGCATATGAAACTTAAAACCTAAAATTCAAATCAAATTAAGTATGGCATTGTTAAAAACTTACCAATAAGCCAATCTTTTTACGTAAAACTACTTTATTCAATGTAAACTTCTAGTCACATTCCATCCAAACGTTTTTGAACTCTTTTGTATACCATGTTCAAGTCGTTTGAATCATAAGTGTAAGTTCTGCATCACGTTCCAACTTGGCCTACATGTTGAAAGGGATGGCCCCCACAACCCATGAAATCATCTCAAAAAGCTAAAAAATGTAACTAAAAATTAATTTAACAAATGAGGGCTTCAGAACCTTAGGTGTATGACTTTAACCTTGGGCTTGTGCTTAAGGCAAGGGCATGGAAAGTTATGGGCCAATAGTGCAACCTAGGAATCACATTTACATTCCTGGAATGTGAAGGAATGAACCTACACACTCCCAAGTGGACTCCCATTTTGGGAATTAGGGTCCCTATGGAGTCCCCAATTTTTAGAAAGCAATTTCAAGGGGTAAAACACTTTATTTCGAAAAGTTCCTTATGTCATTGAAAAGTTCTTGAGACATAAATGTTTAAAATGGGTTCACATGACCCATTAAAGTACTTATAACACAAGTTATGGCCAAAAGAAAGGCAAGGAATCAAAGTGCCAATTTGATTATTGACCACTAAAAGTTAGGAATCGCCCTGATTTACTTGCGTGCAGGTGTAGTGCCACATATCATTGAAAAGATCTCAGTAATGACTACAACTTTGCTTTAGACCTCACCTCAATAGGAGATTTGCACAAAAAATTATGAGCCTCCAAAATGCTAAAAGTCCCAATTTTGAAAATTTCGAAATCTCAACTTGAGAATCTTAAAACAAAATGACATTTGAGTGTAGCCCACATGACCATGCATAGAGAACACTATAAGGGGGAAGGTGTTGGCTTCCCCCAAGTTGGGGCCATGGTGAGTTTTGTTCGTCCATGTATGCCCATGGTTCATCCATGCACCAAAAGTGCTCCAACTACACATTAACCAACTTGTTGTTTGGTTTGTTAGGTCCATATGAATAATTGACTTGCTTATCACTCGTTCTAATCCTCATCCTGAAGCTCTAGCACGCCGTTCTCACCCCTGAAATGTTGCGAACTAAATAATGTACCCCAACTCCTTCTTTTGATGTTTACACTTTTAGACTCACATTTAAGTCTTTCAAGGAGTGTGGGGGTGCATCATGTGTATTGCAAATCAACCTAGAGCCTATCTCACTCCAAGTTTACATGCCTTCTAGCCCTAACAATTGCCTTCTACTCATTACGCCAAAACCATGCCAAAAGGTTGTTCAAGACCCACTCATTCATAATCACATGATCTTGATGCCTTGAACCTTCTTTTTGAATAGATGGACATCCAGGCTTGCCCGATTCCATGGTCACATTATGGCATGCCCACAAATGTCGTATTAAGTTATATTTGGCCATATAAGATGCATCGCACCCATCAACCCTATAAACAAATTTAGTCCCATCCCTTGCCCAATGTACACCTTCCATGGTAATCAAGGGAGGGGCAACCACATCTAATTTTTTTTTAAAACAAAAAATTTAATGTGAGACTTAATATTTTGGATGAAGGTTATCCCTTAAATGATGAAGGTATTGTATAAATAGATAGAAAATTATAACACACGATGAAGGTATTGCATAAAAAATAAAAGAAGAAAAACACAAGATGAAGGTATTGTTAAACTTTAATGTTGAAATTTGCATAAAATTAAACAAACCCAAAAAATAACAATATCACTAACAAAGCCTAAAAGTATTGCCTACAAACTTAGATTTTTAAAAAAACTGCCCCACCCACCTTTTCACATGGAGATTGAAGGTGGGGCAGGCAAAGGTTTAAAGACCATAATTAAGGAAGGTATTGTAATCACAAATTTGACAAAAAAACCCCACCCGTCCTCTCCACTTGAAAGGATGGGTGGGGTAATAATTACAATAAATGAAGTTCAATGGCTATGCCACCTCCATCAATATGTGCATGAGGTTCAACACCTTCATTTGCATTTTTTTGCTTCAGCAATGGAACAACAAAAACTACATTTTTTGGGTCTTTTATCATCAAAAGAGTTCTCTCCAAATCCATCTCAATTTAATCAACATCTTCCTTACATGTTTCCCCAACCTCTTCACCCACTTCCACTTCCTCTTCTTCATCAGCAATCTCATTTCGAACCAATTGAACCGCATCCTTAACACCTGCTTACTATCCCATCATCCTAGCCTCCAAATGTCTTTCATTCCTGACACCTCTTATGTCATCTATAGCTTCTATTGAAATTTGTTGATATGTTCCAACATTTTTTGCTTTCTTTTGAATTTGCATTTAACAAAAACATAAATAACACAATATTTTACTTTTTGGTTCATTTTCCACTCTTTCATCTATAGCAAAAAACAAGAGGACTACCATCAATTATAACAGAAGACAAAACAAATACAATCATTAGTTATCATTGTCTTCTTCACTAGAGAACTATGTTGCAACAAAAAAATCCCGCATCCTCGTCCTCTTCATTACAAAGTTGCATTGCAAAAAATAAAATAAAATGATGACGTGGGAAATCCCGTGTCATCGTCCTCTTCATCATAGAGCTACATTCTAGTAGAAAAAAAAAGAATGACAACGCAAGAAATCTTACATCATTGTCCTTTTCACTATAAAAGTGCGCTGAAGCAAAAAAAAAACAGAAGAAAGAATGATGACGTGAGAAATCTTCCATCCTCGTCCATTTCACCATAGAGTTGCATTGCAACAAAAAAATTGAAAAAAAAATGACAACATAGGAAATTCCACGTCATCATCCTTTTCATTGCAAAGTAGTATTATATCACAAAAAAAAAACGACAATGCGAGTTATCTCACATCGTCATCCCCTTTACTACAAAGTTGTTGTTAAGGGGGTAGGATGAGTACATGATTTTGGATGAACAAGGCATTTTGGATAGGGACTAATCAGGAGACTTTCTTAGTTTGAATTTTGAATTTTTATTAGTTTTGAATCATTATGAAGACTGGGGACTACCCAAAGGGGGAGGTTTTGGAAAAGAAAAGGCAATTATTTTAGACATAAAGTTTAGAGAAGAGTAAGAGGAGCTATAGGTACTTGTTGTAGGAAACCACAAACTTTGTTTTGATATACCACATATTTTAATTATTGTTTTGGATTTTTTCAACAAAACATGGGATTCTATTATAATTTTGATCATGTTTTCAATAACACAAAGAAGCACAGTCTTCTATGGTGAATTTCATGTTCATATTGTTGTGTGAATTGTTTTAGTATGAAAAATATGATGAAATGAAATGTAATCTTGTTTTTGGAGTATTTTTTACAGTGTATTCTGAAATGTAAATTCTGGTTATATGAAATAACCATGAATTTAGTGTTTTGATGAATGGTAATGTTAAGTATGTTGAAAATTAAGGCAGGAATAGTGAATGTATGCATGTGAAATGCAAATCTATTGTTATAGTAATGTGAAATATTCTATATGAATTAAATTTCATTTCTATCAACTATGATGTACCTTCACTACAAAGTTGCGCTACAACACCAAAAAAAGAACAATGACACATGAAATCCCACGTCATCATCCTCTTCATTTCAAAGTTGCATTGCAAACCATAATAAAATGACAATGAGTAGATGTGTTGCTCATTGTTGTTCTGCTATGGTCTTGCAAAATTAGAGTAGTTCACAACGATGAGGAATCGTTGTTTGATGCTTGCAAGACCACATCACATTGCAAACCATCGCAACTACTTGTCATTGTTTTTTCATTCCTACAAAACCAAAACAAAATGACAACTATCCATTATCATTGTTTGATGTAACAGAAGAAGAAAATGATGGCACAAAAGAAAATGCCATTGTTGTCTTCTTGGCAACAAAAAATGCCATTGTTGTCTTCTTGGCAACAGAAAAAAAAAAAAAAAAAAAAGGAAAAATTGAAATATTCTTTGAAGAAACAAAAAAAAAAAAAAAAAAAAGAAAAAAAAATAAAAAAGAAAA
>Ga0116231_10009696_pt1 | contig 16016 bp, 8 predicted proteins | sample S1TSphgellanicum_2_FD_89695 | JGI IMG/M metagenome (GOLD analysis project Ga0116231, IMG submission 89695) | Host-associated microbial communities from peat moss isolated from Minnesota, USA - S1T2_Fd - Sphagnum magellanicum MG | ecosystem: Host-associated > Plants > Peat moss > Unclassified...
TACTCTTGGGAGCGCCCGGTAATTTCCCCCTACGACCCGTATCGACCAAACGTTTTTGCCCCTTAACAACCCCCCCTATTATGAAGGAAGTTTTTTTTTTTTTTTTTTTCCCTTCATGGTGAGATCTCCCAAACCACAATTCTTTACGCTGTGTTCTTGGTATCATTGGAAAGCTTTCATTGAGTATGGGTGCAACACTTTTGAGCTTTAGCGCAAAAGTTATTAATTATTCAACCATTTTCTCACTACAAATTGTTTGAGAATTTGAGGTGTTCTTGGTATTCCTGGAAAGCCTTGAACGAATCAGATTTAATATAATTTTCAGGTTTAAGGTGTGGAAGAAATTGAGTTTTTAGTGGATTTTTTTATATTGGAAATTCAAACAAATTACAAAAACTTGATTTGGAAGAAAAAATCAGTTGAGTGTGTTCACACTTGTGCCAACGGCCCAGGCTACCCTAGCACAATATAATAGGTGTCAGTGAAGGTGCTAGTTAGTTCAGCCAATGCATAATTGTGTACTCTCATACAGGGTTCTCCAAGTTGCCAATGCAATATCTAACCAGGTCGTCCGTTTTACAAAATGCCCACCCCATTATGACATTTTCTAATGTACCCTCTACATACACTGTGAAATCTGGAGCACTGCTTTATGGGGTATTCAACGTCTCGCCATACCAAGATGCTCATCATCACGGATTTTAGCTCGTACAAAACTTATTAGCATTTGTCTACTAGCCCCATCCAATGTTGTTTTTGTCAGATTTGTAGCCAAAGTGGCAGTGATCCATGGGAAATTTTAGCCAAATTTGGCTACAAGCTGAAAATGAAAGTAAATTTTTTACAACATCCTTCTACATTTTGGCTACCTACTTGAATCATGTGTAAAAGTCTGGCTTTTAAAAAAAAAATGTGATCGAATTTCTGGCTATTGAAGATGGAAAAAAGCACTTGATTTTAGCACTTTTATTGTTTAGTATAGGTTTCTGGCTATATATATAGCTAGCGAAAAAAGGTTGGGCCCCCATCACACTGTGCAGGAGCGGCAGAACTTTTCCTGACACCCCCCCTGAATTTCGATGGGGGTTGTATAACGTTTTCCCTGTTCACTCGCCTGCCTGGTACTTACGGCCTGTGGCATCGCACTTTCAAGCTGTATGCGTAGTGCGGCTTTTTTTTCGTGGAACTCTGTTTGGAGCCAAAATGGCTAATTACTGAGAGGAAGACGCAGGAACAACGGTTATCATATACAGGAAGATTTAGCCAAACCTAGCTATAAACCAGATACGAGTTACAAATCTTTAATCGGCCTTCTATATTTTTGGCTACAGTCTGAAAATCAAACATAGATATCTGCCGATTTTTACTTTTTTTTCTCTCTCACTTTTGGCGATTGAAAACCTCCAGAAACAATTCATTTTCGAATTTTTGACATTAAATTCCGCTTCGTGGTGAAATTTTGCCAGTAAAATAAAGGCTGGTACTTATTAGAGCCTGTGGCATGGTACGCGTGACAAGCTCTATGTCTAGTCCGCACGTCTTCTTCCTGAAAGGACTTTTTGCTTCTTAGAAGGGGACACCTTGGAAGTTCAAACCCACTCCGTAATGGAAGGTAAGCTTTCAAATTGCCACCTTAGAAGAAAATAGAAATGAAGGATGTTGAGTTTTGGAATGTATTTTTTTCTCCATTTGTCTTTCTAGACGATCTTTGTAACTGTGTCTCAGGCATATTAAGCAGAGAAAGAGGTTGTGAGAGCCTTGTTCCTCTGTGAGTCAAAATAGGTGTTTATGACATCCAAGTTCAGAAGCAACCTAGGGTTGTGCACGAAGCTGCTGGATACTTGCTCGAGAAGTTGGGAACCATGAGCAGGAGGATTCCTGTCGGTTGGGTAATTACTTGTGTAAGAATGGTGACAGGCTAGTACTTGTCCTCGTGTCGTCTATGAAGGAAGGGTGTGGGCTTCATGATAAACCTAAAGCCTTTTTTTGGTTGCAGAAACGATGATGACTGGATTGGTGGAATGGCTCAGCTTGCTTCGAGTATGTGTGGAAACAAAAGTGGAACATAAAAGTTTAGATTTCCTGTCTGTTTCAATTTTATCAGCGTTCTGTGATGAACGCAGAAACACTCACTCGTTTTTGCAAGCATTGGGCGGGGTCGAGGGGGACAAAAATTTCTGTTAAGTTCTAACTTTTCGGACAAAAAAAGTGTGAAAATCGATCTGTATGATTCATGCAGACTTTTACTTATGATTTTGCAACACAATGTAGCTAGCGATGGGTGTGTATGTCTAGAGCTCTTGTATATTTAAAAACCCTCCTTGCACTCTAGTGGGCCTCAACTTCACTGAAATTTGGTTTTGTGTCATCAAGAAATGGAATTGAATCTAATAGCGTACCACCTGTTGTTGGAAATGAAATATCTGAGACATTCCTATTCTAACATTACCACATTTGCACCTTCAAAGAGATTTCCGATCAGCATGGATTTTTGTAAATTTTATAAGGGTTAGGGTTTTCTAACTAGCCTTTTGATTTGTTTGTGGGTGTTACAGGTCCAACCAAGGAATGGGACAGAACTCAGAATCAGACAGTACAAGAATAAGGTTGCTGTAAAATAAAGAGAGTGAAATCACCGAAAGGAAACAAAACTCATATCCAACAACCACAACTTGTATTTATTCTGACATCTATCTAGTATACTTGTTATTTTCCAATATGGTATCTCTGCACGAGCCAACTTTGCCATCTTTGGACAAAAGCTTCATCTTCAAAGATGCTCCATGGTTGGGTGGTAAGCACGATGGATATCCTTTGTTATCATTCAAAGACTACATAAGAGCACGTCCCAAGATCTCTACTCTTTCAAGTCGTGAGCGTGCGGCAGAGTTGCAATGTGTGTTGACATTCGGCCTGTTGGAGGCAGTGATGGAAGTTAAAATCCTTGAAAGCACGCTACTACAACAAGGTGGTGACATCGACTGTAGTATTGGTGGTGACAGGAACAAGGTGTTCATGACAAGCAAAAATTTCCCAGAACTGTTGAAGGATTGGCGGAACCGCGTCCTACAACTTGGAAATGGGGAGCCATGTCAGCAGTGGGCAGAACGCATTCAGACTACACTCAAGCAGGCACAGGGAATGCTCATGACGGATGTGTCATTTAGATTGTTTCATGATGCAGGGTTGCAGTCGCATGAGCTGGTAGATATCCTCTTCCAGATAGGGTCTATTGCTGAAGCTCTGGTGTCCTCAAGAGCAATTTTTCCACAAAACTTTGTACATCATTGGTTTGGTTCATGGTCGTTTATACTAGAGACTAGGCCATACATACAACACACAACAGACATGGTTGCGAATGGATGGTGTCCATTCACAATTGAGATTTTGTCAGAAAGTGTAAGCATGCTGGGATACGCACACACTTGCAAACATCCCCATATCAGAGAGCTGTCTGAGGCACATTGGAAATGCACCACACAATCATGTGTGATAAATATGATCGATACTACCAATTATGTGCCAAAACATGTCATAGGAACTTGCAATTGTGACAGGTATAAGCCGTCATTAGAGAATGTCATTAGTTCCCTGTCAGTTGGTAAGATACCAGTGATCCAATGCCCTCCGCCCCATGAGGAGCTACTTTCCAGTGACTCTGTAAGGATGCCTTATGTAGCAATATCCCATGTGTGGGCTGATGGATTAGGGAGCACAACTGAAGAAGGACTCCCAGCATGCCAAATCAGGCGGCTTGTGACATTGACCAGGCAGCTGACACAGGATGGGGCATTTTGGATTGATGCACTTTGCATCCCTGCTGTCAAAGATATGAGGAAACAGGCAATAGGGTTAATGGCCAAGACCTACAGTGAGGCAGAAGTTGTGCTGGTGATTGATTCTGGCATCCGAGCAACTTCAGTTTCTGCACCACGTGAGGAGAAATTGTTACACTTGTTGTCTTCAGGATGGATGCAACGGCTCTGGACTCTCCAAGAAGGGATTTTGGCTCAGAAGCTTGTTTTTGAGTTTTCAGATGGGTTGGTAGCCTTGGAAGAGCTTTTGCCAATGGGAGAAGAGATGTTTAACCCTGTGCTTGTTCACCTTGCAGCAGAACTCTTTCGGCTTAAAAAGCACCAATTTAGGCCTGGTAGCTTTCACATCAATGATGCAGCACATGCTCTCCGCTGGCGGACTACAAGCAGAGAAAGCGATGAGACGCTTGCAATCTCTGGGCTGTTGAACCTTGATACCTTTGAACTAGCTAACCTTCCACCAGATCAACGCATGCAAACTTTCCTCCTCCGCATCCAAAACTTGCCCAGGGAGATCATCTTCCTATCTGGTGTGAAATTGAACAAAGAAGGGTTTCGTTGGGCACCTAGAACATTAATGCGTCATTTATCCAGTAGCTTGGATCTTGGTGAGTACAAGGCGCTCTGCACATCCACCGGCCTCATGGCAGAATACTATGCTATATATTTCCTTGAGAAGGTCATTGATGGCGAACATGAATGGTGCATTCATGACTTATCTAAACAACAATTTTATAAAGTCATAGATCAATGGTTGGGGCCTGATGACACGGAAGCTGGATATGCCACTTCTTATTCCTGCAGTGTTATATTGTTAAGGGAATTGCCAAAGGTGTTAGAGATGACATCCTGTGCAGTAGTTCTAGTTCAGGGCCTGGTTCCAAGAGAAGGCCCTGAAGATGAAGGAGATAGAATGTTGTGTGAGTTCAAGAAACGACTGCTTCTACAAGACATCACCGAAACCCAGTTCAATAGCAGTAGGGCTTTGACAAGAGTGATTGCGAAGTCTGGGAGGATGAGAGTGAAGATTGTGTGAAGCATGATCAGAGCAATTTAAGCAATTGTTCAACTTAATATCGTATATATATTTATTGTTGTGCAACTATGGGTCACTGTCTAACTGGCGTGTTCCAAATATACATATATAGATATATGGAAACAATAGGTATGTACTATGACATGACACATTAGCTATGACTTCTTGAATTCAATTTTTTTGTGAAAGAAGGAAAGGGGAGTAGATTATCTGTGCCTCTTTGAATAGTTAGTTCCGCTGGTGAGAATTTGTGCATCAGATTGCATGATTAATGGATTACTTGCACTGCCAAAGCTACTTTTGGTAATCAGGCCTCTTTTTTAATATGACGCAGCTTTCTCATAAGATTATTTCAGTTTTTTCTCACTGCAATTCACAATCCCCATATGCAGATTGATCTCACACAACTGTGAATAGATTCTAGGATTTCATCACAGTATATCTCATTAGCTTTCACAGCCATGTACCTTCTATTTGTAGAAAAAAAATAGGTCATAGTTTATAGTATTGCATGTTCAGGTCACTAGCAACATGATGAGCATGCATGTTACAGAGCTTCATTGCACTTCATGAATGGATTCTAGGATTTCAGCATCAATATGTCTCATCAGCTTCTGACAGCCATGTACCTTCTTGTTGCTGAAAAAATTTGGCAATAGTTTCCTATTGCAAATATTGCATGTTCGGGTCACAGCAACATGGTGGGCATGTATGTTATGGACATTCATTGCATTTTGTGCAGATGCTAGTTGCCAGATTTCCTATTTTATTTATTTCCATGATTTATTGTGCTGATCATATGCCTTGTATGAATTGCACAGAGGAAGAAATCAATCAGGAGGAAGCAAGGATGAAGCCTGCCTATGCTTGACAGATTGATTTGCTGTCAACAGCATAGGCCGTCCACGCTCACTGAAACTTTGAAAAATGTTTCAAGGTGTGCATTTTTCTTTCCTCCCTCCCCCTGTTCAAATTTTGCATTAAACCTTTTTGGTAAACAAGAGTGGACCTTTGATTTTAGATGGCAGAGTTTCTGCAGGCATCAACACTCCCACCCTTCACCTATTCAACCCACTTACTCTCAACTTTTTTTTCACTGCTTAAACTGGGTTTATATACGCACAAGGTTTTTACAACAATAAACTTATTAGAACTTGAAATGTGAAACACACTACTCTTGCAGAGCAACAGCCTGTGTGCATGTGTCTTTCCAATACCTCCTTTCTGAGGCTTCTCAGGGTTATAGTGCATAATCATCCTATCCTTGTTAGTATGCATTAAACTTGGACATTCTGGATTTACAATTCTGCAAGTTGAAATACTGAAATCCCTTGGACCAGTTTCTTTCATTTCCAATACAAGGTATGCCTCTTACAAGTGCCTAGCCCAACAGTGATTGTATGGGAAAAAAGTTGCAGAAGCACATGATTTGCTCCACAATTCCTTGAGGCTTCTTATGTAATTCAATTGGCCTTTTTGGTATTCCACAGGTGTCTTCTTCTTTGTGGAGCTGCTGGACCTTCTTGTGCTTCATTTGCATCTTGGGGGCGGGGGGAATCAGCAGTAGAGAGGAGATGACAAATGCACGAAGGAGAGGAGAATGATGCTTCTCTTCTGAAGTCTATAGCAATTTCAGGGATGTAAACATAAACAGTAAGGTGGGGGAGGACGGGGGCAAGAGCAGAGAGAGGGGGTGAGAATAGAGAGAGTGTGCGGTGTGTAGGCCTTTTTGGGTTCTGTTTGTGCTTTGTCTCTTCTTAAAGTTTGATGTGTTGTATCGATTAAGGAAGAAGAGCAGGAGACGAAGCAAAAGAAGAAGAGGAGTACCGAGATGTGAGAATGGAAAAACAGGAGAGGGTTCACTGCCCCATCGTTGGGCTAAGGCGGACCTTAATGAAGATCTCAGAATAACAGTGAAGCATGTGTATCAAGTCTGGAAAGGCAGTAATGTAAGTGTTGCAAACTCTGTCTTAACTTAGACAGTTTTGGTTTTGGTTTTGGTTTTGTTTTGTTTTGTTTTGTTTTTATCCCTGCCTTACCTTCTTTGACTACTGTTATTGTTGTTGTTGCTGGGGGAACTCTATTGTTGTTGTTGTTGGGCAGGCTCTAGGATGTTGCCTGGCATACGGCGGATTGTCATTCTTTGTCCACCCCTTCTTTTTTGTCTTTGCAGAATGGCAGATGAACAGGAGGTCTTTCAGAAACTTTTGGTAACTTGGCAATCTTTGGTTGAAGGCCATCTTGTCGAATGAACTCCCTTCTCTTCCAAGCCAACCCTTAAGCAAGGTTAAGGCGAATGATTTTGGCTTGTGATGGTCCTACATGGTTTTGTTTGAAAGTCTTCTTGCATTGACTGGATGTGTAATGGATACCATACCACTCAGAAACTACATCCTGTGAGCCACTAAAAGGTTTTCATGACAAGCACATAATAAGTTGGTCTGTGGAGATATTTGGCTCCTCCTGTTTTGAACTCAGCTTTGAAAGCACATATGGCATCCAAACAATAGGCTACTTGGCTTGTTGTAGCTTGTTATAAGCATACTATCAAATGTTTTTGGTTAGCTTTGTCTCTTAACTGCTACCCAATATCATGGCTGAGTCCTTTTCTGTCACTTCTGGAAATTACTTCTTGGGTGTATTCTGAGTCATGGGTTTTGCAGAATTGTGTTTTCCATTTGTGCCTGCAGGGTGTGACAATGTTGAGGCCTCAAAGTAGTGGGTAAAATAGTTTGATACTATTAATGTTTGTTTTTTGTTTTGACAGGGAAAAACAGCCCCTTGTTAGCCAAGACTCTGATGGGGCAAGCTACCACATACACTGACCTGGATGAGAATTGAAGGGCTACTGAGACTTATAAAAGGGTCCTGGCCATTCTAGAGAGATCTTGAGGTTCCAGCTATGAGACCCTAGCACTGCCTCTTTCACATTTGGGTCATTCCCTTCTAGAGAAGAGGGAAGGGTGGTTGAAGCTGAGCTGTCTATGCTCAGGTTTGGCTTTTGCTATCATTTTGTCATGTTGATGAAATTTTGTCTCTTTCATTCCTGCTTGACCATCTGAACCAATGAACTTAAAGTTGGCTTGAACCAAGATACTGATGACTTTTTTTTATCACCTATGCCTTTTTGTGTCCTAGCTGACTGCATGTCTGAGTCTTCCTATTTAGTGCAAAAATGTTACAGAAACTCAGGATGCAGATTTTAGTATAATTGTTAGCCCTAAGTTGTTGCAGATTACTATGTGAGTGACACACCCACAGTTATGACTGCCTTGTTCTTGTCATGCGTGTTTTGATTTTGCCATAATTGACAGAGAGTTACCTTCAAAGTGTATTTGTGGAGTCCTCTCTATAATCTCATGGATATTTAGTCCATTGACTAAGGCAGATGCCTTGCATCCAAGTGGTCATTGTGGTGTGCTACCTCTATTTAGGACTCTCTACCTTAAGACTTAGATGCTCTTTTGTACAGGGCATGCAAAGTTGTCCTTCAAATTCTTGCTGCAGCTTGAATGAGGACACCATTAAGTTTAGATGCTTGCCTGTATAGGTGCAATAAAGATTGAGTTGAAGCTTACCCTTGTAAGCTTGTTGCAGCTTGGATGAGGATACTATTGACTTTTTTTACTAGCTGTCTCTTGAATGCTAGCCAACCTCATGACTAAGGCTTCCTGTTGCTTTAGGATATGCTACAAAAACTTAGGAGACAAATTTTAGTACTATTGTTTGCCCAAAAATTGGGCAAATAATTATCAACACCCACTGTTGGGAGTTGATGAAGTCAGTGGGAAGTGATGACAGTAGTGACTGCTATCATAATTAAGGTGATGGTCTAACATGTTGTGAGTAACACTCTTAGTCTTCAAGTAATCTTCAGGCTTGTCAAAAAAATTTATCAGTATAGGAGGATTTGGAAAATCTGTGGATGTGAGTCAAACTTGTTGGACCAGTTTCACATGACAACTTTGGACAGCTAACCATCAAGAGAATCCTGACTGTTTCAGCAAAATCTCCTTTGTGGTGTGTAAGGTTTAAGTGGTTCAAATAAGATTGACCCTGGTATGTTATTAGTTATTGGAGATTTGCCATGAATTTTGCAATGGCAATTTTGGGGTGGGTTATGACAGAACTACATTATTCTTTTGTCAACCAGAAATTCTGGATCTTGGCATCTGTTGGATGTGTAATTCTGACTATGCTTTGAAGGGTGGGAAGAGTGTAACTACAGGGAGCGTGAGGCTGAGTAACAAGCAAAGAGGGAGCATCTTTGCAAGCAATAGCAATATATTCTCCAATGTTGGTGGCATTAGAATGTTTATGTTGTTTGTTCTGTGTATTCTCAAATGCCAACGGCATGAGAATGTTTATGTTGTTTGTTGTTTGTTCCGTATATTCTCCAATGTCGATGGCATGAGAATGTTTATGTTGTTTGTTCCGTGTATTCTCAAATGCCCATGGCATGAGAATGTTTATGTTTTTTGTTCTATGTATTCTCAAATGCCGATGGCATGAGAATGTTTGTAATATCATGTATTTTTTGTAATGTTGTGTATTTGTCATATCATATCATGTATCACGTGGAAGCTTTTCTTCTTCTTGGACTCTTTGTTTTGAATCCTTGAAATCTCTTGAAACTCATTCTTGCACTTCGAAGACATTCCAAAAGCTTATGTCGATCACATGTTTCTTTCTCCTAAACCCAATCTGAGAACATGAAATCCTCTTCACAGATGGTGTAAAAAACCTTCCAGCAAAGTGAAAATTTTACATGTTTTGTAGTGAGTTGCATGTGGTTGAGTAGTGTGCTATGTAGATTACTATTTAATGTAGTGTTTCGTACTTTCCATCTTTCGTTGAGCTTGGGCAAATTCCATGTCTACAAAAATGGATGGACTTGAGTTTCTACTACTATTGCTTTTGTTCAAATTTGTTAATATCTTAGTGCAATTTGAGGTTGTTCACAATGTTTTAGCTTTAATAATGTAATTGACCCAATGGTGGTTATTTTTGTTTATGGCAGGGTTTTAAATTGTATCACCATGCTTTTATGTGGTATTTATAACATTACTCTTTTAAGTTGCACATTTGGGAATCGTATGGTCCAACGCAATGACGGATTAATACATAAAGAACTCTCAAGTGCTTGGTCTTGCATGACAGATGACAAGGTTTGTGTTTTTTGAAGTGAATCAAAACAAAGAAGGGAGATGAAGTTTGGAAGAAGGGAGGACCAACAAAATGGAAAGAAAACAATTCGACTAGAATCTAAATCTTGTCCCAAGCTCTGACAGATGCAACATCATGTGGAACATACACAGATGCACCGTCCAATTGGTATAGTGTTTTTATTATTTTCATCATTAGGTCATTTGCTTATAGTCAATGTTTTGGTATATGTAGAACTACTAATCATGGCCCAACTTCAAGTCCTTTAATTGAATGTTGCATTGTATGGTTGAACTTTGTACACCATGGATGTCTATTTATTCAATTTCGTTCCTATTAGTATGTTCCTATTTTTGTGGCTAACATCTAAAGAGGGGGCTAATTGTCTTGAACACCTTTGCAGTTTTAATGGTGTGGAGTGTTTAGTTTTCATCCCCTTCCTTGATTCTTTTTTGATAATCTGTTACTTTGCTTTCATTGGGCTGCTTATACACGTATTAGTATCCTATAAGAGGAGCTCTGATTTGGCGAAACCAAAAGGACTGGCTGCTTCTAACACATCTTTAGCTTGGAGTGCCACACACTGCAAAGGTGTTACCAAAGTTTGAGAGGTTGCCTTGGCGTTAGGTAACATGGTGAGTAACATGCCTAAAAGCAAAAGGTCGTTTTTTTACTTTTCCAAAGCTCCTTCCTGTTGACCTTGATACCCCACTCATTGGTTGACATAAAGAGGAGAAGGAAGAGGATCACACTTGTTTTGGTCACAACACACTAGAAATAACCCTAGACAGCCTGAACTCAGGCTCTGAGAAAAAAAGATAAATGAACTTCCTGGCACTAAACCCCAACAAAGGTGAGAAAGGGAGGTGAATAAACCAACTCCCAATCTTGTACCCATAATAGCTCCGAGGGGAAAAGAATGTTCAAATGAGTTTCTACATACATCCACAATAATTGAGAAGGAAAATCACACAAAGTGCGGGTGGAGGGGGGGCGGGTGAGCCTGCCATTAAAACTAAAGGAGCTGCCTAGATTAGTTGATATAGTTACAAGTGTGAGAAACGATCCCCAATCTTCCTATGTAAACACTTGAGAAGGATTCTAACTTTATGTCCAAACACTTGCTTTTTATACCTACCAATCTTAAACCATAAAACAGTAAATCAAAACCATTGGTGGATATCATTCATGACAAAGATGCCCACTGTCCTTGATATGGTGTGCCATGACATTTGTGAACATGAATCTATAGTAGGTTCCTTGGGTTGAAGTAGGTTCCTCGGGCCAAATTTGGTTATTTAAATTAAAGTTGATTAAGTTCAAGCACAACTTGGCAAAATTAGGTTGTTTTGCTTAAACCAGGCTAAGTTAGATTAAATTGTATTAATTGCAGATAGCACAAGCTTGGCAAAACTAGTGTGCATGAGCTAAATTTGGCTAAATTAAGTTACCTATGTTATCAAGCAATCCAAATTGTCATACCTTGGGAACTTTAACACATGTTTGCTGATAAATGAGTTAGATTCAATTTTTACCCTTTTGCCAATCTAAATATTCTTATAGATTCAACATTTAATTTCCCTTGTGAATATTTCAAAAAAGGGGGCATAATTGATGTTGGCCACCTGTTTCAAACCGAAGGTTCAAAATCTAGTTGTGAAGAACCAATATGGTAGCGGTTCAAGTTCACAACTGGAACTAGAACCGAAGTTTTAAAGTTGTCAAATTTTCAAGTTCACCAAAACTAGAAAATCCCCGGTTCCATCTATATGTGGAACAAAGATCAAAACTGGAACTAGGGTACATGTTTTTTTTAAAAAAATGTATATCAAGGCAAACTTGACAAATTTTGGTATGGGTTACTTGGGCCAATTTTTTTTTTAAAATTCTTAGAATCAAAACAAGAATTAAAATTACGCTTTTGTTTTTTTAGGAAGCAGCCTTGCATGCCAGGCGGAAATGCTACACCTTTGTTAAGTCATGTTAGTCATCCTTATTCAAAGTTTCAAACGAGATCTTAAGACCTAGTCTTAATTGTTTGAAACCTCATTGTTCAAACATGAGTAGTCGATATCTACTAGTGTTGTACTGGTATATATGGTACAACTTGGGTATATAATATTAATATGAATATTAATATTTTTTTTAAAAAACCAATCTCGTATGACCTTAGACAATACCCACCTTATACCAATAATAATATGGTATGAAACATGAAGTAATACCAGGTTTATACCAAGTTCATATTTGCCCTAACACTAGGTTTATACTTGCCATATACTAGGCAAAAAATCACCTTTGGACCTAATTATTGGGTGATGTTACATGTTGTTTAAATACGTGCACAATAACATGGTTGGAAAGGAGCTATGCACAACACAAATTATGCTCTCCAAACATGATGCAATGGTAGTCATTATGAATGTTGCAAAAAAGATTTATCCTAACAAATAATCAAAAAGCAGGTAAAGATTAGACTTCATTTTGGTGGACATGCAAATGCCAAATGTGACACGATATGCCATTTTTATAGATAGAATTCTAGTCAATATCTTGAACTTGAATAGTTGAGTTTTCCTTTTATTTCTAGAGCTTTAGATACTATCTTTCTTCCAATGTTTTATATCGTCTAGTGGTCAAGAAAAATATGCGTTATTTCTATGGACCACAAACAGTAATTTAAAAAGGTTGTGAAACACATAATATTTAAATATTCAATTCAACCGATTTCCTCACCATAACAAAAGGGAAATCCTAAAACTTTATGTAACATGAAAATTAATATGATAGAAGCAACACTAAATTTGTAAGGAGAATCGCAGATAGCAATATTCAGTCCTCTTCTATAGAAGCAACCAATATCCTATGTACCAATAGGAGGTGTAAAAATTGTTGGGTTCATTCAACTTTCTTGCAACCCTTAGATTGTGTGAGTTAAGTAGTATTTCCGACAATGCTAGACAAAGCATAAGCTTAGAAAACTACTTATTATATAAAGGATGGGAGGCACCAACAGTGTGTCTCAAGTCCATTTTCCTTTACCCACGGTGAAATTACAATGATTACACCAATCCATTGGGCCACCTCCTCCCACCAACTTGGGGCCCTTGGACCCCTTGTAGTTTGTTTCATGATTGGACTTGGGATCGGAATCTAGATCCCACTTAACCCTGCTTTGACAATTGACCAAAATAGTCCCACCATGAAAAAAGGGACTAACGTCCCCATGTAAAATGCAAAAATTTGGGAAAGATCCAACTAAATGGAGTTGTAAACAACTTCATGCCAGATCTTTCCATGGGAAATAAAGAAGATTTGGCCAAGATAGTAAAGATCTCAACCGTTGGAAGTGGTTTTTTTTTTGTTTCAAGCCAACCTTGACAAATCTAAGTTTTTGGAGATTTTGACCTAATTACAATTCTCCAATGATGGAAAAAAGTAATGGGCAACTAAAAGACATCCATATGAAATTCCTTTGTAAATCCTTATACCCCTTCAACAAAGATGTTTGCCTACTTGACTGCCACTACCCCCTCATATGATTGCCACTAGGGCCATTTATTTCTTGTTAAATCATACTGGGTAGATTGCATGTATGTAAGGTTGAAATTAATAATAATAAAAAAGAAGGGATGAATAATTGAGGAAAAGAACTAAAAGAAATAAATGAAAAAAAGATCATGAAATAGCAAGAAAAAACCATAAAAGACAATAATATATATATGAGACAAGAAAAATATATAAAAAGAAGAAGGAAGGAAAATGAACACAAAAAAATAAAATAAATAAAAATAGAGAATAGAAGAAAATATAATCACAAAAAAAGAAAAGAGGAAAAAAAAAAGGGAAAAAAAAAGTAGGAAAATTGGGAGGGAAAAAAAAAACCATAGTATTTAGGGGTGGGTTCTAAGATTCCTGTGGCAGTTTTTCTTGAATTTCTTGTTTAAAATTTTGTCTTTTATAAACCCGCCATCTTTGTGTCCACCCTTCAACTTCAAAAGATTTTTCCCTATGTGGGTATGTGGTTGACAGAAGGCCTTTCAACCTTCTTCCCTCACTTAGCCCCTCCAGCTTTTAAAAAAAATCCACTGTGTGAATAGGTGATTAATGAAAGCCCTCTCAACCTTCCTCCCTCACATACACTTGAATTTTTTTAAAAACAACCGTGTGGTAGGTGATTGATGAAAGCCCTCCCATCCTTCTTACTTACTTACTTACATACAATTTAGCGTCATTAAGTGGGCCAAACAGCACCCGGGCCAGAACCTTCCATCCTCACCTCACCCTCAAAGTTACCAAAAACTTCACAATGTTAGTATGTGTTTGATGGAAGCCCCCAACTCTAAACACCACCTCACCCTCCTAACTTTAGTTTTTTTCCATTATGTGGGTAGGTGACTGATGGAAGCCTTCCCAAACTTCATTACCTCACCCCTTCAACTGTTTTTAAAAAAAATCATTACATCAATAGGTGAATGATGGAACAATTGTAGAAACCCCACCTCACCCTTCCAACTTGATTTTTTTTACACTATGTGGTTAGGTGATTGACAAAAGCCCTCCCAACCCTCTTCACCTAAACCCTCCAACTTTGGGGGAAAAAAAAATTGTCATGTTGATAAATGTTTGACGAATGTTGTTGCCCTAAAGCCCACTTCACCCTTTTAACTGAATGACCAAAGAAAAAAAAACAGCAAGTGATTGATAAAAGCCGTCCCACCTAACCTCCCCTCACCCTTTCCAACTTCTATTTTCTTAAAACCATCCAAGCTTTCATTGGAAGAAAATTTCACCTTCATCAAAATCTTATACACTAAACTCTTCTCTCCAATACCTATATCCATTCACTATTGTACCCTCAATGCTTCATATGGAACCAATAAAAGGAAAGAAGACCCAAAGGGGAAAAAACAAACAAAACAAAAAATGCGAAGGAAAAATAAGGTACACAAAAAAAAAAAAAAAAAAAAAAAAAAAAAAAAAGAAAGAGGAAAAGAAAAAATTAGGGCAACATAAGAAATCATATGTAAAATTATATATATATATATATATATATAGGCGGCCAATGAGCCCCTATCGTCCCGTCAGGTGAGCTCCAAAAGCTCCATCCCATCTCGAAGCACCAAGTGGTGCGGCGTGAAACCTTCCATCTAGCCACAACTTGAACTCCTTCCATGTGAGGGTTTCAAGTAGGTCGGGTGTCTCCTATTTCTAGGACATCCACAACTCCCATGCATGTTCTTTCAACAAGGTTTGAACAAAATGAATTCACTCCTTGTTGGTTTTGAGATGTTGTGTTTCCATATATGCCTCTACTTGGTGCAACCACGGTCGCACCCATTAGATTTTGGAGTACTTCTTTGTGAAGGAGTCCGGCAGCCTTGCCTTGATGGTTGCCTTGGTAGAACCCCCACTTGGGGCACTACCCATGGCACCCAAACCTTCCACAATGCAATTCATTAGCTTGGTTGTTTCCTAGTTTTGTGTTGTGGCTTCCCCTTGTTGGATCACAAACACATGAAAGGCATCCACAAGAGCCAAAAACTCCTTGGACCATTTCTCCACCTTCGGAGCCTCCTCCTCCTGCCTCTGAGGAAATTTATCCACATTTGGACACTTTAAGGCCTGCTTGCCCTCCTTTCCCCTCTTTGGCCCATTCAAAGGGAGAATCGGGGACTGCACATCTCCATTTGACTTAGAAGAAAAATGAAACTTTATGTGTTCAGGGAATTTCACAATCAATTCAAGAATTTTTTTTTGTCCCCTTATGTTTTCTAAGAGTCGTGAGAGTTTTCACCAATGAGCCCACGATCACCTTGTCTCTTTCCTTTCTTTGCTTGACAAGGGAAGGAGTCCTCTCATGGGCTTTGGCTTTACTTAGGCCCGTTTCATCTTTCCTTTTTTTTTTTTTTGGGTTTTTTATGGAGCAGGCTTGGCTGCTTCCCCCATTTACCTCCTCCGACTTTGGGCCTCTTCATCCCGAAGCTCCTTGCCCACCA
>Ga0116231_10009697_pt1 | contig 16012 bp, 4 predicted proteins | sample S1TSphgellanicum_2_FD_89695 | JGI IMG/M metagenome (GOLD analysis project Ga0116231, IMG submission 89695) | Host-associated microbial communities from peat moss isolated from Minnesota, USA - S1T2_Fd - Sphagnum magellanicum MG | ecosystem: Host-associated > Plants > Peat moss > Unclassified...
CCCCCCCCCAAACGGTCCATCCCACCCCATGTGTAACTTCCCAGCTCACCACTTTTACCCCAACACGATACTTACCCCTGAAAAACATCATTCCACCCATCCGATTCCCGATCCAACGCTCCTAACTCACTTTATCACATCTTTATTCCTTCCCCCCCCCAGGGTAACTTAAAGTAAGTTAAAGTAAGATAAAGACAGACGGACTGACAGACGCGATCGATGGCTGGAGTGTGTCTCTCCGCCACCACGACCCGCAGCGCCAAAATTATACAGAGGCCGGTTCTGCCATAGAATGCTTTTGCAGCAGAATTGTCGTGTCAGACAGACGCACGCACAAACTAAGCGAATTAATATATAAGATGTGAACCCACAACCTTTAAAATTCCAAAGTAAACTTAAAACTCTAAAAGGAATAACTTTTAAAAGGTAAAAGTTGTTGCTGGTTTCTGATTCACCCATCTGGTGGTTACTGGTTGGACAAGATTATTTATAGCTTGGTGGCTACAGTTAGGAGTACGGCCTGCAAAATAGAAAATGAGAGATGTACAGAAGATTATTTTAATTTGATAGTTAACGTAGGTGTGAGGATGACGCCATTGGGGTTTCAGTTTGTCCAACTGTGACACGTATACTGATTCTACTTGTAAGAATAAAACCAAGGACTGAAGAATATCTGTTCATGAAATCAACGTGGTATAATCCCATTTCTTGAAAAGAGCTGATGAGTATGTTCTGAAAACAAGCAGCTCAATGAGTACTATTTCTACCCTTTATGACACGTTAACAAGGTCTATTTCTTGCTAACCCAGCATGATTGTTAACCCAGATGACAGGTTTCATTATACCATCTTTTGCTCATCCAAAACAAGTGCTTTACTTGAATGCACACATGAGCAGATCATGTATTGGAGTTTTTTCTGTTGCATACGGGGATTACGAAGGACCTGGAATTGCTATCAGGAAATGTTTGAGTCGTGACTCACTTGCATAGTTGAATATCAACGGCTGCCCATGAGACCCAAGCTCAGAGTACATTTTTACTCCGGCAATTGCCAATATCATATATGGTTCAAGCCAGCAGTACATTTAATGATTAGCACATATACCTTACCTGATCATTGGCCAGTAAAAAATTTCAGGAATCCAGAAGCAGTATAACTTTACTTTGTCAAAAAAATATTTCTGGAGTGTGAGTTTTTTGGAGATCTTTATGATTATGGGTGAAAATAGCATTTACATGGTGAGGACCTGGTAGCAACTTGGTGATGAAGTTCACAATGCACCCAGGCCTCTTTCCTTGGCTCTTTTTCTTTTGCTTTAAATGGTTTTTCTGGGGATGATACTCTACTGGGTCATCTTGATGGTGCACCATTGTCAACAAAGAGGAACTCTGAAGCTGGAATGTATTCAGTTCTCTTTTAGGGGTGATGGGAGATGACAATCTTACCAGCATTCATCTGGCTTCATCCAGGTTTGTTGATGATACCTCAGATGTCTGTTGCACCCAGAAATGGGTGTGTAATCAGCTCAGTCAAGTGTTGACACCCAGGCTTGAAGGATCCTTTACTTCCAAAGACAAAAGAGCAAGAAAAAAGGGATATATGCCAGGAAATGTTGCAATATTGTCAATGACATACATTGATGATATCTTACAATAAGGATGCAACATGAATGTAGCACATGGATGGTATTGTAGCCAAAAGAGAGGGTACTATTATATGTCGACACCATGATGCAACTTTAAATGACAATTGGTAACTATTGAATGTTCCAGAATGCAACTGGGATTATTGAAAGAGTAGACCCTTCTCTATCATCTTCCTAATCTCTCAACCACTCACACACTAAGACAATTTTAATCTATGGGCCTCAAGGAATAAAACACTCCAATCTTTTTTCAAAAGCCCACTGGTCCTTGCTATGGTAGTTCATACTTCACAAAACACATCCTTGACACTGACTATATACAAGAAATAACAAATAGTATTTTCTTTCCTGCAACAACATTCAGCTGTAAAAGTTGGATAGAGGAATAAACATCTTTGAACAAATCATCATAGAAAAGTCCCTCCTATCAAACCCATATTTGTCCACAATATCCCATTTTCCCTTTGGAGCTCCGACAACAATGCAAGTATTCTCTTCTAGAAACATGAAACATGGCCATTTCCCTCAAAGATACCCAATGTCTAAACACAATTGAAACATGTCATTTAGATTGTTAATGAAATCCTAGATTTTTTCATCATTTTCTTTGAAATAACCTTTAAAATAAACTTCTAAACCTATTTCTTTTGAGGTTCATGATGCAATGGAAAGGCGAATGCATGCTATGGTGTAGACAAAAAGTTATCATAGTTTGACAATTTTCAATACCAATGGAACTTTGATATATCATGGTGGGTGTTTGGAAAACATTTTGCAACTAAAATTTTCAATTAATGGTGGTTTGCATCCCGACATATCATTGTATCATGAAATTCGAACAAATATGAACAAATTAATTATTAGTTGGAGTACATTTTCATTTTGCAACAACCCTATCACAATGGTACAATTGTAAAACAGGACTATGAAAAACTAGATTTAATGGAATTTTATCCATAAAAATTTTCACATGTAAAAAGACAATTGTGAAGAATATTTTTCACCAAAATCTTCAATTTCTTTTCAAGTTGTCAAGTTTATATCATATTTTTTAAAACATTTGTTAATACATTAAGTTATAATAATGATGATGATTGTGATATTTTTAAATTTAAAATGTTATTCCATTGAAAATGTAGTTAGGCTAAGTGTTGTTTTTACCATTTTACATAAAAAGAATGGTTTTCAAAATTAATAAAAAAATGATAATATGTTGTCAAGTAAAGGTTTTTAATCAATGTTTATAAAAGTATTGATGTGTTTTTACATAATGATAAAACTACCAATAAATTGCATATTGATGGGTTGAATAATTTATTTTATATTTGAAGCTCAAATTAACTACATGTGATCTCTAAAAAATTTCAAAACAAGTGAAATCTTACATGTTACTACTTTTTATATTATATGTAGTCTCAGATTTCCCTAAAATTATTTACATTGTATTATACATCTACCTGAAACAACAAAGCTCCCCCAAAAAAACAATATTTTATAATAGGGCATTTTCCCCCAACCACACAAAATAGAAATTCATTACACACATTGGCATTCAATGTTCGCAAACTTTCTAAAACACAAAACCTGAGTAAGGTATTTAATTTCTTTTTTAGAACAAATAGAACCCATTAGCCCAAGCAAACTTCCACTTCTCATAATTCGAACTCTTCCAATTTCCCACCACCACAAAATCCATTGAACTAATCAGTCTCAAAACTTCACAATTTATCATGAAGAACAAACTATAACAATGATAAATTTGTGAACTTACAAATGAAACAAGTAGATTGAGCACCTGCATTTCCTCTATTTGCATGAATGTAGACATTTGCAAGCATAATGCAAAACAAATAAAGTGTCAACTACTTGGAACAAACATAACCACCATACTAATGAATGTTCAAATTAAATGTTGATTTAAGGTAATCCTTGTGATCTTTTTCATCTTTTTGCTTTAATGTTCATTTTAAGTCACATATGTAGCCACTCCTATCATAGAAAATCTATGTCCACATAGATTGACACTTCAAGGCATATGATGGTATAACTACAAATCTTGTTTAGTTTTTCGCCAAGTTTGTCCATCATTGCCCTTGATAATGCAAATTCTTGGTCCATCATCCTCTTCGTGCTACCCTTACCCATCTTTGTACCCATCAAATACGTAAGGCCTTTCCCAATTTGCTAAAAGAAATTTCTTTTTACCTAGCTTACATATCTTCAACCATATTTCTTCTCCAAAAGAATGAAACATAATGCGTCATTTCTTAGTAACATATGTTATTGTATGTTTATTTTGGGCCTATTTCACATTCTCCAACAAAGATTCATGGAGTTGAGCCACAATTAGCTTCATCTTGTTGACCATTTGTACTACCAAATCTTAAGGTTTGACTTGATCATCAATCACTTGTGTTAAATTACTTAAGTGATTATTGATTGTTCATTTTAAAGTCCTCCCTATTAAAATCATTCAAGGTGAATATTTGGTACTTGCTTGAATACCATAACAATATCCAAACAAAATCCTTGGAACTTGAACATCTTATCCTTAGATGTTGGTAACTAAAAAAAATTTAAGTCCGTGTTTTTCTTAATCATTATTTGCACCATCCCATTGCAACACAACAATTATGGAAGAATGAACTATTTAGTGATTCCAGAAATTTTGCACATCATTTCAAATTATACCATCCATTCCCCACCATTGTTAATAAACACATATTTTGGAACCCCAAATCTGCAAATTATTTCTTCCTCAAAAAATTTGGCAATAGTTACAATAATGTGCTAAGTAGTTGCAAGCTATGGTGGCTCACTTTTAGTGTCTTTATGGACTTTTTGCAAAGTGTACTCTATTCAAATGCCACAAACACATTGTAAAATCATCAATTTGACCAAAATATTTATGGATTGAAAATAATTACAAAAAAAAATCTAACCAATAAATAATTATGGACTTTTGAATGACCAAATTTGGACCTTATTAAATCAAAAATCTTGGCCATTTTTTGTTGGATTGATTTTTTTTCCCCCTAACATCTAGACATGGCCAACCTTTCCTATGGACTTTATTAGTTGATTAATCACCACATGTGATATAAGGCCCATTCAACATTGGTTTTTAACTTTTTTTTCCATTCTAATGTTAAAATATGGACTTTTGGAACTAGGATTTTTACCGTTTTTGAACCACCCTAATTTACATTTACCCTACTCTTTAACAAGTTTTCCTTCACACCATTTGGAGTAATGGTCAATAGCAATTAATACATATTTGTTACCAACTTCTATCTTCAATAAATCACAAATTGGAATGCTCTTCAATTCTTCAATCCCATAACACATGTTGTTAGATTCTTTGACCATCTAGGAATGTTTGCATTCTCTAATTACTCTTTTGACCAATTCAATCTAGTCATGCCAAAGTATAATGTTTTGACTTTTGGAAAAAACACTTCTATTTGCTAAAATGGTCAATCTTTTCATGGATTGAATTCAGAATAATTTCCTTTTCCTTAGGCCTAGGTACCACCAAATTCTAAAACATTAACACATCATTTTGCTAATTGTATTTCATTACCTTACGTTTCACCCTATCTTTCTTTGAGGCTTCATAAACATCAGTATTAATGTCAAGTCAACAATTTCATGTAGTTTGCATCCTCCTAGATGTCCAAACACTTTTATGTTCTTGTAATATCTTGATTAGATTCAGGTTCAAACCATCCACTCCTTATACTCATTTCTTTATCTACTATTTGTTAAGCCTCCATCACCTTATATTCACAATCAGTAATAGAAAATTTTAGTTTTGCATGACTTGGAAACAGCCTTATAATCATTTTTTCTAGAGTAAGTTCTTGCTCCTACAACAATTTACCTTATTAATTTCTTTTTGTTGTATTTCGTAATATTTCATTTGATGTTTTTAACAAAATGAATACACTTGGTACCCCATGAAATTTGGGTTTGTAACTCAAAAACCTAAACCTATTTTTTATTGTAGTATTGGAACTAGATATAATTTGGTCAAGTATCGAATATATTAAAAATCCTCCTCTTCATTTGAAACAAACTTTAAGTTCTTGCTCAAAGCATCAACATTAAAATGTTTATTCCCAAGTTTGTGAACAATTTTTAAATGGAAATCTTAAAGGGGTGAATGCACCCTAAGGTTAACCAAAAGTGGCACATGTGGTTGTTGGGCCCTAATTAGCCTAACCAAGTTTTGGTTAAGCCTAAGTAAGGTGGCTAAGAAAGTTTTGGGGTTAACCAACTTAAGTCTTAAAGGGTAGGTTAAGGCATATAACCTTATCCTAATAGGACTTTAGGGGTGAGTGGCATGGTTAGAATAAGGGGGGAAGTAGGTTCGCTAGATTATGATAATGGGGGAATTAGGTTGGCTGGATTAAAATAAGATTGGGCTATTTTATCCTTGTCCACAACTAGCTAAACTTGCTAGATAAAGAGGTATAGATTTGGGGGGGGGGGATACTTCCCACTAATTTCTAGCAATTAAAGTTAAGGTAGGATAGTCATAATGGCGTCTTCTTGAAGCTAAAAAGAAGGAAAACAATTCATAGTCCTTCTTTCTTCTTCTTGAATAATGATGAGTTATAAGGATGAAGAGAGATCTTGGCACATCATGAGGAGGCAAGATTGGTGAAAAGGGGGGCTACAACATGATGGGTGATCAAACTTATCAAGAAATAGGCAAATAAACACACACTCTAAAAGATGGAGGCAAGATCATCAAGTGATGGTAGGGGCATCTATTCAAATGGGGAACTTCATGAGCATGATGACTAATGGTGAGTGGTGGAGAATCAAGAAGAGGTACCTAGACCTATTGTTGAAGTAAGGAAATAGGAGTAAAAAAGAGGAGAAAGTTGGACAATGTTGTTGTGAGACCTAAGAACAAAACTTAAAGGTTTACCCTCTTACAAAAGCAAGAGAACCTAGGAATTGGGACAATTAGTGTTGTTAGCAAGGTTGTGAGTGGAGGTAGGATAGAAGAAAGAGTTGTTTGTAAGCAAAAGAGTGTTGTATCAAGTAAGAGTAGGAGCTTGGTGGAAAGGAAATCCACAATTAGGGACTAAAGACTCCCATGTAAATCTTTTTTCTTTTTATGTGTGAAACTTTGATTGAAAAAATCATGTTCTTAATTACATGATGTTGTGTGTGTGTTCTTGGGTGTGATTCCCTAGTTTAAGGTTGTGGTTAGTATATTAGAGTAAAAGGATAGTGTTGTGAATAGGAAGGGTAACTGTTGTCTAAATTAGACTTTTAGGAGAAAGACAATTATATCCCAAGAGATAGAGAAAGAAAGAGAGTTCAATTCCTATCTAGTTGTGATTCCTTCGTTTAGGGTTGTGGTTAGTATCACAAGAATAAAGGGATAGTGTTGTGAGTAGGAAAGATAGTTGCCGTCTAGATCAGACAAGGCAAGAGAAAGACAACTATAATTAGAAAAAGAAAAAGAGAAAGAAAGTTCAATTCCTAACTAGTTATGATTCACTAGGTTAGGGTTGTGGTTAGTATAGCAAGAGTAAAAGGATAGTGAGGTAAAAACAGGCTAATAGGAGCCAACAACAACCTCTTGAGTCATTCTGATTTGTCCTAAAAAAAGATGATGTGGCAACACAGAATTGGATGAAAAGTTTTGAAATAGTGTTAAACAACAATGCTTTAACAATGTTTTTACATTGTTTCATTGTGTTAAAAAAAATTGATTATAGGCTTTAAAATGTGCTAAAAAAATTCTATATTTATTGGATTACCTTTAAAACTTTATTAAATGTCAAATTAATATATTAGAAAGGGGTTCGCATAAATACAGTATATACTTTCAACATTAACTTAGTTATGAGACTTATGAACATCAAAATCAAGGATGGTTACGCCAAAATTAGCTCCTATTAACTTGGTTTTACCTAGTGTTGTGAGTAGGAAGGATAACCATTGTTTGGATCAAACAAAACAAGAGAAAGACAATTATATCCAAAAAGAGAAAAAGAAAGAGAATTCAATTCCTAACTAGTTGTGATTCATTAGGTTACGGTTGTGGTTAATATAGCAAGAGTCTTAGAACATAGTGTTGTGAGTAGGAAGGATAACCATTGTTTGGATCAAACAAAGCAAGAAAAAAAACAATTATATTCGAAGAGAAAAAGAAAGAGAGAAAGAAAGAAAATTCAATTCCTAATTGGTTGTGATTCACTAGGTTAAGGTTGTGGTTAATATAGCGAAAGTCTTAGAAGATAGTGTTGTGAGTAGGAAGGGTAGTTGTTGTTTGGATCAAACAAGGCCAGAAGGAATAAATTATATCTAGAGAGAGAAAGGGAGCTCATTCCCCAACTATGACACCTCTTAGATGTCCTCCAAAGGGCAGGGGGGAGTGGCCCAAATTTAGTTCTTAAGCTGAACTAATTTTGTGCTTAACAGTGGTGTTCACAATTTTCCTTTTTCATAATTTATAATGCGAATATTTGATGTTTTGGCAATGCAAATTAATCCATTTGAAAGTAGGAAGCAAAAAGAATACCTAAACCTTAAACTTACAAATTTCAAATTATGACACATGCTCTAATCTGATCAATTAGTGGAAAAGTTAAAAATAAAAACATGGGTTTTCTGAAATTCTATAATTAACAAATGTTATATTGGGTAGTAATGTCACTTTTTACAAAACAACATTTATCAAATTTCTCCTTTTAATAAATTATGGATTTTTTAGACTATTGGTAATCTTATGGAAGCTTAATAAACTAAAATATTATATATGATTGGAACCCTTATTTTAACATTTCAATAGCCTCACAATCATACCAAGGAAAAAATCAAGAATTAAAACATGTTAACTATGTAATAAAAATCCATAACACTCTTTATGAATTATGACAAAAAATCTTACATCATTTGAAAAATCCACCTCGCACAATGAAATGGTGGCATTTTATCTTTCATTTTTCAAAATTTATTTTTCAAGTGTTATAGTCTAATTAAATGAGTCCATTTTAAAATTTTCAATCAAACCTCAACACATATTATACCAAACTTTAAGGTGGGCCCATAAAAACTACCCTTGTGACACCAAAAAATGGACTATTTTGTATGCAACAACTTGAAGCATAGATCATATCCATCTTCCCCTCCTTCCATTTGCATTAGAAACTATATTTAACCACTACAAAGGTTTATGATCCATTTTTAACAAAGAAACAAATTTGTTGTAGGAACTTGTTAAGAGGGTTGGTTGATTACATTGTTTTGGATGAATAAGGCATTAAGAATAGGGATTGATCATTGGACATTGGAGGTTTAAATTTTGAATTCTTGTTTAATTTTGAATCATGTTGATGGTGACTTGAGGAGTGCTGAAAGGTGGGAGTTTAGGAAAAAAGGATTAGATTCTTAGACACATAGTTTTGGAGTAAGGATAGATGTAGGTACTTTGTAGCAAAAACTACAAATTTTGTTTTTGATATACCACATATTTCATCTTGATGTTTGATTTCATTTCCACTAAATGTGGAATTTTTGGTTGTATTTTGATTGAAATTTCAATAAACAAGATAAATAAAGACTTCAACAATGATTTTCCTATTCATATTGTTGTGTGAATTTTTTGTAGTATCAAAAATATAAGGAAATGAAATGTAATTCTATTTCTAGATTTTCTACCTTTTATTTTGAAATATAGATTATAGTTATATGAAATAACCATGAATTTGGTGTTTTAATGAACTGTAGAAGTAAATGTGTTTAGGATCCATGCAACAATTGTGAATGTGTGCATATTGTAGTGCAAATTTGTTGTTATGATAAATATGGAATAGGTTTGTAGGGATTTAATCCACATCTACCATTTGCCGACCATCTTTTGGGGAAATGTTTTTTGTTTTTTTATAAGGGACAAAAGGGTTTTCTACATTTTCTATTGTTTTATTGTAGATAAGGGTGTTCAAAAGAGTGGTTTAGTTTTTAATTCAAAATTAGAAGGGGTATGTTAGAAAGCATAAGAGGTTTAAGCAATTGATGTTGTAAGGACTACAAAGCAATCTATAGACGAAAAAGAAAAAGGATTGTGAAACAAGATAAATCAAATGGTGACCCAAAATTTACAACAGTAATTAGATTTGGAGGCAAATCGTTAAGTTACTAAACAAAAAACAATCTTGAAAATGGAACAAAGAATGTGGGAATTATAGAAACCCCATATCAAAATCTAATGTTGGATAGACAAATTTTAAGAATAAAAGAAAGACCTGCATGACAAAGGTCATTTCTACCACAAGAGCTGGTAAGGCATGAAATATGGACTGGTGGTCTTCAAAGAAGGCACAGTTACAAATGATAATCTCCACACATAGAGATGCAATCGAATACTCACCCAAATGAATAGATGGGTGAAAACACACTATAATGGTATATTTGGGGGGAAAAAATGTAATGTTTATTATAATACACACTATAAATTTTCATAGGGTAAAGTTATCCACCTACTATTCCCACCACCATGAAGTAAAAATAGGGTTTTTAAATCCATCAATTTCAATACAAACTATGTTGTTGCCACATTTAGGTTTTCAATTAATAGACGTGGGAAGGGGATAATGCCCATTATTTATTATTAACAATTATCGATGGACTAATTGTGATCACAACTAGTTGCCACTATGACATCTCTACATAAGAGGTTTGTTTCTTGATCATTTTTTGGAGAGTCTGTTGTTAAGGTTTGTTGGAATTAAATAATTGAAATGTTAAATCTTATTTTGCAACAATGATCATTAAGTTCTATTGCTACAGCTCTTCCCATGGGCTATAGTTGAAGCTTCATGAATTTTCTAGAAGGTCAAACTTATAAAACCCCTAAGAAATCAGTGCTGGTTTATTTTGTAGCAATGATCACAAAATTCAGTTACTATAGCTCTTCCCATGGGCTGTAGTTGATCATCTTAGTCCAAACTCAGGAGGACCTATTGAGTTCATAATATTGTCAATCATATAAATTCTAGCAAGGCATGGTGCATTTTCTTAGGGAATCCCAAGGCCAATGCATCAAACATTAACAATAATACCTTTCCAACCTATAGAGGGACCTCTAAGCCTTAAAAGAATTTGTCACCTCAGGTTAAAGATAAGGCTCAAAAGGACTTTGATAAGGTCAAAGGTCAAGTTGAGTACTGAATAATGTTCATCAAAACAAGAGAGGGGAAATTGAATCAACTATTAACAGAGTTGGAAGCTCAAATCATGAATGTTCGGCATCTCTAGGATCAAAGTAGCCTAGAGGGAAAAATAACATGGGCTTTTAGCAAACAAGAGGTTTTGTAGTGGAAAGTTGATTCATAGATGTGTTTGATAGAATGTTTTAGAAACTTGTCCTAAACAAACAAAGATGAGTACAAAAAATTACATCAGAAGCATATATTAACAAAAGATGCATGGTGAAGTGCATTGATTAAATTGGATTACTAGAAGTGATAAGAGGAAGCGGGCTTGCTTTTCAAGTTTAGGCGATGTAAAGAGGGACTGGACATCCAACTCTAGTGCCATTATCATTGTTTTTTCTAGGTTTGGATGGTGAAAATTACCTTAACTATCCATGTTTTTAAAGTATTGAGCCTTGCCCATTTTGTAAAAGATTGTTTGAACCCAATTGGGATTGTAAGATTGTTTCTTGCAAATGCACATATCATTTTTGGTGTGCATTAAGCCATTTTTCTATTAGTACTAAGTGTTTGAAGGAAAGTTGTGGGCGAAAGATGCACCCAAAGTGGTGGGCATTTTCAAAAATCAAGAACCCATGCACTGTTGAAAATGTAATACTAGGATTGGATTGAATTGCAATGGATCCTTGTGAGCCATGGATTATAGTTCAACAATTAGTTAAGCTTTAGTTCCGTAATTTTCCTTAGTACTAATGATTTGAATGCTTATACACTTCCAAGTAGTGATTATTAATAGTTGAATCAGCTTTTGTGATATTTCTAGGCATATAGTACTTCTTTATTTCAGTTGATGTAGCGCTTAATCAATTAAGCACCTGGTAAACCTTTTAAAGTACATTATCCCTTTTATGTTGTAAAGAAGGGAAAGGGGATGTAGAATTAAATATGATTTATTGATATATAGGGAATACAAGCCATAATTAACAATAGCATTTCGCCATGACAAGGTTAAGTTAGTCTGTAGAAGAATCTTCAAGCACTAATGATATACTTGTAAGATTTTTAGGATGTAGTCCTAATACATCTTTATTTAGTTTCACTTCTATCAGATTTTTAAATAAAATAAAATCAAACTTAAGTATTAACATTTCCGCCTGAGTAGCCTTAGGTGAATTACAACTTTATAACTGACTTAAAGGATAGATCACAATTGCAAAAAATCTAAAATGCGACAAATGGTGCAAGTGAGGTACTTGGCTCGGTGCTCCATGGGAAGGGGGTTGATTGGCCCTTGTAGCCAACGATAATGGCCATCACTGGGAACCCACGTTCGACAATGGAGACAGATATCATCATCTTCGCATTGACACTCTTCAAACCTTTTTGGCACGGCTCCACGAGTAGGAACAAATTCTAAATAGATTGTTAAAGCATGTGGGTTAGGAGATAATCGACGATCCCATGCCGAACGATCGATTCGAGTGCGCACCACTCGCCTAGGCGGTTCTTCTTCGTGCAGCTGTTGAGAAACAATCACGTTGAGCGGTGCTTCTTCAAGCTCTTCCTGTTCTACTGGTGCAACTGGAGGATTCGAAAGCGTAGCGACATCATCCGCCATGACTAGTTCTCACTTGCATCAACAAAAACCAAAAAGGTAGTACAAACAATGTGGTACTTACGTTCAGAAGGGGTCGAGGCCTTTTTATTTAACAAATTAGGGTAGGCGTAAGGTGTGGGAGTGACGACGGAACCTCATGAAAACTCGAACATCCTAGATCTAATGGATTCATCAAACCCTAATTTCGACGGCAGATCTAGAAGTATGTGGGGGTTTTTTTGTGGTGTAAATTTTACTTCCAATTTACTATGTATTACATAGTTAACTAGTGCATGGTAAAATAAATAGGTAGGGGATATCAAAAGAGTAAATGGTACACGGGAATGTTAGTTCAATCGTTGAATTAGTCAAGTAAGAATTCAAGGACGTTACTTGTTACTACCGATAAACTATCCTAGTAGTTAGTTACTTGAAGTAATTAGGATGAAGAAGTAGGATGTGAAGGTCAATGGACGGAAAGGATAAGGATCAAGCTTAAGAGACCTCATCAAGATATCCAAGATAAAGGAAGGGATGAATCCTCCAATCCCATTAGTCATGAGGATTGTCATCCTATTTGATTAGAGGATGGAATATTTCTGGTGTGTCATTGGGCCCAAGAATTCTCATCTTAAACTCAATTGGATGGCAATTTATTCTCAATTCTCATTAGCTTTAGAAGGATGAGGAGGCCATTGATTGGAACAAAGGATTTCAAAGCTTTCATTGGACAAGGGGAACAAGCTCAAGGAAGGTCATAAAGGCTTACCAAGAGAGAGGGTATTATGTGTATGCGGGAAAGAAAGAAAGAAGAAGAGGTGTGAAGAAGAATTTTTAGTTCTTATGTGTGGAGAGGTGCTCATGGAAAAGGTGTGTGTAAGAATCAAACATGAAAGGAAGTTGTGTGTAACAAATACTTGTAGCAAGGCCTTTGGATTTTTTGTTCAATTAGTTGTTACTCCCAAATCCACCATTGGATTTGTGTCAAAATGAAATTAGTTTTAGTTTGGAAGGTGTAAAAGGTTCTCCCCAATTTTTAGCATCATCGGGTTTGCTGTCAGGGAGCTACACTGGTTGGAAGTAAAGGGTGTTGTAGTGGAGTTCATGGAAGGATTTCCATGACAAGGCCTCTGGATTTTTATTTCAATTAATTTTTCCTCCCAAATCCACCGTTGGATTTGTGTCAAATTTAAATTAGTCTTATTTTGAAAGGTGTAGAAGGTTCTCCTCAAAATTTGGCATCATCGGAGTTGTTGTAAGGGAGCTACACTTGTTGGAAGTAGAGGGGGTTGAATTGTCTGTTTTTTCCTAGTTCAAGCTTAACTCTTGATCTAAAAATAAAAATAAAAAATAAAAACTTACGAGATTTTGCAACATGGTTCCTTTTATATTAACTTTCCAAAAATTCAATGCATGTTAAATTAAGAGGTTATATGTAGATGCTATGACAAATGGAACGGAAGGGTTCCAACCATCAAGCGTGACATTGGATTGAACATCAACATACGGCTCCTTCATATTCCATCATGGTGAGTTACGATTATCTCGCAATGTCTTTGTATCTTCAAATTGGACACAACGCATTAGATCCTTAGTGAATTTCATTACTTACCTTGAATCGCCTTACTTGTTAGAACTATAACTACATAGTAGTTCCACTTCTAACCGGTTTTTTTGTGAGTGCATATCTTAATGGCGAAGGTGTGCAAGAATTTTTCACAATCCTACTTCAAGCAACTTTCTTGGTCAGTCTAATTCTACATCTCCTTTGTTTTTTTTGTTGTTGTTCAAATATGCAACAATCAACATTGTAAAAAAAAAGGTGTTTTGTAACTAGCCTTGCAACTCAATTTTTGAATCGTAAAGGACATTTGCAACTCATTATATTTATACGCTATGAGTGTTAATGAACAATTTGCATGAGTTGCAAAATTGCAATTCACTACATATACAATGCAACTCATTGCAATTCAATTACAACTTAGTCAAAACAACTCATTTTCAACTACTATGCAACTCCATTATAACTACACACATGATGTAATGTTGATGTCATTACTTGTCATCCATCTATTAAAATCTAACACGTGGCATTATGAAGATTTTTAAACATAATGTTTTTTTTCAAAATATTGATCTCCATCGTCTAGTATGATTATTAATGATGGTTCAAGATTGTGACACATTGCATAATCAAAAATTGCCACATGGCATATTAATTGTATTTTGGAATATATATATAGTAGCTAGGTAGGTTGTACATAACCATAGGTAGGTAGGTAAATAGGTAAGAAAGCACAAAAGTAAGTGCACTAAAGAATAGCCATGAAACTTTATTTATTATTTTATGTTTTACCTTTAAGTTAAACTATTTTAAGCTCATCCAAAAATGACACATGTATTTTAATGTGAAAACATAAGAGAACAAGCCTTCTTTATATAATTTGTAACATGGAATTTGAAGACAAAACATATGGGTTAAATCTTTTAATTGTTCATTAGTTGCAAATTGAATTGCAACTATAACACTCAAGTGCTCAAGGTAGGCCAAATCCAAGGGGAGGGATCCATTGTTTTTTATGTCTAAACAAAATTTGAACCCCTCCTATTGGCGCATTTGGTGCACTAAAAATTGTCAAAAATGGAATAAAATTGAAAAAGTTATGGCCCCTCAAAGTAGATGGGGTCAAATTCAAAAAAAAACCACCAAATGCTACAAAGACCGATTCCCAAACACCAACAAAATTCCTTATATGTTGCTCTATTGCTATTAAAGTTCCAAAATGATTTGTAAAACTTTAGGTGGTGTTCCTATGACACTTTAAATCATTTAAAATTAATAAAAAACAAGACAGTTATGAAGTTTGAAAGTACGAGGGGTCCAAAGAGAAAAAAAGGAAAAAAAAAACATGTTTTATAAGTTGGAAAGCTTATTTCTCTTCTTATTACTTTTTGATGACTCATTTTCCTTTGCACAAAGATGATTTCTAAAACTTGAGGTTATGTTCCCATAAAAATTTTAATCATTTAAAATGAAACACATATGATGAAAATACAAATAATTAATGAATATGTATTCTTATTAAGTTATAAGTAATTGTATTATAGTCATAACATAGTTGAACAATAGTACTTTAGTAGTGTTGCAATAGTGACCATACTAATTGTATCAATGGGAATCATAATAAAAATCTAGGTTGTAAATGTTTCCTATAATGGGTGGTGGAAATGTGGACACATGGCACGATCGCATGAATGTACATTGTTCACTAGTTGCAACATAGTTGTTACTTTAGTGACACATTTATAATAGTTTTAAAGTAGTTGCCACATGCAACTAGAATGTAACTTTTGAAAAAATCAAACATGGTTGGCTACACATGTATGTACAATGCATATAAATCTCTATATATAAAAGAATCAGTGTGTGTCCATCTGTCCGTCCGATATCCTATTGGTTGGAAAACTCAGGGTATTGGGTATCACTCAGTGTCAGGAAAAATCACTCAGTGTGATGGGTATCACTCAGTGTCAGGAAAAATCACTCAGTGTGATGGGTATCACTCAGTGTCTGGATTGTTTGTGAGGA
>Ga0116231_10009699_pt1 | contig 16010 bp, 12 predicted proteins | sample S1TSphgellanicum_2_FD_89695 | JGI IMG/M metagenome (GOLD analysis project Ga0116231, IMG submission 89695) | Host-associated microbial communities from peat moss isolated from Minnesota, USA - S1T2_Fd - Sphagnum magellanicum MG | ecosystem: Host-associated > Plants > Peat moss > Unclassified...
CTTTTAGTCCATAGTTGGCACGCTCCTTGTCGAGTTGAGGAAGAATCAAGCGCATGGCACCAAAGTAGTGACGTGAACTGTAGACATACTCTAGAAACGTATGCAAGTGCTTTCGCTTGATTGCGGCTTTACTCCGCGCTACTGCGTCCAACATCCGGCACAACACCGCAAACTCCACCGTCTCGTCATCGCTCATCTTTCTTTCCCTATACCCTTCTTGCACACAAAAACCTCACTTGCTATACAAATCTTTCAACAAAAAAATTCCACAAAAACTCACTTACGCTACAAATCTTAGGACGAAAATTTCCACAATTGCTGTTGAATTACAACACAAAACTTGAGGCGATCTGGTCATCACAAAACCTCGCAACAAAATGGGCCTTTTGCGTCGACGATCTTCTCAAGCAAACGCCGGTCGGCAATTTCGCCGCGGCCCACAATTCGACCGTTGAATGAGTTCCAGCCTCGTTCTCGTCGCACACTCATGGTTGTCCGGTGTATAAAACTCCTATATCCAGCGGTCGCCCCCTTTTTAAATCCCAAGACGTAGGTAGGCACTGCAGTGTTGGTTCTGAGAAGAGGACTTGCGAGTCAGGCCTTAACATTTGAAGCCTCCAATGCCCTTCAATGGCATCAGGCTCTTCTAAAAGTTGTGGGACCTTTCACATGTGAAATGCACTTTGCTAAAGATATATATTTCACATATGTGAACTTTGAAGGGCATTTGCTTTAAAAATACTTGATAATAGGTAATTTGATAATAATAAAGTTTATCTTTGAGGTCGTCTTGTCTTTGGCTTGCCATTGAGCTTGCCTTGAGATTAAGGTCATCTTGTCTTTGGCTCATCATTGAGCTTGCCTTTGAGATGTTGGGTTTTGAGATATTTTGAAAGTTGGGTATTCAGGACCAATGTCAAAACTTATCATGAGACTCGTAACATTCTCTACTACCATTTCAAGAACCTTTGTCTTTCATTCGTTTCAAAAACCTTTTGAAACACAAAAACATAAAATAAAAAACACACACATCTCTCCCAACGAAAAAAAAAAGCAAATCTAACGACTCCAACAATATTTCCAACAATGCTTAACAACAACCTTTCAAAAATTATCACAAAAAAACTAAAAAATAGCAATCAAGCACACATGCACAAAACCTCCTTGTCAAAAGCACAAATCTCACCAAAGAAAATGTTGAAAAGAGATTTCATGGTTCCTTGCCACAACCTTGTTGTCAAAAACACAAAAAAGGAGCTTCGCCAAAATAAGAAGTCATGGCTCCTTGGGGAAAACACAAAGAAAAACATGAAAGTTTTATTGAAAAGAGAATTCATAGATAGAGCTCCTTCTTGCAATCTCCTTGCTTGGAACACAAAAAGAGCTCGCTTCTTTCAATCTTTCCATGTTCTTGCAATGCACACGAGGTTCAACATGACCAAACCTATTTGATCGCAATTTGTGGTGCAAAAATGAATTTGTCCCCATTGGACTGGTGTTTAAAATTTTCATGCCCTATGTTTCAATGACATGGGATTTTGAAGTTTAATCTATTAGCTTTTTATAAATGACATTAATATTAAATAAATGTTTTGAAATGAAAAACATTTGATGTTTCAATGTTTACACCAACAATGATGGACTATGAAAAAATATGCATTAGAATATTTCAAAAAGTATTTTAGTCAAGGTATGGAATTGCACATTAATGGTCCAAAACAAGTCAAATGATTAGATGAACTTTAAGTTGTGTAATTAGTTTCATTAGGTGCTATAATTAAGACCAAACTGTTTTTTGCACTTGCACAAATGCTAAAAGGAACTTGGTTCTAAATGTGCTTCCCAATGCAAATTTTGAAATAAACAACCAAAGGATGACTACCAACATACTTGCATTAAATGAAAATCATAACAAAATTTACCAATTTCATGCTAGGTTTGTTGTTTGATTTTCAAAGAAATTTAATTTATGAATAACAATAAAAAAAGGGGTATCAAAATGAAGAAGGTACCTAAAATAAATTAGATTGAACATGACTTTAAGGAAAACTTTATTATATGAAAAAATCTAGTTAATTAAAATAGTACAAGGGGATTATATTATCATTCATTTTAAATAAGATTTGGCCAATAAAACAAACAAATATTTTGCAAATTTATGTGTATATAGATTTTGATATTTGACAACATTTTTTCTTTAGTTAGCAATTGGTTACATGAAGAACACAATTGTTGTTAATTAGTGACCTTCCAAATTGAACTAGTGAAAAAATGGGAAAGGCCAAGTAATAGTTTATATAATTTTTAAGTTATAAGCTTTTACATACTAAAATTAATTCGCAATATGGATTTTTGTAACTATAGGTCATGAATGAAAATTCACGTTTACATTTTGTTATATCTTGTAAAGTTTTTCAAACAATCATAAGGCCCAAACTTTCAAATTGGAATATTCATTCAACCACAAAATTATTACCAACACAAGAAAACATCTCACCATGCTTAACATTTTTGAAAAGAACAAAAATGTTAGAATAGATCATATAAAACTCAAACATAAAGGAAAATGGACTTGTGAGATTGGGTGTTGTAGGTTTCTCTCACTTTTCCTTGTAATCTTTTAACATATGATCACCTTTTATAAGATATGTGGGGTTGGAATATTTTAGGTTTAATTCCCACTACATTTTGTGTTGAATATTCTAGTGGTAAATAATCTTTATATAATCCCATTTTACATGAGATTTTCACTTTAGGTTTTGCTATGGAAATTGAAAACCAATGGGTCATTTTCTTCATATGATGGATAAAATATGGTTCTATAGCTAGCATTTCTCTAAGTAAAATTTAGTTAAAATATCAATTGTCACATCAATAGTATTTATTAGGGTAATTTAATTTATTGGTCAAATACTTTATTTATAATGAAGTGATATTATGTATCCACACGCTTGTTATGGGAATGAAAATTTGGATTTTCACTTAATGTAATGGCATTCTAATTATCTGAATAGATTATAGTTGGTTGATTTTGGTAAAAACCAAGTTCATGTAATAGTTTTTTCAACCATACAACTTTAATAGTTACTTTTGATAGGGCCATATATTCATTTTTTATAGAAAATGAAGCTATTGATTATTGTTTGTCGCTTGCCCAATATACCACACCTTTAGTTAGGAGAAAGCAATATCCAAGTGTGGAATGGTGTTTATCCTTGTCATCAACCACTTAACATGTGGAACCCTATGTAAGATCTCACCACTTGAACACCTATTTAGTATTTGATGCCAATGGACATAGTGCCTTTGATGTATTACATAACTTGTTTCAAGGTTTGTATATGGGCTACTCTAGGGTTGGAGAAATATTGGGCCAAATTATTAACAACAAAATAACAATTTGGTTTAATGTTATTGATGGGTTGCATCAAATTGCCAACCACTTGAAAATATCGATAATCTTGAACAACCATGTGCTCTTCTTTAATAGTATGGTTGTTTTTTAACTGAAATGCACATTAGCAAACAATGGGGTGTTCATTGAATTACTTGTAAACATTCCAAATTCTCGTAATTTAGTAATGAGACATTTAATTTGATGCAAACTTATCTAGCCTTCTTTGTGGTTTTTTATGATGGCATTGCCAATAATGTAATGTAATTCACCTTCCAAACATTTCAAATTCATGGAATAGACTAAATTTAATGAGATGAATGAAAAGTAGTTGATTGTTAAACACAATGTGATCATCAAAGTACATCTTGAAAATTATAAATGTTCCATTAACTTCACATTTGAGATATATATTTGCATATGAATCAAATCTTGTAAAAGCTTGAAATATCAAATAATAATATAGTCTTTGATACCAAGCCCTAAAAAATTGTTTCAAGCCATAAATTGATTTGTTGAATTTCCATACCAAATGAAAATTGGAAAATGTTTTTAAACCTTTATGTATTTCCATAAACATCTTCATTGAGATATCCAATTAAATGTAGTCTTTACATCAAATTGATGCATCCCTAGATTGTATTAGGCAATTAGAGCCAATAAAAGTTGAATGGAATTGAGTTTCACAATAGGTGAAAAGGTTTATGTAAAATCAACTTTAGGAATTTGTGTCAATCTTCAAACCACCAAGTGAACCTTCTATAATTATTATAACCATCAACCTTTGTTTTGATCTTTAAGACCCATTTAAAACTTACTACATGTCTATTAGCAAAGAATGTGGTCAACTTTAATGGTCAATTTCCTTTATCAACTTTGTTAGAGGAAATAAGTTTATTGTGTATTGTCTTTTGTCATTCAAGTGCATATTCTCTTGATAAGACATCATGCATAAACAAGAGGGTTCATGTATTGTGAATACAAGATTAGCCTTATGATGTGTTTGAGCACATGCCCTAATGAATGTTGTTTTTATAGGTTGTTTCTTGCCTTCTATGGTTTCAAGTAATCAATTGGGAGGCTTCACCATCCTTTTAAGTTGAGCATTGTTTGGAGAAGGGCTTTGTGGTCAACTTCTTGGTTTGGAAGAAACTTCTTCTTGTGGTAAATTATTTACACCTATAAATAGTTGTGAAAATGTTTCAATAATGTCATTTTACAAAGTCAAACATGGGTCCAATTATAAGTTTGGCAAAGTTTGTGATGTTGATGGTGGAGGTGGTCATTGAACCAAATTCAAAAATAGAATTTGTCCCCATGTAATTGCAACAAATGGTATTGGAGTTGGTGTTAATGTAATATTTTTTTGAAAAACATTGATGTTAAGAGAAGGGTTTGGGTCATTTTCCATTGTGATGAATGAATCCTTTTCTTGTATAGGAAATTCATCAAAAATAACATCACATGATAGAAATATGTTGCAATTGTCTAGGCGCATCAATTGATAAGCCCTAGATTTTTCTAAATATTCAAGAAAAACGCATTAAAAAATGGGAATTTAATTTCCAACATCTATATTTGTGGATTAAGGCATATGCCTTGGAATTAAAAATTCATAAATGTGAGAAAAAAGGTTTGTGGCCAACCACATTTCGTAAGGGGTCATCTTATTTGCCACAACCTTGGTGGGGTTCCTATTTCAAAGGTAGTTGGTTGTTAATAAAATTTCAACCCAAAAAACTTTAGATACAGAAATATGTGACAACATTGTGAAGGTAAACATTAAGTAAATTTTTTTTTAATGTTCAAAAACACCATTTTGCTATGGTGTGTATAACATAATGAATTTTCTTTTAATCCCAAAATTTAAACAATACTCATTAAATTTGTTTAATTTATATTTTCCACATTATCAAATCTCAAAATCGTAATTTTGTGATTTGTTTGTTGTTTCACAAATTGTTTATATCATGAAAATTTGTTGAACAATTCATAGTTGTGTTTAATCAAGAAAACAAAATATATGTTGAAAAGTCATTAATAAATGTGAGAAAGTATTAACAACTACAATGTAAATTGGTTTGTAATGGTCTAGAAACATTAAAATGAACAAAGCTAAGGATTTCATCTACCCTTGTTGACACGGTCAAATATAAGATGCCATAAAATAACTATATTGAGACCAGTACTAACAAAGACAACAATTACACCTTTGTTGAATCTAATTATCTCCCCCAACTTGTACAAATAAGATTCAAGCATGCATTATGTAATCACTTTACTAATTAGATTCTTGAAAATACATGTCCTTAATTTGATAAAAAATTATTTACCAAATTTGTCAAACTATTTGGCAAAAAAATGTTTTTTTAAAAGGCTAAAGACATGTAAATCATTAAGGATTTCTCTTGCTTTCCCATCAAGTAATTTGATGGCTACTTCCCCTAGTCTCACTATTTGTTGAGTTCTATTATCATTCAAGAACACATCTTGCCAACTTTCACATGAAAGACTTTTTTCATAACATATGTGTTATGTGGCTCCCATATCCACATAACATGTCAGGTCATTTGGCAACTTGTAATGCTAGTGCTAAAACATACAATTGGTGAATGTCATTTTTCACAATATTTGATTTTTTTGCTTGAAGCTTTTGTTACTATTCTTGCCTTACAATCTTTGATTATATATCCAAGTTTCCCACAATAGAAACATTTTAATTTCTTCTTGCCACCAAATTTAAAAGTTTCTTCAATATTTTTTGGTGTGAAATGATTTTTAGATTTTCTTTTATAATTAGGATCTTTTTATATATAAAGGATTAACATGTTATCTGTAATCAAGTTGAGATTTTTCATGAATTTTTTTACTTGTATGAGGTCAATTATTAAATATTACAATGTGAAATTATGTTGCCTTTTCAAAAAACTAATGAATGTCCTATCACTTGCGAGCATGTTCATCATCAGAAAAAACACACCCTCATCATCTAACATTGGTGCATTAGCTACTAATAATTATTTTAGAATTGTTCAAAACACATATATGTGTTTCGTAACAGTTTCATTTTCTCTCATTTTCAAAGTGTGCAATTTATGTTTTAAATACATTTTTGTCACAACATCTTATGATTCAAATAATCTTATTAATTATGTCCATGCACCATGTGATTTTTTATAATATTAAATATGGAAAAAAATTATTTAAAATTATTAATTATTGTTAAAGATATAATATTTTCCCATGTAGTTATGTTATTTGTTCCTATGGCAAACAATGCCTTATGTACCATAGCAATTTACACTTATGTGGTATGGACTTTGGCTTAGTGCCATTGATATGCACCAAAGCTTTTCAGTCTTGAAAGTTAATCTATGTTTCCATATATTAAAAATAAGATCAATCAAATTTAAAGATGTGATTATTATCAATCTTTCGTGCCATGATAATTAAAATTGTACATTTTTATAAAAGGAATGTATAACCTTATGTGAAAAAGAAAATTTTGTTTTCCTTGTTTTAGTCAATTTGAATTAAATTTGCAATTGTTTTTCAATCAATTTCAATATCATTGAAGAAACACTATTCATTTCAACAACAATTTTTTTGAACAATGTGATGAATTCATTACACATTCTTTTGAGTTTCCAAATTTTTTAGTCAATTCTTTTATTTGAAATTTGATTTCATCTTACAAAAGTTAATATTGGATCTTCATCAAGCTTTGATACTATGTGAAATGTATGAGAGACATCCTATTCATTTAGGATGTACAATAAATCATGTATTATAAATATCATCAAGAGTTCTTACGAAAGTATTTCAACTATGAGGAGCTGCATCCTATGAGTAACTAATAATGTATGATATTGCATTTATACTAAAGAATTACTACACACCCAAGGCATTAACCAACATAAAAGCACATGCAAAAAATACGGTTTTCAATTTTTTCCTTTCGTAGAAAGTGCTCACCTTTTCAAAAGGTTGCCACACCCTTGGTGGTGGAAAAGATCCACTTCGTAGAGTGCACTCGGAATACACGAGAAATTTCCAACCCTTTCAGATTTAAGGTCTGTTTGTGAGATCGTCAGGTCTCGAGTTCAAACTTGACCAAGAATGTGACGTAGTTTCCATTGGGTCCCACATTTTGAGGAATGTTGGGGAGGTGTTAATATGAAATGGAAATTGATTGTTTAAGGGGGGAACTTCATGCAACATTTCGTGTTTTAACGGCTTTGCTACTTTGAACTTTGGACTTTGAACTTCCCATAATGGGGTGCACAACAGTTTTTGGGAACTTCATGGAACATTTCCTGTTTGAACTGTTGCTAGTTTGAACTTACTATATAGCAGAGCAACTGAGTATCGAAGCAAAGGATGATGATGAGTCAGTCACTTGTTTGTGAAGCCCATTCACAATTCAATTATTCTAATTTGTGTACAATCTTCTTCTTAATTTAGTTTTTGGCATTCAGATGAGAAGGAGCTTTCTTCTTTCTTACTTGATTGAAATTTTTGTTTTACTCTCTTTCTTACTTCGCCGGCCCAAGCAATAGGGAGAAGAGTCGCTCGTTTATTATTGCTCTTATTTTTAAGCTCTCATTCACATTAATTTGTTAATTTTGATGATGAGGCGCAATCATCTTCATCAGTGAAAACTTAGTTTTGGCCTCAAAGTTTCTTTCGTGGAGAAGCAAATAACTAGGTTGTTAGCCAAGTTCCTAGAGCTGATTGTTTCCCGTGCAAAGAATGATGAGCGAGGCTCGCTCGCGATCGAGAGAGAGAGAGCGCGCGAAGAAAGCGATGAATTTGATGACGAACTCCGATGGAACCAACTTCAGACACAAACGACAACAACCGCCTCGTAAGACCCGCCCGTGTGTATTGCGCACGTGGCGGCTGGCTGGCTGGCTGGCTAGCGCGGCTTATGCACACAAGAGCGTGACAAGGCGAGGCGCCGCAATCAGGGGGGCCAAAATAGGTAGCCAAGGCAGCGGCTTTAAAAAGACCCCACTTTTCCAAACGAATTTTCCCCTGCATCACACGACACGCAACAAGCTACCATAATAAAAGCTAGAGAGAGTATCGCCACCGCTGCACCAACTTTCCAACTACTCTTTGTGTCTTTCTCTCTCTCTCTCTCTCTCTCTCTCTCTCTCATTCCTTCGCCGGGTGCCCAAAGCCGCGCTTCCTGTTGTTGTCGTACTTCCAACTTTTTCTTGCTATTGTGAATTCGGAGATTATTATTTATAATAACTTTGTGGGGTTGTATACGATTAAAGGGATTAGCATAGCATGTGAGTTCTTAAGTGTGTGCTTTGGGGTTTTCTTTTTCTCTTTTTTTTTTGGTTTTGGGGGGCGTGGGGAGGTTGTTTTTTTTATTCCAAAAACACTCGGAGCTTCTGAGATTTGATTGTGTATTGGTGTGGTAGAAGAAGAGTACCTTTCTTGTCTTTTTCATTCCTCTTTGTGGGTGGGTGGATCCGTGGTGTCAGTTTTTCACGAGCTTCAACTCCAAGATTGTCGTTTGGGTTGTTGCGTAGGTAGAGCTTGTGTGTGTGAAAGCTTCTTTTGAGTGACAATCCATTTGTGGGTGGTGATAGTCTTGCTGGAATTTCAACTTGGAGCCTCTTCTGGGGACGTTTTGGGTGGTTGTGAATAGGGTAGGGATTCAGGGGTGTGAGGTTTTTCTGTGGGTTTTGTGGATTTTATAGTACCTTCGACTTGGATCTTGTTACCTTTGGATAGTATGTGTAGTTTGGTATTGCATGTGAGTTCATGCGGGTTCGTTTTCTCTTGCAGGGGTGGTTGTGGTGGTGGTGGTCTTCATTTCCTTTCAACTTCAACTGCAAGACTTTGAATTTTGTGGAGGTTTTAGCATAATGTCGTTGCAAGCGCTGATAATAGCACAAGCGCTAGTGCCGTCAAGTCCAAGTATTTGTTGTTCTGTTGTAAACAGTAAACACTCAAGCGCCACAAGGCGGCCGTGGCAGCAGCTACCGCACGTCTCACTTCGCAATGCATCGTTGCGAGCGGCCAATGTGGAGCAAGTGAGCACTCTGTTTTCTGGAGGAGGCGATAAGAACAACAACGGGCGTGGAGGGGGAGGAGGAGATGGTGGAGGGGGGGGAGGATCGTCAGGAAGTAGTGGTGGCTCTCATGGCGGATTTGAAGACCAGTCTGGTGTCCCCCTTGTGCATGTGACTGCCTGGTCTCTACTTTGGGCTAGGTCAGACTTCCCCTTCCCTCCCAAAACTGCTGAATGGGTATGGCTTCTTGCAGGGAGCTTTGGTGTTGCTTTCTGCAGTTGCAGAGGAATGATTGTTTTGAGGGGTGTAAAATGAGGAATGAAAATGCCAGGATGCCCTCTGCACTAGGTACAGCCACAAATAAAATCAAGAGGCAGAGTTTGAGGGTTTTTATGAATTTGTATAAACCATGGAGATCTATGGGCTTTGAGCTTCTCCCCTTGCTCCATGGATTTTTGGTTCCTTAGTTTGTGATGTTGCCTTCTTTTGTACCAATCTGTTTAGAAGGGTATGCTCAAGATACAAAACCTAAGAAGATGGGTGTGGAACTTTAGGATAATTTTGCAGTTGACAGTAGCAATAATAGAACTTCGTTGCACAAGGAATTAGGGTTAGGATGTGCAGCAATAGCCTGTATTCTAGTGCCTACCAGGCTCAAAATCTGGGAAAGATGCTCGCTTGGGGTGGATGCCCATATGCTCAAGTAGAATCACAAACGAGGGAACTTGCTTGGTGAGTCACAGAGGCAAGTCCTGGTGAAGGAGTTTGACCCCTATTGCTTGTGAGTTGAGCTTCACTAAGAAGGAAGCAAAGGAAAATGTATCAGTTGCCCAAACCTAACATGGAACTCTTCTTGTGGAACAAGAGTGACAGGTACATGGAGAACTTGGATAGACATCCACTGGTGGTGAAGAGTCTGACTGCTGGTTGCTTGAATGCACTTGCTGACTTAATTTGCCAGGTACTTGCTTTTGTTTTGTGCTTACCAGGGTAACCAATGCAAATACATGTTTTCCCAGTATCATATCTGAGTGGAAAAAGTCCCAAGACTATACCCATGAGCTTTCATTTCACCCATTTCTGGTGGTGTAAGAAAAGCTTTAAATATGTTTGGAATACCAATTTTGCAAAGCCTAAGAGGGTGAGGCCTGTTATATATCCAGCAATGGTAAAGAATTCTGGAGGTGCCCTTGTTTCTGGTTGGTTTCTTTTGCTTAGCTGAATTGAAAAAGCCTGCAGGTTTTTGTAGAGAAAGTGGACACAGTGGAGATAAAGCGGCTGCTGTCCTTTGTGGCTATTGGTATTTTCATGAGTGGACCTGGTTTGCACTACTGGTAGGTGGAAATTCATCTTGTTAGGTACTCCAGTGCATTGTGTCATGTCTTTTGAGTTCTATCCAACATCATGACTGAGTAGTCTTCCTGTTGCTTCCAGAAACATGATAGAAAATTAGGACACAGATTTTGTATAATGGTTTACCTGAAATTTTTGGCAGATTGTTTACTTATGTACACCCACCCTCAGAGCTAATGATGTGTGGGTAGTCATGGCAGCTTGTCACTGTTATTCATGATGAAGTTGGTGATGATGGTCTGGCACTTTGTGAGCAACTCTCATAAGGTTACGACTGCACTCATTTTCGTGATACCTTCAAATTGTTGTTATGGAGATTTCTCTGCAGTTCCATAGGTATAAGCTGTGTTAGCTGCATTGTCTTTCTCCTGGTTTTGGCTGTATCACATTATCAAGTGAGATGGGATGTAGCTTGGAGTACACTGGACTCATGTACAGTCATCCAGGGACAAGTTCAAATCTGAGCTTTGCATATGACCATGCAGGTATGGAACCCTTTCCAAATTTATTACTGTGCCAGGCATGGGTGGTGTGGTTCTTCGCATTGCTGCAGATCAGGTACATCCTTTGTCCTGGATTGTCATCTGTGCAGTACATATGCCAAAGTTCTCTTCCTGTGACCATTGAAGCAATACTGATCTTTAGAAGCAGAAGTGGGGTTTTCATCATTGATAGTCTGAAGCTACTTAGTTGAGGATTGTTAACCCTTGGCTGAGGGCATTCAGTGTAAGAGAATCTCCCAAATTTGTTGACATTCATGACTAGAACATACAGTTGATTTTGCAGACCTCCCTGTTCTGGGGACAGGTACTTTATAAACACTTTTCATCTCACCTTAAATGACTGGGAAATAGCCTTCCTGGGACAAGTGTTTAGTGTGTGGATTCTAACTTTACAAGTTTTGCAATTGCAGCTGGTCTTCACACCCCTTGGCATATGTGGCTTCTTTGTGGCACTCCTTTCTCTTGAAGGCCGACAAAGTGAAATTTCTGACAAGCTTCACAAGGTATTTGAGATCTTTTCCCCTTTGTTGCTATCTGGTTTGCCAATATGGTGTCAGGATTTCCTTGTTCTTTTGAAGATATTGGAAGTGGGAGTGTGTCCTCCTGAATATGCAGGTATGTCCATGTGTGAGAGTCACATGTTAGTTGGACTCCAACACTATAACAACTTCAATATTGGGTCACTCAGCTTTCATCATGAGAATTTAAATCATCTAATCATGGTGCAGGCATACAGATACTGTTGCAGTGTACTGGTTCCTGTTGTGATAAATTTTGAGATCAATTACAACATGTGACAGTCATGTAAACAATTAGTTTGTTGTTTGCTGTTTTTTTTGTGGGTGGCAGGATTTGTTGGAGACAGTTGTGGCCAACTGGAAGGTTTGGATTCCTTTCCAGGTGGTCAATTTTGGTTTTGTGCCCCCACATCTCCAGGTGCCAGCCTCCACACTCTATTGCTTTTGCCATATTCTCTACTTGTCAAAGTGTTTGTGAAAGCAATTTTTTTGGGCAATTGAGTTGGCAACATGTATCATGCACATGCTTTCCATACAGTTTTCTCTCAAAGGACCATGGGGCTTGACTTTAAGGAGGAATTCCATGCTTATGAAGCTCCATGTAAACAGTATGATGCATGCTGGTTGCAGGTAGCAGCAGCTGGTGTATTGGGCATGGCCTGGAGCATCTTCATCTCATTCAAAGGTCATTCATAGAACCTTACAACAAATGATGGAGTTCTTGAAAACTCGGTTTTTTTTAAGTGTACAAGAGCAAAGTATACAAAAGCACATTGCAGTGTGTCTATATCCAAGTTGCTGCATTTGTGTCCTCCAGTCATGCAAAGTGTGTAGAGGAAAGATTTTTCACCATCATGCAAGGTATGAAGCCATTGGTTATCTGAAATCCAGATTGAACATGAAAGCTGTACAGTAGCCATATCCACCCTTGAAAATGAAATTTTTGGTCCTGCAATGGCTTGATTCAAGTTGATGGAGTTTTGAAATGATGCAATTGGTTTGCTGTGGTTAACAATGGCAAGAGCAGACCAAACATCATGTGAAATGCAAAATTGTTTGCATTCTGGTCAGCGCAATGAATAGCCAATTTTAGCAGAAACCTGTGCTTCATAATCACTAGCTAGAGTTGAATTGGAGAGGATCTTGTGATCTGGTCTGGTTGTTGATTCTTCAAAGAAGCGTACTCCATTCACCCACTTCACCGTGAGATGGTCATATTCTAACTTTTGCATGGTTAAGCCCTGTGGCAACTACCAGAACCTCTCATTGTGCAACTGGTATTGTCCATGGCTTCTGAAACATGGCTTGACCCAGGCTCCTAAATCTGAGCCTGAAGGAAAACCCAAGGGTGTATTCTAAACCATGCAATTGTCTTGCACATTGTGCAAACAGATCTTGAGGATGAACTGACATATTACACTACACAGGCCAACATCCAAACCCAAGAGTGCCTGAACATTGTTGTACCTGTGGAGACTTTAGACATTTCTGTTTCTCTATGTGTTGTCAGTGGAATGAAGACAAAGTGTGTCAATTGTTGTCATCAAGTTTATTTTAATGTATTCATAAGCAAGGGAGTCATCTATAGATTGACATTCCAAAGATAATAAATCCTTGGATTATTTCTCTAATTTCTCTAGCAGCATTGGTACTTTTGTGTAAGAACATCATAATAACTAAACAAAGGAACCTGTTCAACCTTTGGTGTCACAAGCATGCAAATGTCATTAGCTTGTGCTTGTGAAAGCACAATTTTTTTAAATGGTGAAATTCTGCACATTTCAACTTGCCTTGAGACCTTTCTACCTGCCCCCTTGAGCTTAGGGTTGGAAATTTTACCTTTTGCACCAAGATCCTATGTTGGCAACTTCTAGAAAATTTCCTTTCTATCAAGAGCAAGAGAAGGTTGTCAGTTGTAGCTACATGTGAGGACTGTTAGATGTCAAGTTTCAAGGAAGGATGATGAAATGTTGCATCAATTTCAAAGTAGTTTGACATCTGTTTGCAACTTCCTCAACCTTGGATTTGTTTCCATTGTCACTCTTTTCCTCGTCATTTGCATTCTCCTTGCCACTTCCCACTCACTAGGCTTTAAGAGTACATAGCAGTGACATTGTAACCTTTAATGCTTGTATGGGATGCTTGTTGAGTGTTCAAGTTGTATACAACATCATGGAGTTGCAATTTTGTGATTTGATCTTTCAAAAAAATGTTGTGTGAGATTTGTGTTTAAGTGTGTAACAAATGTCATCAAGGGAAGTGAGTTGATGTTGATGGATTCATAGTCATGGCCAATTTTAAGATGTGCATGTAAAGGTATGTGAAATTTGCAAATACTTATGTTTAAACATTTCTCTTTGTTGGTGTATGGGTGCACTTGTCAAACCACATGTTTTTGTTTTGTGCACTATATGTGTTTCATTGATGCATGAGTCAAGCTTGTGTTTTCATTTTGAAGTGTAGGAGATTTGTTGTTTGTTTTGAATGGGAACTTGGAGTTGCATTCTCGCTTCTCAAAACCTCAAGACCTATGCATTTCGTTTTGTCATGCATCCATTGAAATCATCTTTGAAGTTCAAGATCTTCAAGTTCAAGCATTTCTTTGCAAAGGCTCTTGTCAATGTCTTGAATCCTTCCATGATTGGATCCACCACTACAACAACATGCAATACTTCATCCTCTAGCATTACATGTGTAATAGAGAAATGTGAAAGGGAAAGATCACTTATCTTTTTTCATGGATCTTGGTCAAAGTTGTTAGAGGCTTTCTATCACAAATCTTAGTCCAAATCCTTTAAAGCCCAAAAAACCTAAGAAGATAGAATGGGAATTGAATTGTGTCTTCCAATATGTTTGGTGACACACCTTCAACTCGTCCCAAAATATCAATGGTAGCTAATTGAAATTACACAAGGTTTGAAAGAAAAATAATTCGAGGCATGTTCTTTAGCCCCATGCATTGGAATAAGAGGTGTGTAGGAACTCTAAGATGGGACTAAGATAAAAATGACATTTGTGGACAACTTTTGGTCAATTCACTTGCACAAGACATATAGTGCAAATGATTATTGTAAATGGAACCAAATTGGGCAGGGACTTGTTTCGAACTCATACTAAAGTTGTTATTCACACAACCTAAACTTTGGAAGAAACACCACCTTCCTTTTCATAGCATATTTAGAATTGTTTGCAAGGGCCACATTGAAATTGCATTCTTCCTAGAAGTCCCAAAATGGGTTCTCAAAACTAGCAAACATAATGTCTAAAATTTTTGGAACATAATATTTCACTCAAATAAATCTATTTTGAACATGTAACCTTAAATTCTTGTAACTTTCATTGAGATCTAAAGGTTTCTTGATTTGAACATGATTTGATCTCACATTTTATCTTTTGAACATTGTAGACTTTCATGAAGTCCAATTCCCAAAATGGGTGTCATGATTATTTTTGGGTTAATAGATTTAATTTTTTTAATCATTTAAATTAATTATTTCAAATGTGACAAGTTTGAAGTTTTTTGGATGGATTATTATTTTCAAGGGAGGAGTAAAGGATTGATCTATCCTCACGAGAAAAGACTGATAATTTTGAAATTATTCCTTAAACCTCATGGTAGTTTTCCTTTTGGTCATAACAAAAAAATTAATGACATTTTTAAATAGCAATAATTTGAAAAACAATTCTTGAAAATTAACCTTGTGACATCACAATTCACCTTGTAATGCATTTCATTAAAAATGAAAATTCTTATAACCATTTCAATTTTCAACAAAAATTCCTTTTGTAAACTACAACAATTTTGATGTCCTTTTTAATACACCATAACTTGAAAATCCCTAAATGTTCAAATTCAACATTCAAAACCTAGTTTCAGTGAAATTTGTTGACTTTGCATATATCTAAAATTTATGGGTGAAAAAAGGTTTTAAGGTGAAGAAAGGCCCAAAAACAAGGATATTTAAAGGATAAAGTTAATGTAAAATGGTGTTTGATGCATAATCAACCTTGCTCAAGTGGTTTTTCCCTAGAGTGAATTGCAACAAAAATATAAATATACACTTGGAACAAATTTCCTAACATTTCTAATCAAGTACAAATATCAAAAATGTAAAAACACATTAAAAAATACCAATCTTATGGAAAACCTTTAAGTAACTCATTATACTAGTGTGAACCCGGTGCATAATGCACCTGTCGAGCTCCCCCC
>Ga0116231_10009700_pt1 | contig 16008 bp, 5 predicted proteins | sample S1TSphgellanicum_2_FD_89695 | JGI IMG/M metagenome (GOLD analysis project Ga0116231, IMG submission 89695) | Host-associated microbial communities from peat moss isolated from Minnesota, USA - S1T2_Fd - Sphagnum magellanicum MG | ecosystem: Host-associated > Plants > Peat moss > Unclassified...
AATTATATTTTTAAAAAAAGAAAAAAATTTTGTTTAAGGATTTTTTTCAATTTTTTTTGGGTGGGAAAAAAAAATTTTTTAAAATTTTCAAAAATTTTTAAAAAAAAAAAAAAAAAGTTCGTGCCTAGATAGGCGAAGTACTAAATGGAATAAAAATTCTGGAAAAAAATTCCCAAAAAAATTGCCAAATTAGTCAAATTTACACTAGGAAAAAAAAACCATTTATTCCAAAATTTGCCAAAAATTATTTGGGTAAAGAAAGCAACAAATTGTTTTTCACAAAAAAATATTATTGAGCCTGACAAGCTTCTGAAAAAGCCTGGGGTGAATGGGCAAAGCTCTCTAAGGATCCAGGGCCGTTCTGCGTCTTGGGAAAAAGAATGGGACAGACACACATGGATGCAGCCTCTGCCTCATTTACAACACTCAAGAACTTATTTTCAAGTATGAAAGAGCATCTTAACATGCACTAGGGCACAGAGGAAAATTGCCAAGGGAAGGGGGGGCACAATAGAGTTCTCCAAGGCCCATTCTCTAGTACATAACAGATTTAGAAGGCAGATTCTGCCACTTTTTCAGGCCTCCTAGATTGCAGAATTCAGCCTTCTTGAAGGAAGTGCTAGATTTTTTGAGGGAGGAGTGTGCCAAAGAACTAAAGTGTTAAAAATCTGACCTAAAAATCTTTTGTGCTGCCACCAATGGTGAACAGGGTTTTTTTTAAATAATTTTTAGGTAGCCAAATTGGCAATCATCCACAAGAAGATTTAGCCAAATTTGGTTATGGATCAGATATGAAAATAGAAAATTTTAAAGAACCCTTTTATATTTTGGCTATCTGCTGGAACTTGTTGTAAAAATCTGGCAATTTTGAATTTTAAAACAAAAAAATCTGGTGAATTATGATCTTTTTTTTTCCCCCACTAAAACCCTTTGTATGTGTTGTGTTTTTTGGGTCAAAAACCAAGGGGAAAAATTTCCCCCAAAATAATACCTTAGGTGAGACCCCTAGGGTGCATACTACCCCCCTTTATGGCTCTGCCTACCAGTCTCACCTTAGGGGCTCAGAAGGGTGATAATGCACCTCGACGAGGGCGGTGCCTTCTCTAGTACTTTGCCTTCAAGGCTGGAATTGTGCAAGTTATGGGTTAGCCTTTCAAATTGGTTCGGGAAAGAAGTGAAACTAACAATTCAAAATTTAAAAATGATTTTGGATAGGCAGAATTTGAAAATGAAAAAAAGAAGAAAAAAGAAGAGAATAATCATCATATTTCTATATTTTTGGTTCAAGTAGGTAGCCAGAAATATTGAAATATTTTTAATGCTTTTAATTTTGGCTATATATTTGTTTATAGCCAAATTTGGCTAAATATTCCTATGGTTGATCACCACTTTGGCTACTAATCACAAAAAATGGCCATCCAAGAAAAGGGAAACGCTGGTACCATTGGTATGGCAATCAATGAATGCCTTCTTCAGGCATGCATGATGAAATGCCTTGGGAGGATGAACCTGGCAAAATCAGCCATCTATGTATGGCCCATTCTCTAGTACTTTGGCCTCTAAGCTGGAATTGTGCAAGTGCTTGTATGGAGAGGAGTGCCCTCCCTTTGCAAAGGGAGGGCACACATGGCAAACTCCCCCTTCCATGGCCCACTCTCTAGTAGCCTAGTACTTCACCTTCTACATTGGAATTGTGCAAGTATGGGTATGGATAAGAGTGGCCCTTTTGCATTATAAGATGCTTTCATAATTCGCAATGTTCTGGCTATAAGCACACCATGATGGATGGATGGATGGATGCTTGACTTGTTGATTGGAAACACATAATTTTCATTGGTCTCAAGTTCTCAAACTAACCATGGTGAGGTTTGAGGTTCAAACCCTAATTCAATTCAATCCTTATTCGTTTACATACTTAAAAGGTATGGTCACACTTGGTGTTTAAAGCTTGTAACTAACATCACCTGAACACCAACAAACTACTACGAATCTAAATAGCACAATTTTTAACATTGCAAGTTATCATTAACTTTTTAAACATTATTTCAACATGTTCAATTAATATTAATTAGTGATTAACATTGAATTATATTTTTGGAGTTTGTAATCTAGTCACACTTTAAAAAGTAATCTCCTGCCCCTTTTTATTTTAAGAAAAAAAAAGGATAAATAAGGATGCATGCTAAACATAGAATTAATTTGTTATTTTTTGGGACCTTTACTTAATATTGATGTTTGGCTTTAAAATCTATGTTTTTCAAATATTTAATGTTAATTAACCATAACAATGAATGTCATCATAATATTGATGTCGTCATATGCCACTTAAGACTTAATGTTAGTTAATTTTAGTTGTGGATTAGTTGTTTAAAATGTTAATCTTCAACACTAGCCTAACACTAAAATTAACATCAAGTATGACCATACTTTTAAATACCAAGATGACCTTTTTTTTAATGACAAGTCAACAATGTGAAAACATTATCTTTAATGTATCATGGTTAGGTAAACTCAAACCCTTAGTAAGAGCATCAAACCTGTAATAAGGGCATTTTCATTGTTGATGATTTATTGTTTTTAATCAATGCATCTACATGTTTCTTTCATGCTTGTCTTTTTTTTTGGGGGGCATGTTGTTTTGTTTGTTTGTGTGTAGCACTAAGACACAAATTGATCATAATGTATGCCCAACACCATCAGATCTTTGTGCAAATGCAAGCAAACCTTGTGGATGACAATGACAACAAATTATTTGCACAAAACTTCTTGGTGTAGGTTGAGAATGCATCTAGCTGCATCATGGTGGTTTTGTACATAAACATTGCAACAATTTTGATCGATAATGAAATCTTGAGTGCTTGCAAATTTGGAGGGACTACTTTGTGACATTGTCAATTTATGATGATAGGTCTTATTAATGTTTGAAGGGAATATAAAATGATCATTGTTTTGTAAAATCATGAATGTTGTGTGTGTTCATGATTTTTATTTTGTGCAACGCAAGGATGCATATAGTTGCTTGGGGCATTTTGCAATCCAAAAATGCATTATAACATTGAAAATGCATATGACATTATAACAGATGTCACTGATGAATATTGTTGGTTAACTAAATGCATAGCCAATAAATGTTTTGAATGATTTATAAAAGCAATTTGAAAGCTTTTCGAAAGTGACTACTTGCGATAGTCATTTAAGGTTGACTCGGAAGAACAATTGATGATTAGTGCAAATCAAGGTTTCCCATCTTTAGTCCATTAGGTTGCACACACCACAAATGGAAAAGTAGTCATGTTGTTTAACAAATGCAATTTATTGATAAGGATAAGCGCAAGAACATCATACTAAAAGCAATTGCTAATCAAAGTTTGTGGATATGACATGTTTATTTTGGTTTGCTTGGATGTAATAATTGCCTCAATGTGTTTGATCAATCTCCTTCAGTTACCAATTTTTGTAAAGTTTAAAAACAACATTACATTCATGGTAAATGGGATGGTTTGCCAACATTTCTATCTATTTGTTGACATAATATATCTATGGTGATCAATTTTTGTCTAGATTATACATAAATCACAATGTGAAAAGTAATAACATTTTGCAAAGGTTCAAAATACAATGTGTGGAAAGATGTAAACCATTGTTTTGGAATTTTGCAAGCAAGGTTTCAAATTATTGCAAATCCAAGTTGCCAATGGAATAGGGAGGTTGTAGTTGTTGTCTTGATGGCATGTGTAACATTTCACAATATGATCATTCTGAATGAATATGGTGATAATTTGAAGCTAGCTTTTGATACCGTAATCCTATACTAATTTAAAAAGGTTTCATTAAGCATCCTTAAATAATGAAAGGTAACAATTTAATTTGCTTTGTACATGTTCCAATGTTTCAAGCCTCATTCTAGCCTAAAATGTCCATCATTATAACAATTTGTGAGGTTTTTTATTTATTATGTAGTCTCTATAGGTTTAGGTTTAAGAATAAGATATGTGCTTGTAGCATACAAAGGACCAAATGCTAATGTGTTTATTTTCAAACAATTGTGAAATTGTTGCATTTCCTTACCTATTCTCAAATTGAAATACTCACATGCCCCCTTCAAGATGAAATGTTCATTAAGTATCGTGGATAACACCATTGTCACAAAAACTTCAAGATGCACATTTTTTTCAAACTTCTCATATCTACAATTATGCATGTTTGAGAGCCCTAATACCGCAATCCTTGAATTTTGTCATCTTCTCAACTTCCTTTGTAGCCTTTGATCTTGGTGGTTGCTTATGTGTATTTGTAAAATTTAAATTTTCAAACCCAAAAAAAAAATTGATCTTGCTTATGTTTGATTGCTCAAAGGACTTTTGTTCCATGGATGGTGTCTTACACGCTTTTTTTCACATGTAACCCCCACCACAATGTGTTTTTCAAGAATAGACAACAATGAATGAAGGTGAATGATTGTTGCTTTGGGTGTTTGCTTTTGTAAAACTCCAATGATTTTTGCAAAGTCTTTTGTAGATGTGTCAATTTCATTCGAAGTGATGACAAATGTGTGGTGGTTTTCATTAATAAATTTTTGCCCATTTTCATTTTTGCATTTGTTTTATTGTTTGATGAAAACATGACATCAAGCTTTCAAGCTTTCAAAAACCCTTCACTAGTAGGAAACATGGGTCTAGTTCATTAACCCATTTCACTACAAAGCCTTAAAAATGAAATGGGTTCATTAACTAATGTTTTAGCCTAGTGCTTAATTCATTAGTGCCTAATTTTTTGCCTAATTCATTAAGGTTCAAGTTTTTTATTCAGATTATTTATAAATTGATACAAATAGTTAATAATAAGATATATTTATTGAATTTAAATATTTATTAATGTGTGTATTTATTTATTAAGAAAGTTGGCACTCATACAACTTTTAAAACATATTATACTAAATTTATTTCATAAATGAAAAGATTATTCAAAATAAAATTTAATACAATTTATAGTATCCGAAATATTATATGTGTGTAAACTAATAATCAAGCATTTTACATATAATGTTAATATTTTACATAATGTTAAAATTATATGATATAATAATTACCCCTAAATCAAATAATTCACCATAGGGTTCGTTTTTTTGTTATTCAAAACATTTTAAACATAGATTAAAATAAATATTTTGATTTATTAAATAAATTAAATTTATTTATCAAAACCTTTGGTCATACAATTTGAGAAAAATGTTATAAATTTTATAAAACACCATTTTATAAAACTAAAAACCCTTTAAAAAATGAAAATTTATTTTTCGTAATAAAATTTAATAAAAATTATGATATTAAAAAATGTATAAATATTTAACATAACATTATAAATTATAAATTTTTATGTGTTTAATAATTTAAATACTACACATTTAAGTCAATTACTAAGTAATTATAAATAATATAATAAAAATTATCAATAAAATAAAATAAAATAAACATATGCATAAAATGTGGGGAGATATAATATAATATTATATATTACCATGAAAAATCAAATAATTTCTGAAAAATTCAATCTTGTTCTTAAATAAGTTTATGCACGAATTGTGTTATTTGAAAAAAAAAATCCCCATAACATATTGTTGAAATGTATTAAATTGCAAGTTTCACATGTATTTTTAGTCAAATTAAGTTTTTCTTTCCTTTAAAATATTAAAGGTGAGGACGTCCTGAAAAAATAATAATAATGAAATTGAGATTTTTTTATTTGGATAAAATATGATAAAGATAATAATGATCTAAAAGAAAAGATATTCAAGACATCATTGTTGAAAATATATTAAATTACAATATTCAAATGCATATTTAGTCAAATTAAATAGTTATTTTTCTTTTAAAATATTAAAGATGTGTACATCTTGGAATTATATATATATAATTTGGACATAACGTGGGAAATAAAGGCTAAATTTGGCTTTTGCAAAACATTTGGATTAAACAACATAATAAGTACAATCATCATAGATTTGTTTCATATCAAATTAAGTGATTAGATGACAATGGCAATGGGTTATCATTGGAGTCCAAAGTTCAAACCTTGGTTCCATGTTGTTAATGGTGTATGTTGATTATATACTTAACATTGTATGTTAATTATATGTACATAAATGATAATTTTTATTAAATTGAATTAATATTAAAATAATAAATTAATTGAAATAATAAAATGCAATGTGATAATATCTAATTTCATTAATTTTTAGTGAATTCACTTGTCCACCCAACTCATCACCACTCGCGAGGAGATGTGGTGAATTCATTGGACTCATAATCAAACAAATTGATATTTCACTTCAATGATTACTGAAACTCCTAGTGAATTGGGGATACATTCTTATTAGTGCTTCCATGAAGGTTGATGACATCATTGATTTTAATTCTAATGTTAAATATTGGCAAGTAATGAGCTTAATGTGCTCACAATCTTGCACAAAAATGACAATGAAAACACAAATTTCTTTCAAAGTCAGGACAAATTTTTTAGTTTGTAGGCAATGGTGGGATTCATTAATTCTTAATTTTTCTTGTGACACTTTAATTTGCCATTGGAGAGTTTTTTTTAGATGTTCTTATATAACATCATGTCTTAGGAAATAGATAACTATATAACCTACACATAGAGTTTGGTGATTAATACCTACCAATTTTTAATATGGTGATATAAAATACATATACAATTAAATTAATGATTGGCTTGCAGCATCTACTAGTGTTGAGTGGCTATTAGGAATATAAACAAATAACAAACCTTAATGGTTATCAAGGCGGTTCTTAGAATATTTAACCATGACTCTCAAAAAATCAAAAGTATATAACCATGATTCTCAAAGAATTTAAAAAACATCAAGTAACCAATAAAAAAAACCATAAATTCTTTCATGAAAATCACAAGTTCTTTAAAGGTTTTGCAATAAAGGGCCCATGTATTGCAACAAATGTGTTGAGATGAGCAAACATGCAATGGTGTCGAAGGAAAGGGCTAAAGAGAAAAAGTGATCCAATTACAAGTCTCTAATAAAAGAAGAAAAATTGAGGAATCATGAAACATATGCAAAGGAATCATTTGGAAAAAAGGGAAGTTCCAAGCCACTAGTATTAATTTTGCTACCACCCACACATTCGTGTTTAAATTATATATGGTTTTCCTTTTGTCTAGAGAAAAAGTATGAATTTGGGAGCCTTCTTTCTTTCTCTTTAGATTTGAACTTTTGATTGTGAGATTTAAGTCTTTTCTCACTTATTTGTGCATAGCTACTTTTTGCTTTTACCACCCACTTTGGTGACTCTTTGGAATAAAGTAATCATGTTGTTGGGTTTCTACAAAAAAAAAAATTGCTTTAAAGAAAGAAAATGAGACAAGAAATGAAGCACATAAGTGTTAATTGCTTCCTCATCTCACCCATAAACATGAAAAATTTAACTCTATATAAGCTTTAAGTAATAATGTGAGAGATTATTTAAATTGTACCACCTAGCTCAAACATTATGGTCAAACCAATAAAACCAATATTGCCCTTCTTGGAGAGCATTGTATACATCCTATGCATATTTAGGGGGTGTGTAGCTCATTTTTGGATGAAATTTCATGTATAGTTCATTTTGGATGAAATATGACAATAAAATAGTGAAAAAACCTTTTAGGTAACAGTGCAAGGTGTCATTGGAGAAGGAGCTTTTAAAGTAGATCCACCACTACTAACTAGCAAGGAGATGGGATGGAGACGATATTTTGGATGAAATATAGCTTTGAAGAAGTGTAAAAATGGGTTTCCAAACTAGGGTTGTCTATTATTGCTATTTAACAGAACCTTTGGTCCTAATTCCAACTTTTTTTCTATATAATTTGAAGAATTATTTGAATAATTTGAAATATAATTTGGGTTCAAGGAGTTTTTAATTTCTTTGATAGAAACTTTAAGTCCAATTCCAAACCCAACTCTTCACATATTTAGATCTTTGGCTCACTTTTCTCCTAAATTGAATTTTTTTTAGTTATCAACATTGCACAACCAATAAAAGTGGTCACATGTAATAAACAAATTACATGCTTAAACCTATAAAATAAATAAATAAAAAATAAAAATCATCCATATGAATGAAATGCCTTGCTCAATGTATCTCCTTTGAGGTAGATAAGGCATAACCCTAGTGCCTCTTGTCTCTCCCTCTCTCTCTATATATAGAGGATTTCTACCCACGCCCTCTATTTGGGGTTCTATGAGTGTTTTTCACATCCAACATAAAGTGTTATTTATTACTCAAATACATGAAAAATTGGGCATTGAAAGATAAAGTGAGAGATTTTTTATTTTAAAATGCTACCACATGGGGAATTATTATGGCGACCAACCAATCAAAAATATTTTTTTAGTTCTCGGGTTTAAATCTTTTTCTTAATAACCATTTTCTTACTCAAATGATTTCCTTGGATGAAAAAGCTTTGAAGAAGCTACATGGGAAGATGATCTCTAGTAGTGTTGGGACATGCAACACTTGGCCCCACTTTGAGAACCAAGTTGCTCAAAGAAGAATAATTGTATAGGGAGAATGAGAATTGTGAAGCCTATTCTTTCTTAGGGAAACTTGACTACACTATTTTGAGGGAAATTTCCTAAAGGAAGAAAGCATTGATCTTGGTGTAGTTTGGTCCCACTTTTTTTTGGGTCAAGTTGTTGAAAGAAGAAAAAATAAAGTTGAGGCAAGTTTTCCAAAGAGAAGAGGAATTGGAGCTTGCAATGTTTTTTTCAATGGAACGTGCAAATGGGTGTTTAAATTCTATTGGGAGCACGAGGGAAACCATGTTTGGTCAAAAGAACTTCTTATGCCCATTTGTTTTCAAATAACTATGTTTCCTTGAGGAACTTGGACCAACTATTCCTAGTTGACAATTGTCATCTTCATTCTTGGATGAAAATCATCCAAGAAAAAGGAACTCTTTTTCTTTCTTAAATAAAGGATTAAAAACCTCATACCTCACACTATTTGAAGAAGTTTTCAACCACTACATCACAATTTTCCATTCAAAAAACAATAAATATCTAAAATAATTAAACTAATTCTCAAAACTTGGGTATGATCAACAATATTTCAAAAAATGATATTGTGTTGGGCATAGGTGATTGGCATGTGTGCTTTTTGCAATTGAAACCTGAGCTACATTTGATTAATTGTTAATAATAAACCCTAAATCCTAAAAGCAATTTGGATGACTTTGGGTCATGTACACATTTGTCCAAATATCAAATACTCTATGCATTGACTATTTCATCCACATTAGATCTCATTTTGGTTGCCCTCTTGAACTCTAGAGAGCTCATTGCGTATTGTATCGAGTATTAGGGTTTGGGGTATGTATTAAGTATCAAGTACATTGATACTCTACTTCTCCTTCAAATGAGTATATTAACCAATTTGCATGCATGCATGCATGCATCCAAAGAAAGGTCCGAGGTTATTTGGGTTCCAACAATACACATTGTGTGTTGAATGAAAGAAAGAATTAGGCTTGCGGTTTGGTGAAAAGTGATTTTTTCAAGTATCTATAGGCCTTTTGGACACAAATCCATGGAATTATTGAAGGCAAGAAGAAAAAAAAGCCCAAATGATAAAAAAGTTGATAATTTGGCCATTGTGTTTGGGGCCATGGCCCAATGGGCTGTTCAACCATCCCTCTTGGGCTATTCAATCAAAGTAGAGAAACCTTTTGAGGAGTGGCTCTAAGAGTTTCCATGCTCTAAAGAGAGGGTCCCTTAAGTCCTTTGCATTCTTTGGCTACAAATCTACTAGATGAGTGATTGTCGTTTTTTCAAAAACACACACACACACACACACAAATAATCTCTTCGACTTCATGGATGAACATGTAAAGCAAGATGAATTTGGCCCTTCCACTAAATGGATGATATATTTGTATACTTACAACACTTACCTTGTTAAGCCATTTGATTGGTCGGTTGATATATAATGTTTTGCAATGAGGTCACCTTCAAGTGTTGGAATGCAAAGAGGTCTTAAAAGACCCCATTTTTTTGACATTCATTTAGATGTTTATTATTCATAATATGAACTATTCATCCAACTTCCATTACACAATATGAATCTAGAGGTGTGTGTTACATGTGTGTGCCATCATCCATTATTACACCTTAACCTTATTCTCATCCAAAACAAAGTCATTTAAAAAATTGATGAAAATATTGGACTTTTTTGGCCCCACCCTACCAAAATGAGGTGATGGGTTTTTTTTTTAGTGAAACCATTAGAGTATAATGGGGATGAAATAGGCTACCCTCATCACTAATCAAACCAAACCAAACCTCCAAAGAAAAGGAAAGAAAATTCACTTACAAAGATAAGGGGGAACCATTGTACCAACCACATTCACAACCCACAAAAAGTTTTTAAATGATAGCCTTAAAAAAGGCCACACAAAAATGTGCAAACTTTATTGAACACTTTGCTTTTGCCAAAAACCATAAAATCCCAAGTTGACAAGTAATTATTTGAGACTCTTTTCCTTTTATTCTTTTTTTTCAAAAAGAAAAAGCCTTGGAGTGGACACTTCCAAGGAGGGGGGCGAACCCATCCCTAATAGAGAGTTCAATACCTCACCTTAATTGCACAATAATTTTCAAGATCAAGAATTTTCATTTATGACTCCTCATAATACATTACATACAAATAGGTCACTTATTGGATATATCCATAATTGGGTATAGTGTTTTTGAAAAAACAATTTGGCAAAGTTTTGCCAAATTTTGACCTATACAAAGGATTTTTCTTGGAACAAAATGGCCCAAATTCACCTAGTTTTGAAGAAAGCAAAATCCAATTTGCCAGATTTTTATGATAAGTTCCATTAGCTAGATAGCCAAAAATATAGAAGGAATCGGTTTTTTTTCTACTTTCATATGTAGAATGTAACCAAATTAGGCTAATTTTTTTTCTGGATTATTGCCACTATAGTACTTGGTGCAAAGCATTTTTATTTTATTTTGGCTCTTGTCAAACAATCATAGATCAATTAATTAATTAATTTTGAATTGCAAATTAGGTACATTTCTTTTCAATGCTTCAAAAAGTGAACTTCATTTTTCAATAACATTCTATGAACTCCAATCAAGTGTAAAATGGGTTGGTAAATGGCAACATGGCCAAGTAGTTCATACCATATCCAATAAGCTTGTAGAAACTAGAAACCATAGATATTTTGAGATCTCAAAAACTCTTATTTCTTTGAATCTTTCTCACTTGGGGATGGCAATAGCCCAATCTAATAATATCAAAACTACCAAGTGATCAGCATTTCTTTAGATAATCATATATACACACATAAGTGGTGAGGAAAGCAATATCACCAAGTATATTGGACATGCATATTAATATTATTATGTATTATAAAAAACCCCTAATCTTTTAAAATATAGTTGATTTCCACTTCAATGCAATTGTAGCAAGTACCCATTTCAAACTACCAAAATCATTGAAACTTTCTAAAATTACTTAAACTATCTCAACACGAATCAACAATCTAACAACACCCACCATTGCACCCTAGCTCTTTTCTTGAAGTTGAATGTGTGTGTGTGTGAGAGAGAGTTGTGAGTGAGCTTTGAGGTGAAGCCTAAGTTGTGTGTGTGAACTAGTGCATGACAATCAACCGTTATAAAAGAATAATGTGCAAGTCACCCCATATTGTTTTTGTGAGATTTGAACCGTAGGCAATTCTCACAATTTCGAAAAAAAATTAAAAATCCCTAAAAACCAAGATGGTTTTTGAAACTATTGTGAGAGATGACCATAGCGATTCTCTATAAAGTGAGTATGGCCCATGACGAAAAAATAGGTACGTAGTAGTATTTGTTGAACTCTTGTACTTGCCTCATCCAAATATTGATCTCAATATTTTCATCATGGGGATACCAAACTAGTCTAATATTTAATATAAGTCATACACTAGCCAACAAATTATATAGTTAACTAACATTGGATGACACGTTGGATGGTGGAATACATCCCATGTTGTAAAAGATGGCACCTTATAAGTAAGGTTTTGTGTCTCAAAAGGCATTATGATCTTAAAGTGCCTCTCTTCTTTTATTTTTGGTTTAACAAGTTTCCAATAAACTATGTTGGTTAAAAGGTAGTGAGGCCCTTGGCTTGACCCTCTACCAAACAACCCTCTACTTGCCCTTACATTGCACCTCACTAGCTCCATTCATTTTGTTTGCTCATAGACTTGTTGGGTTTGCACACAAACCACTGAAACTGGAAAGTTTTGAGAGAGGGTCCCCAAATGTTCCTTTAAGAGTGAAAACCTTTAGAACCACATCAAATGAGCCCTAACTAGAGAATAAAGAAGCAAAAAGAAAGCAACCCTGGTAAAGAGGTTAACCTCCGAAAACCACCATGGGAAAAAAAAAGAAAAGAAGCTTGATGGTTCAAGAGGGCCGGATCAAAAATAAAAAATCCTCCAAAAACAACCTTCATGTTCATAATGAAACCATGACTACCATGAAAGTGTAGAAGGTTCAAACTTTCAAACTCTCCAAGCTCCAATATTCATGAAAAAAGAGAGAATTATAGCGACTTTGAAGACCTTTGGGGTGAATGGTGCTCATAGTAGAGATAATATCTATATACACAAGACAAAACTCAAAAGGGAAAATCTAGAGTATGCTAGCCTACTACGATGAAGGACCCCTCGATTATAGTACCCTTTTCACACAAATCATGGTGAGATAAAAGAGACAAACTCAAAAAAAGAGAAATGCATATAGCACAATGCACAAGGTAGTAGAAGGGATCCCTTGGACATATAGATAGATGGTGGGGGTGGGGGTCCCATTAACCATGTTGATAGGTAAGAGACAAATGCAAAAGAGAAGAATGTAATAAGGCACCTATAGAAGAGCTTTGGAGTGCTTGCTTGATAGGCAAGGATGAATAACTTTGAAGGGAAGAAAAATCTATTGCAATGATTTTTGTTCCATGCAATATGTGTTTTGTAGAAACTTTTTTGCTTCCTTTGATTGATTGATTGTTAACTCATGATGGAGTCAAAACTATGGAGTGGGTTTTGAAGCCTTTCTTTCCTTCTCCCAAAGGAAAAGAAAGTACCCATTACAAAACTACAAAGCCACAAACTTCGACAAATCCTTCAACTCAACTCCCAATGGAAGATGATGATGTATAAAAACACCAATAGAAAGAAAGAAAGAAACAAACAAACAATTGAAATAGAGGTGAAAACAAGATAGTTTGCAAAAGAGCAAAGTATGCAGCAGCATTGCTTTGTAAATGTGTACATGTTTGAACTTTGCACTTGGCTCGGATGGGGGACCCATCTTGTAAGGACTTAAGGACTTCTCTCTCTCTCTCTCTCAATTGGGATTGAAAGCCTGTCTCTTCTACTTTGGAAAGAGGGAAAGAAAAATCAAAACCAGAATTGCACCCCAGCCCCTTTTTCAGAGGACCCATGTGTGCTATAATGCTGATGCTTCCTGGCTTTGCATGTCAGGGGAGATATGAGAAGAGAAGAGAAGAGAAGAGAAGAGACTACAAAATGATGTAGAGTTTTTCATTTGGTCCCACATTTTGATGAAAGCTTCACACAGTTGTGATGGATTATAAAGTGTGTGACAGAGTTCATTCTCTTGTGTAGAGCTTCAGGCAATAATGAAGTTATCCGTAAAGTCACCCTGTCTTCACTCTATCTTTCACCCCTCATGCCCTCTGGGGTAGACACTTCAGGCAATAATGAAGTTATCCGTAAAGTCACCCTGTCTTCACCCTATCTTTCACCCCTCATGCCCTCTGGGGTAGAACTTCAGGCAATAATGAAGTTATCCTTAAAGTCACCCTGTCTTCACCCTATCTTTCACCCCTCATCCCCTCTGGTTTCACCCTCCCCCATCATCATCATCACATCTTTCAGCAGCACTACTACCAGCAAAGTAAGGAAATTGCATCTCAAATTCACATGGGTTTTGAAAGACCGTGTTAAAAAAGGTTGTCATTGGACATCTATGGAATAATTAGGAATAATTATATTGTTGTGACAAATAATAAAAAAAGATTGACAAATTTTGATAACTATTCAACTCTTTCAATACAATGCAAAATCATTTCAAGTATGATATGTCTTGTCTTCTTTGCATAGAAAATAAATACGAGAAACCAAAGTTGGGATGAAGTTTTAAGTGTCGTGACTTTGAAATGTGGAACCTACCAAGAATGCAAGCTAACGAATGGGTCTTGAACTCATTTTGTTGTCAATTTTTTGCAATATTGCCATTATTTTTTCAATTATCAATCACCACGTGAATATCATAGTACCTTTTCAGGTTTGGTAGTAATTACTTTTCTTTTTTTTGGAAAATACTTAAATTTTTAGAAATTATTTCCTTGAGATGTTGAAATTTAAGAAAATTACAAGGGAAGGAAAAATACAGAAAATTGGTGTAAATCTGGGAGCTTCTTGCCACGGCAATCCACCATTGCAAAGCAAGTTTCCAATAAGTGGCAACATTTCTCTACCGTGTTGGTCATTGTGGTGAGTTTCAATTGTTCTAATAGCTAGTCATTGTTCAAATTGGGTATTCAATTTTCATTGTGCTTTCGGTTTTTGACAAATTTTATAGTATTAAAAAAAGGAAAATCATGCCTCTTTGAAAAAACAAAAATCATTTGAAATTAATTTTTAAAAATTATTTATGTTATGGATTTTTTAAAAATCATTCTTTTACTCTAGTAGGTGTGTGTTGGAAGATGAGTTATCATTCCAAAATGTCTCATCCATAAACAATGGAAAATAAATTCAAGCTTTCATCCAATAAAATATTTTGTTTCACAATAAAATACGGGACATTATTAATGCCAAGTTTTTAATTGTCATCCAATCACTCCCCCCAACTTTCAAGCCCTTCATGAGTCGACCTAGTAGAATATTCTCCAACGGGGGGTGCCCCAACTCAATCACCCTCCTCGTGAAACAAGGCACAAAAATCATGTGTGCATGGTGATTGCTAGTGCCTTTTTTTTTCTTTTAAATTTTTTTGGCAACATTTTCACCTCTTTTTCAATACCCAATTTTTGTTGTTTAACAAACAAAAAAAATCATTTCCTTGTGAAAGGAATGGTGCCCGACAAGAAGCTATGAAGGCTTGGTGTCACCATAGCTAAGCTCTTGTTCTCCACGTAAGTTTGGTATGTCATGTTAACAAACAAACAAACAAACCAAACAAACCAAACAAACGTGCAATAGTTGCATTACAAAACCGTTGGTGGTCAAAAAAATTTGTTCACTATGATGACTTCACAAAATTGAGGTGCAAAGAATGTCTTTCTTGGTCACCATGTCGTGTTTCATGTTATGTTAAAAGAATGAACGTGCTAAAGTTGCCTTACAAAAGCTTAAGGAAAAAAAAACAATAAAATTTTCACCATGTTGTGCTTGGCTTTTCTTTGGTTATACATGTCTACTTGCGCACAACAAAGGTGTAGTAGGAAAAGGCCTTGAGACAAGGGGTAAGGTCTTGAGACAAGGGGTAAGGTCTTGGGGCAAGGGGTATGGTCTTGGGACAAGGGGTAATTTTGAACCCGCCACGAGGCCATATCTAAGTGGCCTTGGCCGCAAAATTTTGGGGACACCCTTGCATGAAGAAGGGTGGGGCTCTTTTAAGGTGTAAACGTGTAAACGCCGTAACTAAATTTCAAACAAAGAAAAGGCGCGAAATAAAAGAGGGCGCCTTACACGAACCCTTATATGGTGCCCTTCTTGTAATGGAAGGCCCTCTTTCGGTGTATAAAGAAACTAATCCTCCTTTGTCATAAAAGAAATTTATAAACAAGGGCTTTGAAAAAGGGGAAAAACACTCCTCCCCCTCCCCCCCCCTCCCCACCCGACCAACAACACTACAACAACCACACACAAACAACACAAAACACACCAACACCACACAAAAACACAAAA
>Ga0116231_10009701_pt1 | contig 16006 bp, 6 predicted proteins | sample S1TSphgellanicum_2_FD_89695 | JGI IMG/M metagenome (GOLD analysis project Ga0116231, IMG submission 89695) | Host-associated microbial communities from peat moss isolated from Minnesota, USA - S1T2_Fd - Sphagnum magellanicum MG | ecosystem: Host-associated > Plants > Peat moss > Unclassified...
CCAAGTATCCAAAAATATCCTAAGCCATGATATTGCCAAAAGTATCCAAAAATATCCTAGGACATGACATTGCCCAAAGTATCCCAAAATATCCTAGGCCATGCCAATTATTCTATTAATGGCTATTGGTGGTTATTCTATTAATGGTTATTGGTGGCTATTCTATTAATGGCTTATTGGTGGTTATTTTATTAATGGTTTATTGGTGGCTATTCTTTTAATGGTTGTTGGTGGCTATTTTATAAATGGTTATTAATGGTTATTGTATTATAAATTATTGTTGGTTATTATATGTTATATTACAATTATTGGTGATTATTGTATTATAAATTATTGTTTGATATTCTATGTTATATATCATAGGCTATTGGTAATTATTATATTGTAGGGTATTTAAAATTATTTTTCATAATTTTTTTTAAATTTTAAGTTATTTTTACCTTAGGTCATTATATTTTGTTTTAGATAATTTTAAAGTTATTATGCTTAGGATAAAATAATTTAAAGTATAATTTGAAATAACATATATTAATTTTAAATAAAATACCCTAAAGTATAGCCTAAAGTTAGTTGAATAATTTAATTTAAAATAATTTAAAAGCTTATAATAAACTAATTAAGATACTTTAAGGTAAAATAACATATAGTAATTTAGGGTACAATAATTTATAATAACATATAATAACATAAAATATAAGTTAGAATAATTAAAGTAACTTAAAATAATATAAAATATATCATAAACTAACATAAATAGAATATTTAAAAAAACATATAAATAAACCTATTTGCTATAATAAATTGTAATAGTGAATTATGTTAACTAGTAATGAAACATGATGTTTACATAATGATATTATAATGAAATAACTGTCACTAGGTGAAATCAGTAAAATGCAATGAAGTTATTTCACTTTTAAAGTCTCATAGTGATTTAAGCTAGTAAATTACACCCCACTTTGGTAGTAGTGTTGCCATACATATTTAAACCATGTTTAATTTAGCTTAATTTAATTTAGCTTCATTTAATTTAGCCATAATTAGAGTAATCAAACTTAATTTAGCCATGGTTAGTTTTAGCCTAATTTAATTTACCTTAATTTAGGTTAGCCATAATTAATTTAACCATAATTAATTTAGTCAAATTTAATTTAACCATAATAAGTTTGGCCTAACTTAGTTTAACCATAATTAATTTCGCCTAACTCAATTTAGCCATAAATAGTTTAACCATGGTTAGTTTTAACCTAATTTAATTTAGTTTAATTTAGTTTAGCCATAATTATTTTAGCCTAACTTAATTTTAAATAAGTTAATTTAGTTAAACCATAATTAATTTAGCCTAATTTAGTTTAACTTTACTTAATTTAGCCATAATTAATTTAACCTAATTAAATTTAGCATAACTTAGTTTAGCCTAACTTAATTTAGCCATGGTTAGTTTAACTTAATTTAATTTAGATGAATTAGTTTAGCCATAATTATTTTAACTTAATTTAATTTAGCCATGGTTACTTTAAGCTAGCTTTAATTAGCATGGGTTTAACTTTAATACTATAGGTACATAATACTATTATATATAGCCTATGTAAATAGATTAAATATATTAATTTAAATATGTATTAGTTTAGGTCATTATTTTTATGACATGTGTCCATGTTGTACACATTTAGTTGCATGTTAGTTGCACACACAACCATATGGCACCAAAATTATACAATACCAAATTTGTAATTGCAAACATGACCGATATAGTTGTAAATGACAAGTGATTGCATGTTAGCTACATAGTGACTAGTTAGAAACGATAGGATTTCTACTAGTGATACAAAGTGTGTCAAAGTTTTCCCACCACTATACAACTATTAGATTTGCCATACTTGGGTTTGGCATGTACACATAAGACAATATTGTTTTCCAATGTCCAACAAATTTGATTTTCCCATTTGCAAAAGATGTAAGTGATTGTGCACATAAAAATATATCGCATACATCTTTCAAGGAGCCACAATTCCTATCATAAGGTCAATCTATTTAGATCTTTGATGAAAAGATGTATGTTTTCACATCTAAAAGCATATGAATTGTGGTTTTAACTCATAGCATGTAGTCACCAATGATTGTAGTGAGGATCAACCTCAAGCTACTTGGTGAATATCCAAAGGAAAAATCATGAAATTAAGTGAGTTGGAGTTTTCCATTTGCCATAACATAGTAAAGTCACCATACTTCTATACTTGGTTTTTAATGTTTAGCCAAAATATACAATGGGAAATAACAACTAAATTGCATATTTGGTTTATTATGAAATTTGGCCACATTTTTGTAGGCTACACAAAGAACTTCTTAGACTTGGTTTTCTTCTTTTTCAATAGGGTTGTGTAAAAAATCAAAATTCACGATATGACCAAAAAGGACCTCACATAAACTATTTCATTTTTTTGAACAAAAAGGGGCACCACCTAGAGCTTCTTACTTTTATTGGGGAAAAAATAAAATAGAGAGAATAATTTTCTCTTGTTCCTTTCACTCATTTATTTCCATAAATGGATAATTAACCTCATAGTCCCCATATGATTTTCTTGGTTTTTTTTCTTTCCCAACAAGGTTATGTAACAAGTCAAAATTCATGGTATGACCAAAAGGGACCCCACATGAACTATTTAATTTTTTTCAACCAACACAGACACCACTAAGAGCTCTTTACTTTTCTTGGAAAGAAAGGAGTAAAAAGAATTATTTTCTCTTGTTCCTTTCATTGGTTTCTTTCCATAAATGGATAATTAACCTCATGGTCCCCACATGATTTTATTGGTTTTTTTCTTCCCTAACAAGGTTGTGTAACAAATAAAAAATTCATGGTATGACCAATAGGGACACCATCGAAAGCTTCTTAATCTTCTTGGAAAGAAAGGAAGTAGAGAGAATTATTCTCTCTAGTTCCTTTCACTAGTTTCCTTCCATAAATGGATATTTAACTTTGTATTCCCCGCATGATTTTATTGGTTTTTTTTTCTTTCCCAACAAAGTTGTGTAACAAATTAAAATTCATAGTATGACCAAAAGGGATTAATAGTTTTTTGGGGGGATATTTTCGCAACTTGGGGACCAAAAAAAAAAGCCTAACAAATCCAGTAAAGGGGGGTATTTTTTTTTTTGGGAAAAAACACAAAAAATTCGCCATATTTTGAGAAAAAAAATGCTAGAAGTCATTAGATTTAACCAATGTGTTCATGTAAATAGGTTGCCAAAACTAGGTAAGATTCCAATAAAAAATCTATTGTCCATAGGAAAGTTGCCATTTATTGATAATTAATACTAGGGATTCTAGCCAATGCACTTCATTGTGGAATTTGAAAAAATAACCATGAAAGGGACCCCACATGAACTATGTAGTTTTTTGGGACCAAAAGGACACTGCATAAAACTTCTTCTTTTTTTGAAAAAAAAAAGAACATAAAGAATAGTTCTTTCTTGTTCCTTTTATTCTTATTTTATTTGATTTTCCCATAAATGGATAGGTAATTAACCCCATAGTCCACATATGTTTTTCTTGTTTTTTTCCTTTCTGAACAAGGTTGTGTAACAAATCAATATTCATGGTGTGACCAAAAGGGACCCCACACAAGCTATTTATTTATTTTTTACCAAAAGGGACACCACTAGAGTTCTTTACTTTTCTTGGAAAGAAAGAAACAAAGAGAATGATTCTCTTTGTTCCTTTCATTCACTTCTTTCCATAAATGGATAATTAAACTCATAGTCCCCATATGATTTTCTTGGCTTTTTTCTTTCCCAAAAAGGTTGTGTAACAAAATCAATATTCATGGTATCACCAAAAAGGTTCCCACACAAATATTTATTTTTTTTAAAACTAAAAAGGACACCACCTAATTCTTCTTACTTTTCTTGGAAAAAAAAGGAACAAATGGAACTATTTTCTATTGTTCTTTTCATTGGTTTGTTTCCATAAATTGTTAATTAACCTCATAATCCACTATGATGATTTTCTTGGTTTTCTTTTTCCTAACAAGGGTGTGTAACAAATCAATATTCATGGTATGGACCCAAAGGGACCCCACAGAACTATTTAATTTTTGTGGAACAAAAGGGTCACCACCTAAAACCAAGGTTTTTTTTTTTTTCAATTTTGTGGTGTAGTTGAAATGGCAATCATACATAAGATGATTTAGCCATATTTGGCTACATACTACATATGAAAGTTGAAAATAAATAGAATCCTTCTATATTCTTGGCTACCCACTAAACTTTATCATAAAACTTTGGCAATTTGAAAAACAATTCTCAAATTATTGCAAAATCAGGTTTTTTTTTATGGAAATTCCTTTGTGTAAATCAAATTCATATTTTTTAGGACGAAATTCTCCAAATTAAATTAAATTATGAATTCAATGTACCAATGCATAATCTAACTTGTAGGATCTGCCAATTTGTAATGATTGCTCTTCATATTCCCTTGTTCTTGCTCCAAACAAAGATCGTTGATCTGTGATTAGTTGCAAATTGGTACCATAATTGGTGCACTTGAAAATAACTTCCATTCAGTGCACCTTTTGTTAACTAGCCTATAATGGAATATTCCATATCCCCTTTGTCAACATGCAATTTAATATAAGAATTTTTTTGTAATATGAAGTGCATGTACATTAAAATATTTTTTTTTGAGTCTATTGTGATTCATTTTATTGCATTTGTGAACTTTGACTTTCAAAAAATTCAAATGTGTAATCCACCCATGACATAGAGTCCTTTGGGATCCTCTTTTCCCCTCTCTATTAGAAATAACCAAGTAAAGAGATGTTTCATAATAATAATTAGCATATTATGTGATATGTTTTGAATTTTTAATATCATGAATGGTAGATAGGATATCATAATATGATTATTTAGTTCTATGTCATCTACCAATTACAAATGATTATTAAAAATAATATTATGATCCATTATGATAATAGGTGTTTGAATACCGTATTTTTACTTTTGTTTCTTTTGTTATTTATTTAACTTTCTCACGATTCTATTATGTTGGAGACCTTCATTTCGCAAAATACATTGGACCACAAAATGTTTTACATCTCTTAGGTCTATTATTAATATTTTACAACGTTTGAAAATGTGAAAAAAATCCTTCATATTATGAATTTCAAACTTCCCACAAAATTAAAAAATTCATAATTTTTCAACAATGAATACATGGAATTGGATTATTCCATTCATGGTGGCAAAGGTTACACTAGAATACACCTTTGTTGAATGAAAGAAGACATTGTTGGCAAACCTTGTGACATTTGTTTTTAAATAACCCTTTTTTTTCCCTTCCTCTATGAATATTCTCTTCAAATCTTCAAAGTTTTATGACAAGGTATCACAAAAAGTTCTTTGAATCTCATTGCTTCATGCATAACACATCCAACAACTCCTCCATTTTCATAATCCAATTTGATCATGTCTTCCCTTGGTAAGTAATTTGCCTCCAAGATGTTTGGGTAAGTCCATTTTACTACCATTTGAGATAAGTTTGAATTAAAATTCAACCCCCTTGAAAAAATTGCAAATGTCTATCAAAAAGTATTATGCACAAACAACCAACCATAAAACAAGTTAATTAGAAATTATTCAAACACCTATTCCTTTAAAAATCACAATTCCCCCTCCCACTTTTGGTTATAATTTACAAATAGTGAGTTAGTTATAATAGCCAGACGATCCGAATAGGTGTAGAGTTCCATTTTTTCTTTGTTCTTGGAACTCTAAAAGGATTTATCTTTTTCATTTATGTGAAAAATGATGAGCCCCCCCCGCCCCCCCCCCAGTTATGCAAATTCATATATGTAGGCTTGGGAAAAACTAACGTGCATAGTAGTATTAAACTTTTTTTTTCTTAGTAAATTTCCCCACTTTAATGACAAATTATTTTGAAAACATTTGGGTTCTTAGAAATTCCAATGATAGTTTGATGAGGATTAGTGGTTTTTGGACGTTTGTCACCATTTTCCACTCAAACCATTGTCATGCAAGAGGCATCTTTCATTAAAACAAACCAAATATCCTACCGAAATTAATGTAATGAGTAGGTTATGTGCATTTTCTAGTGTTGAATTGTTTTTAAAGCTCAAGGCAGTAACACTCTAAAGTTTAATATCTTAAAAACAATTCACACATGCCCAAAATGTCCAATTTAGTGTGGCTATGTATGTATCATTGTTGTGATGTAGCCAAAGTGGAACAATAAACTATAATTGGCTTCTACTTTTGTAGGTTGTTTTATTCATATGCATATATGTTTAATTATCATCTTTAAACATTTTTTTGTGTTTCTAACTATCTACCTTGACCATGTACATGAACTTGGCAATTAATTTGTCCTTGGAAACAAATTATGGCTATTGAAATTTCAAAAGCCACTTGATTTTAGATATGAAACCATATGGTTTGAAGAATTTTTGCAAATGAACTATACCAAAAAATACAACAAATAGTTTGGAAGAACACAATAGTTAAGTACAAATTCGAATACCTTACCATGCATAACATCAACATTACAATGAAATTGCAATCATGCATCTCAAGTCATAATGAGATGGGGTTTTCCTTTGAGCACATACCATGTCCTAGATTTGAAGCCTAATGGGTTGTTGTCAATAGTGATCATCTGCACTCCAACCCCCACACCAATGGTCAAATCATGCATATGTTAAATGTTTCTCTACAACTTGCTATAAAAGATGTGAAACATTCGATATTAGATATGTTTTTAAGAAACAAGCACTAGGCACCATGTAATAGAGGGTAAAAGCACACTATAGGGGACTATTGTAAGCAAAAAAAAAATATTATTTTTAGGTAAATTTTGGGGGTAGTTTTTCTTTGATTTCATTTAGAGTTTTGATGAACATATAAAATGAATTTTAATACCAAGGCCTCCAACATAATTATTGTCATCTTTCAAATGAAAGTAATTTTTCAACAAAATGTTTTTTTTCAACATAATTATGTTCATTTGAATGAAAAACTTGTCCATATGATTTTTGTGAAATCACATGAATCAATTTTTTCAATTGTAATTGAAATGGTACAATCAATTCATATTCAATATATGACTAAATACTTCATAGTTTTACAATTATTTGAATCATTTTTAGAGTATATTTGCACTTTGCAGTATATCCTGACAACATCTAAATTTTCACAATTATACTCTTTAATCATTTAATATTAATAAAAAAATTCCCTTTGACAATTTCATTATTTATTATTGAACTACCTTGTTTTGAGTATAATTTATGAAAACCTCTTGTAATATTGGCTTGGTGGAGGTTGAAATTTATAGTTTTGAAAAACAATATTTGTGACAACATTTTTTGGCCACCATAGTGTGCTTTCACCTTAGATGTACAAAATCTTATATGTATGAAATTACAAAACTTGCAAATATTTTATAAGTAAACCATACAAAAAAATACATTTAAATTTGGAAGAAATCAACAATAGTTACAAAATTTAATACCTTGTTATCTAATACACCAATGTAGTACAACAAAATTGCATTCAAGACGACACATCTATTAATATATATTTCAACAATTATCCCTTGATTGATTATATCTTGAAAAAACCAATGTTTTGATGGACAAGGATAGGTGGGAGAGGGTCCACATTTCCTTACAACTAATAATGCATCATGACAAGCATAAACCAAAGAAGCATAACCTACTCCCCAAAGATCTTTGAAAATAAATTCAAAATACTAAATTAACAAATATAATGCCATTCCCTCAACCAATATCCACAACTTAAATAGATACAATAATGATATCACATGTATTTCTCAAATGTTCCAAATAGTAATATGGTAGCTTGAACTACATTAATTATGCAATTGCTTCACACCTCTCCTAGTTTCTTCAAAAGAAAAAAACATATAACATTATTTCAACCATGACATGCACAAGGGCCAAAGACAAGTTTGAACTACAAATCTTTTGAGGCTAGAAGTAGAGAAAGGTGTTGAACATTATTACAAAAGTATGTTGAGTAGGAGTTTTAAGATGAAAAGAATGTGGGATTTTGAAATGTACATGTAGTGCAACTTGAGTAAGAGGTTGAGTGCGATGTTGAAGGGTGTTGTCCAATGAAAATTAGAACTTTGGTGCACAACACCTAAGGTTATAGTGAGCCCATGAGGTTGTTACCAAACTTAGAACTAGGTGTATGGTGACTTTTTTTAAAACCCAAATAAACTTGGATTTTAATGCAAGGGACTAAAAAAGACTTGCAATTTCAGGAACTTGTGACTTGGCTTTTGTTTCTAATGCAAAGTTGAGCCAAAAGCACAGCTCTTTAGCTTTCTAGGCTGAGGCAAAACCACACCCATATTGGGAAGTTACCTCCCATCCATGATAGATCATAAAAACCTTCATCCCATTCAGTCCCCTAAAAGTTATGTTGGTTCACCATGTTCCTATGGCCATTTTGGAATTGGATGATAGATGGTTTTGGAATTGGGCATTGTGGGTTGTCCTAAAGCACATCAAGATGCACCACAAATTGGGCATTGTTGTGCTTGGTCGTATTGGTTTCGATACAACACACACCCATTTTCACATGCATGGATAGTGTTGTACCCAAGACCTAGTTGAACTGGATCAAGTTTTTAGCCTCATAATGGGACTTTGGCAAGTTGTTCAGTTGGTAATAATGAATGATGCAACAAAGAAAACAATTCATCCACAAGTGCATTTGTGCAATGATTTGTTGCACAAATATTCAATACCATCAATGTACATGTTAATATGTAGAGGTGATTATCAAAATATAATGGAACCGTTGATTATGTTGCCAACTTTACAAAATGTGGATCATTTATTGTAGTTGTTGGCACATCACCACTTCGCTGAACACCCCCATTAACTCCAAGTTCCATCTCAATGGGAAAATAAAAAATATCCACATTATTTCTATCTACCCCTTCTAGTGGAGTGTAATCTATAGCTATGGTTGGTTCGAAGTTTTCAAATGCATAATTTAGAGCACCCATCATTTGCAATTCCAAATCCACCTCATCATTAACCGTAACATTATTGTTAACATTACCCATATTCGGGGTGTCAATAAACTAACTAGTTATAATAGTTTATAAGCCATCATGCTACTCTTCATTTGAGTTGTCAAACAAAACATCCTACATCAACAAAAATGTTGGCATAAGTTGAGTCATACTAAGCCTTTTTTTGTGCAAACAAGCCATATCACTATTGAAAACTTGAAATGTTTAACAACATATTGTTTCTAGGCTGCATGTATATTGTAATTACCACTTTGGACAAACTAAAATTAACCCAATCCTAGAAGCTAGACCTAGACTTCCATGTGCAAATTTGAGAGCACTTAAAGTTGGATCATCCCCAAATGTTAAGAAATGATGTTGCACCACCTTCCTTGTCCAACTCCTCCCACCATGGCATCTATTACAATGACATGGTAGTTTTTGCAACTTGTTTCTAATGGCATATGCTTCTTCCTTTCACCAAAGCTTATCATCCCTAACTCGTTATCGAACCTCATGGCTCAAGGGCCATGTATCTAGTGAAAACCAAATCTATTGAAATTCATTAGCTCTAGGATGGTTGATCAGACTTTAGAAATTTTGTCCAAGATATGTTTGTTTAACCAAGTTGAACATGTTCCTTGCTTCAAGTTCTATAAATGCAAACATGTAAAAAACATATAGAACATCCAAAAGTAATTACACTCATGCAACCCACCTACAAGGTTGCAACTTGTGTACAACAATAGGTTTGTAAATGAAAAAATGTCAAAGCATCCATGCATAAGTGAGATACCCATGTGTGTGTTTTTCTAAAGGACATTTGCAACATTTATAACAATATGTGATATGTTAAAAAATTACATTATAGATTCCCAAAATTGTTGAAATATACCATTTCTAACCTTGTCAAAAATTTCCATAACTTGGCCTTAGATTACACAATGTTATACAAAAATTTAAAATGTGCCATCTTTAGGTCAACAGTGTAATTTTGGTATGCACATGTTACCCATGATGGAAAATTGGGCATATGTTTGATAGACATCTATAGATGGGAACTTGGTGTTTGGTCGAAACTTGCCTTGAATGTAACTAATTAGGTACTTGATTACCTTGCAAAGTGGGGTCCTTGACACAATTACAATAAACAAGGTGCAATGTGACTTCAAGCTTCAGACACCTACAAGTCATCCATCATTTTCGAATGGAAAAATCCAAGCCCAAGGAACCTTTCAAATCCAAACAACATTTGCATTGAGGAGGTTGTACCCACCTCAAGATTAAACAATTTGTATACCAATAATGTTGACACACATGTCCGTGATACTTTGGATCCTCCAAAATCTCTTCAAATGGTATGAAGTTCATTGTGGTCATGGTTTGTACTTGTTGTAATTTGGCCTATCCTAACAACACATTTGCATGGCAAGCAAGAACAAGGGCACTAGAAAATGTCGTTTGTTTGGCTTGTATGCAACACACAAAAGGAAGGGTAAGTGCACAATATTAGAAACACAACCCATTTCTCCCCTAAACCATAGAGGACCTAGGGACATTAAAGCAACTCTCAAATTAACAATAAATCTTTGATTGAAATTCTTGAACACAAGCATAGAGATAAGATTATGAGAAAATCCCCCTCATGTTGAACCCAACTCTATTGTTACATAGTCAAAACAAATGCTCCCAATTCTTTTGATATCTAAATTTAGGCTACTTAAGTGATCACAACCTCATAATCTTTCACCATGGTTCCATTCCCAACCATAATATCTATGTATGCATTAAACTTCATTCCATTCTCCACATTCACACAATTGCAACATGTGCTACTCAATCTTTTAGATGAATGACCTCTGAAACCATAGAAGTTGAAAAAATAAGACATATAACATAATATTGATTAGTTGAAAAGAAAACCTACATTATGTCCTTTATATTGCTTTCAATTGCAATTCAATAGATGTTCCATTTGACATTACATTGACTACTACTCATCATTATTGCCGAATAAAATTGTTTGGTACACCTTGAAAATCATAATTGTCTGGAAATACTTTTTATAAGTTGAACTACTTGGCATTTTGGCAAGACATGACAAGCAACAATGTTCACATATTAACACATGCCCTTGCTCATAATGTTGGAATGATCGCATACACATTGGGCTTCATGATCTAACACCCCTAAACAACTACCATGACAAGATGGCAACCTCCCCCATGGGCCATTGTGTACCTCCTAACTCCTATAGTAGGGAATTAATTTCCCTACTATGTAAGGATGGCACAAAATTTCTATTTATTTATATATCAAGGATATTATAGATAATAAAGTCTATTTGACATATGAGAATGAAACATTTTAGTTAGTAGTTTAAAACCAAAAAATGTTTTATATATTCTTGGCTATCAAACTAATATATTTGAAAAATGTGGCCATTTGGATTTTTTTCTTAACAAACCAACACATTAATTTTTTATTCTTCCAATGAAAAAGTGTTTCTACATTATACAAAGAAAAATCATTTTTTGGTGGGAAAAAGTTCATGATATTTGGCCTAATAGGAAAAAATAATTAATGGATTGTGTGAGAAAGTTTAATCACAACTTTTCCATGCATCAATTAGGTATACCTATACCCAAGATAATTAATATATATGCTATGTATATATAAGTCATATATATGTCCATATATGTAAATACATCCATAAATACTAGCTAGTCATTTAATCATCTAGTCATATAGTTGGTCATAAAGTAGTCATGTTATAGTTGCAAGGATGACTATTGATAAGTGACTAAGGACATATGATTACATGACTAAAAATAGGACATAGTTGCAAAATGTTCATGTCATGGAAGACACAATTTGGTGTATATGGGGTATAAGTACCTAGGCAAATGGTCATAGATAGGTCATAGGTAGGTAGGTAGGTGGGTAGCTACCTATTTTTTATGCCTACCTACTTACTACCTAGCACAAATATATCATATTTCAAATTATTTAAAATAAATTATGATAAATATGTCATGGGACAACAATTAAGTAATTTTTTGTTTAAAAAACAATTATTATGGATGAAATTGACAATTGAATCCATATTGACTAGTCAAAAGGTCAATCAAAACAACACCAATCAAAGTGTCCATGCCAAAATCAACTTGTTCAAAATGGCATTTTGGTCAAGTTATATATGAGACCCAAGGGGGGTCTTTTTGACTAATTTTTATAAAAAAATGATCATTATTGTTTCTTATAATAACTTCATAATTAGCCTAGCATTTCTTTAAAGATTTTCATACATATAGAGACCTCCAAAGAGACCATTAATTTGATTAAAATTTAAGTAATTGATTTTAGGCTAATAATGTACCACTTATTCTTTTAGGTCAACATCAACATTAAGAAATGAGTTTTTTTTTCATTTTTTTAGAGTGGATACTCAAGATTTGAAAGCAATTTTTTTCAATTAATAATTTAATCTCAATTTCTATTTCCATAAAACCTAGCCCACAACAAAATGTAAAGTCAACCTAGCACCCAATGTTGTTGTACAAAGCAACATCTTTCAATTCATGTAGATGCCCTTCCTTGTTCCATTCAATAATCAACTATCCTCTTGCACAATAGTAACATTGTAGATTTTTTATCCTTGACAAATGTAAATTCAAATAAATATATTCAACAAAACATAGCTTCATCAAGTAGGTCCTTTCTATTTTTCATTCCAACAAGCAAAATGTTGTCAAGAAAGTTTCAGCACCATCAATTTGGGTGCATCAAAGTTAACAAGAGTCACAAGTGTAATCAAAGTTTGGTTTTTCATGTTTTAATGTCAATATTTGTATTAATGTTGCAAGTATTTAATGTGTTTAGATGACAAAATTTTAAATATATGGTAACATGTGGTAACATGTGGAATGAATATATTGAAGATAGAGTAATATTCAAAATCATTGCAAAACATTATAACTAGTGTTTTAAAAATATTCTAGGGACTCCTATTTTTTAAGAATTTTTTTGAAAATATCTTTATATAATAATATAATGCAGGTGATAAAAAAAATTTAATGATTAAAAAAAATCAAATGAAATATTCCCAGGAATGTTTCAAAAGTAGCAATCCCACAAATAGTAGGGTTTGCATTTATTAATGTGGGGGTAACCATCTATCCAACAATTCCAAGGTTTTAACATTTAAAAATATATGTTATTTAAAAAAATTGGCAAGTTTGAATGAACATGATGAAAAAGACATCAGCAACCAATTAAAAAATTTCTAATTATGCTAGCAAGTTCCTACAATGTATGTTCACATTATGCAAATCTACTTTTATAAACAATTGATTGACAATGTTGGCATGTATTCATGTGGGTGAAAGCACATTGAGGGGGATTATTTGGACTATCACAATTGTCATTGTTCTAGATTGTAAATGAATTTAAAACGTAAAGCTATATTTAACATTAACATCATCAAATTTTAAATCCACGTTATAGTAGACTTTAGTGGGAATTATATTTAAAAATATGGATGAGTTCGAAGAAAAATTCATAATGGACTATTGAAATGATGACATGCATCTATCACACATATCAAATAACAAATGTACACCAAAAAAATGTGCCATAATAATGTAAAACTAAAAAATAATAATTCCACCATCAACTGAGGAATTATAATGATACTTAAAGGGTTGCCTACCAATATGTTGACCAAAAACATAAGGGATAGTTATAAGATTTGTAGATTGATAATTATTATAATTGTAGGAGTTTTAACTAATGTAAGATGTGGACTCTTCAAATGTTAAAAATGAACCACCTATCCACATTTTTACCCTTGTCCCATCCTTTGTAAACCCTCCAATTTGCATCCAATCTTAGCAATGAGACCTCCAAAATCATTAATTATGTAAGGAATTGAATGTTAACAATTGGATTTAATGCTCTATGACTTGTATGTAATATGTCATAACACTAACCGACATTTCCAACAATATTATTTGGGAGAAAATAATTCATTGCATCTTTTAAGTAAACTAAAAGCCTCAAAATCACAAATGTGGCATATATCTAAGAAGAAGTATTGTTGTAGAAAAACCCCAATTTCAAGACTACACAATGTTCTTGCAAGAAATAACTTGTAAATGGCATCATTCTCATCAAATATTACAACATTTAAATCAATATGATCCTTTTATTCCACAATAACCTAAATTTTATAAAACATGAATAAGGAAATTAATTGACATTTGGTTATTAGAAGTACCGTATAGTGGTCAATTACATGTGCTATGCATCTAGGAGCTTTTACCAATTGTGACAAGGCCAAGTTTTCATTCTAGAATTTCCTAACCAAGACTTCAAGCTCATCATTGATTTTCACACTTAAGATCCCCCATTGACATGCTTGTGAAACACTATGATATATCCTTGCAATGCCAATTTTGTGGCCCAAAATTAGATATTCACCCAATTCCTAACCTTGACTATTAAAGGCTAATGTGCACACAAAACCTTCAAGTTAACATGCAAATTCAAATAACTTTTAATTACCTAAATGTAATTAAGTCCATAGATATTAGGAAGGGAGATGCACAAACAACTCACCTGAACCTTCTAATCATTTCCAACATTTGCAAAACAATTTTTTTGATCTTTCTCCCAAATTTTTTTAGCTAGTTCAAGGTTGATTAGTGTTGGTGTTCTCAACTTTGAAATTCATGCATTCAAACACAAAACATTGTATGTTAATTATATAATGACATATTGTCTCAATTTGAAATAATGTGAGCTTGAAGAAGACTCTTGTTTAATTAACAAATGCTTATTGAAAAATGATTTGAAACTTAACATTTAAGTGCCAACAATTCCTAACTTTTGGAAATTCAAATTTTTTTCCTTAATATGTTTGCACTAATTGACTTCCATGTCAATTCATTATTTTCACAAATACCATTGAAACTATGAAATGAATAATGATATAAATATTATGAATGGCAAGAACATGTTACCCTAGATTAAAGATAGTAAAGGAATGCCTTAGACAATTTGCGATAGTATGTCAAGTGAATATACATGAATGATGCCACAAATGTATTTTGCATTTCAAATTTTTGACCATGAAGCTAGAGTTGCCAATAATTCCAGATTGGAAGTGTATATCTAGAGCTATTAGACTTTGGGTTCCCAAAACTTTCAAGTTGGCCATTTACTAACATATTGATCAATGAGTAATTTTTGCCAAAATATTCAAATTAATGGTGTCCTTTTGATTAACTAACAAAACTTACAAAACAGAAGACATATTTTAGAATTGTTAAAACTTCAAGGATTAAAAACAACACAAATATGTGTTCCAACAAATTGTAGCAAAACCCTAATTTCAAAATTACATGACAAGTTTGGAAGGTCACACTTTGCAAATGGTTTTAATCTTGTAAAAAAAATGATATGTTGTAAATCATTATAGTCCAAGCTACAATCCACAATTAATTTGGACAATCATATTGTACACTAAAGAAAATGACATGTTTACACCAAAAAAATATTATTTTTTGAAACTATGTTTTTGAACTTCCACCAAGCCAATATTGAAAGGGCTTCATAAATTGCACTCACAATAAAGTAATCCAAAACCCAAAGAATAGAATTACCAAAAGAAATTATAAATTTTTATTAACAATAAATGATTAAATAGTGTATTTGTGAGAATATAATACTTGTAACAATATATTGCAAGGTACAAGATGAAGTATTTATTCATACTAGTGTGAACCCGGTGCATAATGCACCCGTGCTCCCCCCCCCGCCGTTACTTACTTCGGACCGGAAGCAACCTCTCTTCCTGCACGGTTGTTGTGAATGCTCCCCGGAGCTGCTGGCCAGACGTCATCCAAAAAAAAAAAAAAAAAAAAAAAAAAAAAAAAA
>Ga0116231_10009702_pt1 | contig 16004 bp, 11 predicted proteins | sample S1TSphgellanicum_2_FD_89695 | JGI IMG/M metagenome (GOLD analysis project Ga0116231, IMG submission 89695) | Host-associated microbial communities from peat moss isolated from Minnesota, USA - S1T2_Fd - Sphagnum magellanicum MG | ecosystem: Host-associated > Plants > Peat moss > Unclassified...
AAAGATGATATTTTGGCTTGTGTTGAAACTTGAGATTAGTTATAGAGTTATAATATCTTGAAGGATTTTGGTTTCTTTTAGAGGATTTTTTGAAGATTATATTTTTGCATGGTGAAATATTTGAGTTTTCCATATTCTTCTTTTTCCTTAAGATACTTTTTAATGTAAATGGCAAGGCCACAGTGTGACACACCCCATGTTGGTTGTAGGCTTCGGGGATTTCATTCTTTCATCTGGGCAGATTGGATGAACCATCCATCACCCACACTCCTACCACCACCATAGAAAACCCCCCCATTTTTCTTTTGTTAATTGTAACATTAGAGTTATCCATAAAGTAGGAAAAACACAGCACCAGAACCCCGAGTTTGGTCATACACAGGGTGAGATTCAAAAAAAACCTGCAGAAAAGTACATTAGCATCAAGAGGGGATGAAACTTAGAAAACCATCAATTTTGGTGGTAAACTGAGTTTCATCCTGTCTTTCCTTTTTCCTGAACGCCTCCACTACTGCTACATATATTTTCACTGCTCCTAACTATACAACCACGATAATTAGTCTCGAACCTCGTGTATAAAATGCTGAGTTTCAGCATCTCATACTGAAATTTAATAAAAATGTCTTTACTTTGCAGATACCACTGAAAGAGGGGATAGGGGGTGAAAGGAGGCCCAAAGGCAGGGTGAAGAGAGGGGGCCACGTTACAGATAACTCTATTAGCTCTTTGATATTTCCAGGGCCTAAATGTAAGCACTGAGATTCTCTCCACTGGGAGGAGTATAATGGCTTCTACCCAATAATACTTCAGCATGGAACAATTTTACATAAACACGCACCCATAGTTCATTCCGGTGCCATTATTGTGTGAAACTGAATTTGGATAGTTAAATTTGTGAAGCTGCAAGTGATGACCAACAAAGAAAATGTGTAACTGCTTTTCCTTGTCTGGATGTATTGATTGGCCCAGGTGATGGCACTTTAATGGTCCTTCAGTTTAGCTCTCCAAGTTTGCTTGTCTATAGGTATGGATGGGGAGAAATAACTATACTCTCTGTTGCATGTGGTCACACTATTAGAGGCCCAAGTAAGGGGTGTGGGTGGAGATGCTCTAATAGGACTTTCTCAAAAAAGTGAAGCTGTTGGCTCATCTGGGCTGCCATTGGTGGTTACCAGCTAGATAACTACCAGTGTTGGATGCTTGTGTACTGTGTTATATACATAGGATCATGAATTCTGGGGAATACATAGATAGGCATGTGGTATGTGAACTTTATCATGTAGGCACATACCAATCCTAACTAAATGGAATTATATATGCTTGCCTTTATACCAAACAGTTATTGCCCTGAAGTACTGGCTTGTACAGAGCTAGCCTCTTAACCTAGTGGCACCTACTCACATATAAACTTTATGCTGACATACAATTTATGCAGACATACATCCTCCATGACACGACTTCTCATTGGTTGCATGGAAATTTTATTCCTAAAATTGGCTGTCAATATTTTTGGCCTGGACTAATAGGTAGCCCTTCCTAAGAAGACCCTACCTATTTTTCATGCTTCAATTAATTAGTGAGTGGGTGCACTAACAGTTTTTTTTTTCTCCCAAAAGGAGCCATTTGATTGGCCCATCACCAATATTTTTGGAATGTGGGGCACTCCCCAACATAGAAGCCTACTTATGGCTCCCTCCCCAAAATAGAATTATGCTTTGTGATGCTTCCCTTCCCTTGCCCCCCTCCTTTTCAAACTATCCTATATATAAAAGCAAACATGGTGTCCGTCTGTCTGTGGTGACAAAAACAAGATGAGGTCCTGAAACGAGCAAGGTCCTCAAAACCTTTGAGGACCTGAACCGAGGTGGCCAGAATCCTCGATAAAAGATTTGAATCGAGATTCTCAGTACCCGGTCCAGACCTCGAAACGGACTTGAAACGAGGTTCCCAAAAAGAAAACCCGTCGTTGGGGACCTGAAACGAGGTCCTCAAAGAGAAAACCCGTCGTTAGGTCCTGAAACGAGGATGCACTCCGACTGGCAGTTCTCGGTTTCGGACATATTGAAGAAGAATTGACAGCCAAACACAGGTCCGGTTCAGTGTTGGGTGGTGCTTTTGAGTCTTTAAAGAACCACCGGTTCAGGTCCTTTAAATATTTCAGACCCTAAGAGCCCCCTGCTTCATGTTCTTTGAAAAAACAGGCCAGGGTAGCCGCTGCAGGGGGCCGGGCGAGGTGCCACGGGTGGCTGGAGTGGTGTAGCCATGGGTTGCCCTCACTCGTATATAGAGAAGTTGATCCATGGTCAAACAATATGGGATAAAAGTTGAGCTGCTATTGGGAACACATTGGGAGCTTGGGGAAAACTTTGGAAATCTGGTAGGAACACATTGGGAACTTGACATGAACAAACAAAAACAAAAAAAACGTTACTCCCCCTCCCACCCCAAAAGAAAAAATTAAACCCCCCTAAGCCTTCTCATTGGTTGCATGAAATTTCTATTTCCAAAAGAGTAAGTCACCATTTTCAACATGGGCTAATACCCCCACTATAAACTGGGGGTACTTATTTATTATCCAACTAGTTTTTTTTTTGGTAAACATTGCTTAAATACCATACTCAAATGGTATGCAAAATGTTTCTTTTAAGGTACAAAGCGAATATATATATACATATACTAAAAAAGCATTACCCTCACTACAATAGTAGCCATGTGATGGACATTGATCCCCAGTTAAGTTGGCAAACTCAATGACCTGGAGCTAAACTAGAGCTCATCCTTCAGCTCGTCTTTACTTTAGCAAAGTGCCATAACCATGAGTACCTAACATAATCACAAATCCGCTTCCCTCTCAGCTTGAACAACACGTGAAAAGGACCCAAAAATTGTGGATCTCATTTTAGGTCTGGACCCCAATATATGCATGAACTATTTGCATGGGTGTTGCCCATAAGGACTATCATAGCTTTATCATATGATGGGAAAGTCCAAAAGAGGACAGGGGAGATGATTTGGTTTGGACTCTTATGCCACCCCCTACAAAAAGATTGCCCTAGAGAGGAATTGGGGGATCATTGCTCCTAGACTAGGAGGTTTTGCTTTAAGCATCTCATACAGAATGTGAACAGTGAAAAGACTGGGAGTAGGCTTTTTGGCCTCTTGTGGGTTTTGCCTGACCTTTCTATATACCTAAAATGCTGAACCCAAGCCTCAGGTCAGCCTTAACTATGGTAGTCTACTCTCCGCCATATGAGTTGTATACATATATTGTCTAGTAAGGGGTTTTTTTTTTTAAACAAGTTAAGTACTTGTGTGTTTCTTTTGCCTACTTCCCTATGGAAGTCCTTGCTTATGGAAGACACCCCAAAAACAAAGGCTAATATAAAGCATGTTCCTTCCATTCACTTCAAACAATAAAGGGAGGTGAAAGTGGGGCGGGGGGGGTGCATGGGGCCAACCTGAGACTTGAAGTCCCACTGACTACCTAGTACCCTGTACCCAAGGGATCTCCGGGCGGCCGACTTGTTGGGTAGCACACACCCAAGAGTGTGAGTCCATACCAGAAAATAGTGGGTTCATAACGGGCCCACCAAGTTTCTGTCAATTCCTGCAAAACCAATCTGATTTATGTCGTGTCGTGGTCTGGTTCGCAAAAGTTCCACATCCGTTGGTTGTTTATGTATCATTGTGTGTATAATCTATCTATCTATCTATGCCTTTATGTTCCTTTCCTTTCCCCCACCACCAGAAACCACCTTCTCCACTTCCCCCCCATCCTCCTCCTCCTCCTTCCCATGCACGTCAAAACAATTTGTTAACACAATGGAAAGATTGCATAGAAAAGTGAGCATGAATAACCACGTGGCGGATCACAACTTGGATCACAACCACACAATCCTTTTGGGTTTAGAGCCAGGGCTCCACACTATTCTTTCCATTTCTCTTTTTTCCGTGATGAGGAGCTGATTAGAAGAGGGGGTCTGAGCTAGGGGGGATGAAGAGCCTTCTTCATCTGGCCCTCTTTCTGAAACACAGTTTTTTGTGTACGGTAAACAATGTAAACATTATGCAGGTTTACCGAACACAAAAAAACACAGTTGTGCCTTTGCTCCCAAGCTCCTATACAAACTTAGCAACAAGGCATCATAAACATGTTGGCCCTGCCAATAGTTAAGATGTTGTACATCTATATACTGTGTCCACACTTTGAACACCAGAAAAATCCGTTTCAATCTAACTAGTCTAAACACTTTCATCAAAGAAACCAGTTCACCCAATGTAAAACTTTCAAAAGTTGGATACAATGTGATAGTCCCTGTCCCTGTGGCGACAGGGCCCAACAAAGACATATACACCAGCTGACCTGAAGCAACTGAACAAAAGAGAGAGAAAAAACTGAACAAGAGCTTGATGTTTTTCTCAGCTCCATGTTTTGTCTTTGTTTGCAAAGAGATTCAAACCAGTGTTGTGTGGTTCTTCAATTTTTAAAGAACCAGCAGTTCTGATTCTTTAAATTTTTCCAGAATCAGAGAAACCACAGTTCAGGTTCTTTGGAAAAAAATTCAAAACCAAAGAAAGGTCTGTTTCAGGTATTCCAAAAACCTTAAAGAACCAATGGTTTTCATGAAAGAACTGGCAACAAACTGATGATTCTCTCCCAGTTTTTTTTTACTTTTTCATATTTTGAGAACCATGGTTGTATACTGAAATCAATTTTTTGAGTATTTGGAGAACTGAGGAATAGGTGGGTATATACCCGGGCTGATAACTGGTGGGTATTTTTCCCTTGTTCTAAGAACCAACCAACACCGATTTAGACACAAACCTGTAAGCGTTCATGACAAATACTCAGGGTTTAAAAATGAGTCCATAAAAAACTATATGACTAGATGAAAGTTAATAAGCCCCCTCATGTTTCAACTGACAGGCAAAACTATTTCACAAAAACCTTAAAGAAATGACCTATCATGAGATGAATATAAAACTGAAATGACGTGTCAAATATTCTTATTAGCTTGGTGACTTGGAGACTGAGATGTACTCTTTTTTTTCTTCTTTTTTCCCTCAGACCATAGGATATATTTTGGTTAATTAGAGCTCCAGTGGTGCTCCGTATGTGACCCTGCAAAAAGATTTCTCACATCCAAGTTGAATTTTTTTTTCCTTTCTAATCCTGCCCATAAAACCAAAACTGGGACTGCAAATAGGTGGGAGACTACTAATAGCAACCCACCTGGACCAAACGATATGCTTGACAAATCAGAACCAAGGAGCAGCAGTCAGATCTTATTTATTAAACTCTTTTTTGGCAGGTGTTAGTCTTTGCTGTGCCTTTTACCGGCCTCAACAAACTGTGATGAAATGCAGAGCCAAAACCATTTTGCTGAGACAAACCAGCGAACTTTAACGTTTCTTCAGCCAATTTTATATTCCAGGGTACTTAGCACCTCTAGAGCTGGTCTAAGTAAATACAGACTGCATACCTTGTTACCTTGTTGCCATCTTTGTTTTGTTTCTTAATATCCCAGAATGTAAACTGCAACTTACACTTTTTGAAGTATTTCCAAGCAATGGTTGTCCAACTTTAAAGTCCCAAAATGCAGGTCACATTTTGCTGCTTTCAAGGAGTTTTTTTTTTTTTTTTTGGCAATGAGTGTACATCTTTGGAGTCTTGAATGAAGACTGCTTTCCAAACCTTTTTGGTTATATGTTATTCTGATGACTGTCCTGCTGACGAAGGCTAGAACATAAACCAGAAAAGAAGCAGGTGATTCATTCCTGTACTGGCTTCTGCAGCGACGGACTTCAGGTATTCAGTAAGGATGTTGTCACTTGTTACCTGCCTCCCCATTGCTAATTGCATCCTCTTCTGCACATCTTGATGTGTTTTGTGTCCCATTTGAACCATATGACATATTTTGGTCTAGCCTTTCAATTTTTATTTTTGACCTTCAATTTCTTTTTGGGCCAGTCATATGAAATGCACCATTTGTCAGTCCATCACATGACATTTGTAAACATAAAATGCTGGAAACATGTACTTATTCATAACAGCACAAACCAAGACACCTGGATGAACATGAGCGAGTCCACAACGACAACAGTTCTTCCAGAGATTAAGCCAATGCTGGAATCATGTAACTAGAAATCTCATTACAAGAAAAAGGAACAAGGATTGCCACTCATAACTATACATGATCCCTTTCCCTTCAGACAATGTAGAGATTCCTGCTTGGAAAGGAAAAGCTCGAAGTTTCTAGCACACATGTATGTCATTACAGGTTAGAAGGCCCTGGTGCAGTGTAAGAATTATTTTTTGTTGTCTATGGATTCATCTGCTATTTAGCAATCAGTTCTCATAGGTAAGTGGTGTTCAACAAGTCTCTTCATGTGCATATGTTTGGGATTAAAACTAAACTTTACGACCCTTTTATTACAATCCGAATGCATCTGTCTTGTAATTTAGTCACCAACACAGTTAGCAGGCATTTGGTGGTAGGCAATCATCAAGGTAAACCACTGTGGGTACCTCAATTCAACCTTGGGGCAGAATGAGCAACTGACTGGTATGGTTATGGTTATTGTGAACCTTGGAAGGCTAGCAGCAACCCTCAGGGTGAAAACTCAGAGAACCTCCTTGATCAGCTTGTTGGCCAACTTCGAATATATTGTTGTGCCAGAGCCATTCCAGCTTTGCTGAAATAAGGCATGACTACCATAGGTTGGGAACTCTTGTACGTAAATGTACTGGTTTTGGTCGATTCCAGTTCTGAGCTCACACTTGGCCTTCCCCACCAGCATTTTCTTTTGTGTGAAAATTTGCAATTTTTTTAACCTGGAAACAACCACTTCAACCTCTTAGCTCTAATTAAGGTTGTAGGATGTGGCCATATTTGTCAAATTCTGTCATTCAAAATCTGATGACCACCACCTGAACAACCAACGGCTAGGACAAGTCACTAACAAATGTGACAAATTGCCCTTTGATTGCCACAAATTGCACCAAAATGTGACAAGGTCACCTCGTTTCACCCAGCAAGCAACTCATTTGTGTTCGTCCCTCCAATTGCATTCCCTTTTGTTGCCATTACCACTCTTGAACAGAATTGTCTTCTCACTGCAATAGCTCCATCACCTTTACGCTTTAGCTTTTGTGTGCTCTTTTTGTACCCTTCAAAATCACAAGGGAGGCAAGATTTGAAGGTGAGATCAATCTTTGCAATCTTCATTATTGAAGCACGCAAAACTATTCATTGTAGCACCTTGGAGCAAAGCTTTAAAATCCAAAGAGCTTGTAATGCTGAAGTGCATCCTAGTATCTCACCTTTCCTTTCAAATTTGCACTTTTCAAGACTCCAAATTTGTTTGTGTGTGCAATCTTCTACTAGCTTGAGGAAATTCTCATGCATGGATGCAACCTTTTGTCTTCTAGTTCCACACACAAGCTCTAAAGGTACCTTTCTTTTTGCTTGTCTTATTATTCATTGCATTTGAGTTGCTTGGAAGTTGCAAGGTCTTAAACTCTTTTAATCTTGATTCATTAAGTTTTTTCGTGTATTTCAAGTTTTATTATTCTTTTGATTTCACAAAGAACTTCCAAGTAGAGTTGCATCCTCTTTCTTTGCTTATCTTGTTATCATCTTCTAGATGTTTGAAGTTGAGATTTTTCATAACCCATTAGCATTTGTGATGACTGTCAAGATTAGGTTTTCTCTCACCTCCCCTTAGTGCATAATGTCAAGCCCTTGAGTTGCTAGTTAATTTTAGGTACCATCACTTCTTTTCTTCTACTCCTAATAATTCATCCCCTTCATAAGAAATACTACTTGCATTCCATATTTTCTAGATGCAAATTCAAACAAACATCCTATTGTTGCAAGTTCTAATACAATTGTTGCATTTGCTTTGCATGTACATGGGTCCTTGTCATAATCAAATCCACTCTTGCCCTTGTACATAAGAAACAAAGATAAAAGTAAGGAAGATCAACTTGGTTTGAAACAAAGTTCAACATTCCTAGGTGACTAATGCAAGTTCCCTTGTACAAAATTGGTTATGGGGTCTAATGGGAAGATGACCCATTTGATGTATAATTTATACTAATGTTGAGAAACATGAAATCTTGTTAGTGCTAAAGTTTATTGACTTGCAAAAACATGTAAGCCATGGAAAAGCAAAATGAGTACATCTAAGAGTTATAATAGGGGAACATTATGTCAATGCAGACAAACATGCAAGAAATGAGGAGTTTGTTGCATCATAGGTTCAAGAGATTATATTGCAACAAGTTGCAAAAGGTTTTGCCACTAAACAAAAACATAAATGTGTATAATTTGCCATAATTTTTTATTTGCTCAAACTTGACCATCAAATGATTGACTACAAATATATGAAAAACCTATTTGACTTTTAACAATTCCCAATTAGTGTTTTTTAAGGGAATTTTTTAATGTAGCCTAAGTGGAATTCAAACATAAGAAGACCTATGTAGAACAGTGGGGATCATCCTTAAGAAGATTTAGCCAAATTTGTTTATACAAAAAAATATAAAATACATATGTTTAATTACCTTTCTAAATTTATGGTTAATGGTAAAAATCAAATATAGAAATTTGGTGATTTTTACTATTTTTTTCCATTCTAACAATTGAAACCTTACAAAATCATTAAATCTTTTTTTAATTCATGTTTTGGCAAACCAACAACCTAGAAAAATACTAGAATGACTCATTGGATGGAACATGTTATAATCTACACAACAATTTATTGTTGCCTTTTGTGATTTGAAATCACTAAGATTGACAATTTTGGATCAACATTCATGTTTATGTTGTTGAAGCTTGGAAACAAAATATTATCTTGTTGTCTTTCAAGAAAGTTTTTCAAATATTGAATTTTAAAAACTTGTCTCAAATAGTCATTAATTTGTTAATGCAACAAGGTGGTGTGCCTAAATCAAATTTGACCTCCATAGCTAGTGTGATTTAGTGCAAATGGTTTACTAAATAAAGTTGATCATGCAACTAAAGAAGATGCCCCTTTCTTGTTGGGAATGCATTGTGTAGCTCATTGAACCAACCTCATTGTGCAAACAAAGTTGTTTAAAACCTGTAATTAAATTTTATAATTGAAGCAAGTTTGCTTCAACATATGTATATTTATTATTCAAAGTTCACTCAAAACATCATTTAGAGATATGGAACTTAGTAGATGTATTTTAACACAAGGCCTAAAACTTTGGTTGATTTTCATGTTGTGCCCCAACAAGCAAATGATTTTTAAATACAAAACTTTGGTGGTGGGGATGTTTGAAGACCAAGCAACAAATGTCCTACTACAAAAGTTAATTTGGACCTCTTGTGTGACATTGAGACCTTTATAAGTTTTGTGCATGATTGTGCCATATATAAGTATTGAATAGATTATCATATGGCTTGTTTTCTAAACATTTTGCCAATTTCAAAATTTGCTCAAACGTTGAATTTTTTTGTTTTTTTCCAAATTCTTGTTTGATCATCCTCAAAGCCATGTTGATTTATTCATTAATATGCACTAAACCTATGGAAGTAAACCCAATGTGATATTTGAACCAAAATTTGTGATTCATTGTTAATAGTAAACTTAGCAAATGGTAAAGCCACACGAGAAATATATTAAATTGAAATGAATTTTTAAAGGTATAATTTTACAATTTAACTAAATTTACTAAAAATTATAGTTTCTTAACAAAGTTTTTTTTGCAAAAGGTTTTAAATGATTTCAATGGCAAATTAAAGCTTTTTAAATCAAAAATTGAATGAAAAAATCTGTAGAAAGCATAATCGGGTAAAAACACAGTCAAAGGAGCAACCCAAGTGAATGGACATTCCTTAAAACTAGATTTTTGTATGTTTGAAAAATCACAAATGAAGCACAATAATTTGGATTGCCATAATGTTTTTTAGAATATTTTTCATCAATTGCAAAGTTTACATGCTCAAAGCTTGACACAAATCAAAAATGTTTTTGCATGTTCAAAGCACTCAAACCTCGAGAGTGGGTAGTCCTTGTTTTTTTCAAATGTTTTTGTTTTCTACCAAATGTGCACAATTCTTTCTAAAAATTGAAAAGGATCTTTACATTGATGATCAAAAAGGCAAAAGGACTTGAATTAATGAAAATTGTTTTTATAACCCATTGAACACATTTGGCTCATAATTGTTTTTTACCCTAAAAATTATGGATTTTGAAAATGTGCCTTTCACAAAAAAATTTCATATTTATGTGATGGAAGGCTTGAATGCATAATATACATGATATAAAATAAATTTGTACTCAAAATGTAATGATACCTAAAGTGCAATGTTAAATGGGATATTCAAAATACAAAATTTAAAGTTATACACCAAAAAAAACAAATGACACGTGTCATGTGCAATCCTTAAAAAAAAAACATTTACCTTGGCACCCTTGATTCCTTTGACCATGTTTTCACCCAACCAAAAATTATATTGTGTAATTCACCAAAAGCAAAGTTCAATAATCTTGCCAAGTTTTCAACTTTAATTCATTAATCTTGTTTGCAAAAACAATTCAAAGAAAAATTATGGAGGCAAAGACATGTTTCAATCCAAAATCAAATGATAACAAGAAAAGGGAATAAAAATGATTTTTTAAATGTTGGAGGTCATCCTTTGTTTTAAAATAAAAGGGCTGGTGTGAAAGAACTTTGTTGAAGGATTAAACTAATTAACTAGCAATTAAGGTTTGCACAAACTAGAAAAAGTTGCAAAAAAGGATAGAAATAGTGAACCAAAGTGTGGAAACTTACCACACACACAAAAAGATAACTTCCCAAATTGAAAACTCTTCTTAGTAACATAAAAGATGTCAACATCTTTATATAACTTCAAAGAGGTTATATTCCTTAGCTCAAAAGACATAATTCACTATTACAAGAACACTTCCTTGTAATTAAACACCCACTTATATTGACCCTTTGCAAGAAACCCAAATTCTTTTTATTTGCATTCCAATGTGCTATTGAACCCCTCCAATGTCTATTGTGAAACCCTTATGTTGTGTTTTTTTATTGTGCTCCCTTTTCAACAAAGTACCAAAATCTTTGAAAGCCTCCTTATGATGTGTTCCCTCTTCAACCTACGACCAAGTGAATGTGTGAATGAATGGATTTATTTTGGTGGATGATTGTTCCCTAAAAGTTCATTTTGTAGTGTTAAAAAATGCAATCATTTGTATTTGGGGGTTATGTGGTAGGTAACAAACTAATGGAGTTGATATTATAATTGGTTGCCATTGGAGAAATCTTTCAAACATGTGTATCTTGAAAAAAAAAATTGAAAAAAAATTCAATAGAACCTTTTTTTCATGTGTCCAATTTTGACCTTTTAAAAGTTCATAACTAAAGTTTTTTTTAAGATTTCTTACATTTAAGGACTTCATTTTTGGACCTTTTTTATTACTTTTTACAACACATTGAATCCTTTAAAAGTCTATGCATACAAAAGCTCACATATTAAAAATGTCTTTATATAAAGACATTATTGTTTGACCAGTCCATGTGTCACAACTTTAAAAGTCCACCTTTTAACTTAAGGACACTTTTTAAAAATGTGATTACATATATGTTCTCATATTCAAGTTGATAGCTTAAAAGTAAAGTCCATTATATAAAATATTGATTTTTATACACTTAAAAGGGGTTTTCAACAACATGCCCTTGCAAAAAATTGCATTGTGACATCCAAATTGATCCACTCATTCATGTATTCACCTTACCCAAACTTGTGAAAACCTTTAGCTTTCCTTCTAAAGTATTATCAAACCCCTTTGCAAACCAAGCTCTCTAAAACTATGCACTTTCCTTCTACTATGCTATCAAACCTGTTAAAAAACTGAAATCTCCTCAAACTTCATTCTCAAACAACTAAACTCTTAAAAAATTGACTCTCTTTGAAACCCTCTATGCATGCCAACCACTCCTTTCTCCAAGAACCTTTTCTTTAAAAATAATCTTGTTCATTTCAACCTTAGTTCTCCTTCACACATGCCAAGTCTACCTTAAATTTTATTTCATGCTCACATGCACAAAATCACCAAACTTGGGCTAAAATGAAAAATTCACAAAAAATCAATGCATTTTTAAATTTTGCTACAAGTTTTTTCCATGTTTCTCCCATGTTGTGCAAGTCCCCTAACCTTTTGCCCAAACATAGGGTGTGTGCACCTTGAGTTTTGCAAACTTTATGGATACTTCTATTGAATATTATTTTGGCTTTAATGGGAACCAATTTTTAAGCAATTAGAGACATAGATATAATTTTTAGGTTTTAAAAAAAATCAAATTCATTTTGCATTTAAATTGCCCAGAACAATGTTACATAATTCCATCATCTTTCATGATATTGTTTGAAATCGCCATGAAAGGGATTTCAAAGCATTACATGTTGAACCAACCAATTATCTTAATTGCTTTATGGGGTAAATTGTGTAAATAATTACATATGGGCCATCACCCATAACTCAATTACAATTAATGTATGCATTGGGAAACCACATTTAGTATGCACTACATTGCTAAAGAACACTTGATAACAAATGACAATGGTATGGCTATTATATTTGAACAAAAATGTGTATTTCAACCCAATGATCAAAGATTGGCTTTTGCAAAACTAAAGTATGTCAAGTGGGTTGAAGAAATTTTGGAGCTCAACTATGGTGTATTGAACATAGTTGTGTTTTTTAGTGACTAGGTCAAAGTAAATTATGTGGGAGCAATGCAACAACTAAACAAGATGAATATGGTTTTACACTCATCAACTTCAATTCATTAATTCCTATTTTGGATGCATATTTTGCTTTCCCTTTGCAAGGTGAAAGCACATTATGCAGTCATTTTTTAGGTGTCACACTTATAATTTTTCTTACATCTCTTTGAAACTTAAATATAAAACGTTAATATTTTCATTGAAATATTGCAAAAGGGATTCAATATGTAATGCTATTTGAGTTGGAATTTTAAAAATGCAAAGAATCACATCAAAATTCTAAAAATTTAATGAGTCTTGGTGACAAATTCTATCACACTTTGCAAAATTCATGGATATGGATTTTTATCTTACAATGTGTTGGTCTTATGTGTTTGAAATTTTGGGACATTGAATGAACTATGTTTAAGAAACTAAAGATCCATTGAATGAATGGAATGTGATTGTAATTTATTATGTCATGGACTTTTCAAAATCCCAAAAATTGTAATTATTTTAAAAGCCTTTTTAAACATTTAAAGATAATTATTTTTAAAAAAATCTTTTGTGATATTTTTTATATGTCTTATAGCATCATGATTTGAAATTGGAAATGGAAAAAATGTTACTTTCAATATAATTTTAAAATTCATATTTTAAGCTAATTTTCAACTACACTAAAAAAGGACTTTGAAAAGGAACTCTAATCCACCAAAACTTAGCCCCCACACCCTAGTGTGCTTTCACCTTGCATGTAGAACAAGTTTATTTCCCATGGCTATAGAGGAAAGGATGATGGAAGGTAGTTTTACAAAAAGATCCATGTAGAAGTTGTGTGATTAAAAGCGTTGAAACAAATCCCATAGACCTAAACATGTTCAAAATTGACAATGTGGATGTATACACATGTTTAAAAGTTCCAATTTTTGTTCTTGAAGCAATCCAAAAAACAACAATTGTAGGAAGGGTTATTGGCACATTGATAAATTCAATTGTTGTTAGTGTTACTAGAATGATAAATAGTAATGTAGATAGTTCAGATGAATGTGTTGGTCTAGTAGCTTAAAAAATGATCATAATTAATGAATTCAAGCCCATAAATTACATTGGTTTCAATTTCAATTCTTGATGTTGGTTGTGATATTGATCACAAGTTATAACCATATGTCATAATGTTTAGATTTTTCATTTGAATTAGGCTTGTTTATATTATGACAAATTGGTTGTGATCATAAGAATTTAAGCCAGAAATGATATATATTGTTCAACATTTTTATCAACTTTTTATATTTTCATTAAAAAAATCCTTGTATTATGCAACCATTCAATTTGCGACTATGGTGTGATTAGTTTACAACTACTAGGTTTTCAATATTTTCAAGTTGATTAACTTTTGAGTTTTTCATTCAAAAACAAGCTTCTATGTCAAATTAGTTGTAAAAGTAATTACAATTTGGTTACTTCTATGTGATGTATCTATACCTTTGAAATATACATATGTTAGGTGTATGTTTATAGATTCATGTATTTATGTTGTATTTAAGCCATGTTAAATATATGTTTTATATATATTGTGGGTTGGCTAGGGAGGTAGGGCTACCTTCTAACTAGGTATTATATTTAGTATGTTATAGCTATTAATAATTATAAGTTAATTAGTTAGCAAATTAATAATGATGACTGATTAATGGTAAATTTTTTGTTAATTAGTTAATTAATTACCTATTTAGTTACATATTTGCAAAATTAAAAAGGAGCAAAAGGATGTGGGATAAATTTTCTAATTACAACTTAGTTTACAACCAAACATTAATTAGGCTGCAACTAAAAAAATTATCCCACATGTTTTGACTTACATTTCCATCTTGTAAATTATATGAAGAAGGGGCTTTGTTTAACATTTTCATATTAAAAATTAAGTGCCATTTGGAATGAACCAATCAAAAAGGTTTAACCCTAAAAGCTAAACCCAAAATAAAATAAAAATATTTACATTCCTACCCCCTTTCTTATTTACCACCCTAAAACTTAAATTTTTTTGCATATTTTCAATTTCAATTTGTGACTAATTTTTAGTTGCAAATGACATTTACAACTAAAATGGTTTCTAAATGTGTTGGACAAGTTGTGTGTGACATTAGTCGCAAATGTTGATGTCAATAATGATGTCATCACATAGACAATGGTTGGAATATATATTTGAGTTGATTGTATTTTTCATCCATTGACCATAAGCACATGCGACTATCATGCAACTAATGACCAATGTCATGTTGCCATGTGGCATATTGAAAAAATATTAAATAAATTATCAAATTTATTATCAAAATTTTAATTTCAACCATTTTCTTTTAAGGTCTTTGATTCATACACATGGGCAAATAGTTTTGTGCCATGTGACAACATTTATGATTTTGAAATATTTATAATTAAAATAAGTAGGTAAGTAAGGAAGTCTAGGTAAATACGTAGGTAGGTAGGTAGGTAGGTCTATCTTAAGACTATTTTATTTTATTTTATTTCGGATTGAATCAAGATAGGGTTGAGCTTTTTTAATTGGCTCATCTCATTTGACAAATCTTGTGCATTTTAATATTTATAGTGCATCTAGTTGACGCACTTAAAAGAGAAGCCAAACAATATCAGATTAAAAAAATCTAGTTGCAACCTAATTGTAAAGTTTTATGTCATTCATCAATGGAAATTTTGATTAATATCGTTAAAGACAATGTATAAAATTGTTTTATAAGTCCATGTTTAAGCCATTACATCCATTCTTGCATGCTACTATAAAAAAAAGATAACTAGTCCAACTTGTTATTATGGAAATGGAAACTTGTTATTATCCTTTTGCTTAGAAACTTGTCCTCTACCAATCTACTATATTAATTCACTACGTCTGTCTGTGACACGACAATTCTGCTGCAAAAGCATTTTATGGCAGAACCAGCCTCTGCATTTTCTATGGCAGAACCGGCCTCTGTATAATTTTGGCGCTACAAGTCGTGGTGGCGGAGAGACACACGCCAGCCATTGATCACGTCGTCACCCTTAGTCTGTCAGTCCGTCTGTCTTTATCTTACTTTAACTTACTTTAAATTACCCTGGGGGGGGAGAGGAATAAAGATGTGATAAAGTGAGTTAGGAGCGTTGGATCGGGGATCGGACGGGTGGAATGATGTTTTTCAGGGGTAAGTATCGTGTTGGGGTAAAAGTGATGAGCTGGGAAGTTACACATGGGGTGGGATGGACCGT